>SXGU01204385.1_pt1 | contig 14130 bp, 17 predicted proteins | sample 3174531 | NCBI WGS metagenome assembly SXGU01 (sample SAMN11356863, study PRJNA531348) | freshwater metagenome | isolation source: freshwater sample F1-140 | place: China: Fuxian Lake, Yuxi | collected 2017-12-25
GAAGCCGTCATCTACGCCCGCATCAGCAAGGACCGTGCTGGTGAGGGACTTGGCGTAGCCCGCCAGCAGGAGGCCTGTAGAGCCAAGGCTAGCGCCCTCGGGTGGTCCGTGCGGTCTGTGTACGTCGACAACGACGTAAGCGCCTCCAAGGCGGTCGCGCGCCCCGAGTACGAACGCCTCATGGCCGACATCGAGGCCGGGACCGTCAAGGCGCTGGTGGTCTATGACCTCGACCGGCTGACACGCAAGCCTGCCGAGTTGGAGCAGTTCATCACCCTGGCCGACACCTACGGCGTGGCCCTGGCGAACGTCTCGGGCGATGTGGACCTGACCAACGCCAACGGCAGGATGATTGCTCGCATCAAGGGAGCCGTGGCCCGCCAGGAGGCCGAGCGCATCGGGGAGCGCAACACCGCACAGAAAGCCCAACGTGCCGCCATGGGGCTGCCGATGGGCACGAGGTACCGCGTCTATGGCTATGAGCGGGACTGGTCCGTCAACGCGGCAGAAGCCCCAATCGTGCGTGACCTGTTTGGCCGGTACGTCTCGGGGGAGAGCCAGAAGAGCCTGACCCGGTTCATGGTGGACAACGGAAACCTGACCACTGCCGGTAAGCGGTGGAGCGACAGAGCCACCCAGCGTCTGTTGCAGAACGCGGGTTACGCAGGCATCTACGTCTTCAAGGGCGAGCGCATCGGCAAGACCTCGTATGAGCCTCTAATTGATGAGGCGACCTTTGAGGCCGCTAACGCCTCTCGCATTAAGTCACCCGGCAACAACGCTCGCAAGTACCTGTTGAGCGGCTTCCTGATTTGCGACCTGTGCAAAGCCCCCATGGTGGGCAGTTGCACAGAAGCCAAAGGTGCTCGGTACCGCTGCAATGCCCAACAAGGCGGTTGCGGTAAAACCAGCGTCAAGGCTCAATTGATTGACGAAATTGTCAATGCGTATATGAGCAACATGGTAATGATGGACAATTGGCCGAACCAGAGGATTGCGGAACCTATCGTAGACAACCGGCTTGAAGAGAAGGATGCCGAGATTGCCGAAATTCAGAACGCCGACTTGGATTTGGCCGACAAGGTGGCTTTGCTAAGGAAGGCTCGTGCGGAGCGACAGGCAATCGTTAAGGACCAATCGGTGACGGTTCAGACAGCCGCATGGCATGAGCCCATTGGGGATTACGACAGCGCTGACCTCTCCGTCAAGCGTGCAGCCATCGCACGCTTCATTACGCACATATTCATGCTACCCGTACAGGGTAAGACCAGCAGGGCCGACTTCAACAAGCGATTCTACGTTCTATTCAGTGAGGCCAGTCCGTACAGGCAGTTCCAGCCCAGCGGCTTGGCGCGCGGGGAAGTGATTGACTCCGTTGACCTCAGGGACCGCATTGAATCGTGGGGCGACCGGGACCCCCATGACCTCTCCGAGACGCCCACAGAGCCAATCTGAGAGCCTTCGGAATTGGGACCTGACCGCGAAGGTCCCGGGTCCCTTTTCATGCCGTATCGGCGCTTCGTGGGATACTGAAGTATGGCAGATAACCAAGTCTCGACGCTGGCTTTGGTTCTGATTGCTGTGGTGCCGGTACTGACCGGGGCGACACTAACGGCCGGTTTCGGATACGTGAGTCAGAGACGTATTGATAGACGCGACCACTCACGGTGGCTTCGCGAACGGCGCTACGACGCTTACACAGAGTTCGTGCGCACTGCGACCGAGTATGTGTTCACTCGCAATGGCCTCAGTCTGGGCGGAAAGGCTCAGGCCTCGGCGGTCCTGGCAGCGGCCACACGGGCTCAAATCGTGGCCACTAAAGAAACAAGCGAGGCCATTGGCAACTTCATGCATATGTTCCCAAGGCGCGAATACTCAAACAAAGACATTGGCGATGCATTCGCGACACTGCGTCAGCAGTTGCTGGACGAGATGGTGAGCCCACTTGCATGACGGTCGCATAAACTTGCCTCAGTGTCGCACTGGGCAATTGCCCGTAACAGCGTCGAGAAGACGCCGGTCGGGAATTGATGCATCATTGTGTGTGTTTTGATAGAGGTAGAGGGAATGGCTCGTTCTATTTGACACAGAAACAATGTTGGGCGTATAATAGGTACAGTAGGAAAACGACCGAGCAAGTTTGAATCCTAAGGAAGAGATTTGCGAATCTACAGATTCGCGAAACGCCCCCCGGTTTGAGGTCTGCTTGGTCCCTCACCGGGGGTTTTCCTATTTTGAGGGTTTGTCAGACCTTAGGTGTCTCTCCCCCTGGCCGTTACAGCGCGATTCAATATCCAGGGACGTCTACACCGCGTGCTAAGACAACAGCAATACCTCGCCAAGAGGAAAGTACTGCCCAAACGGAGGCTACGTAGTTTGGCAGTACCAAGAGTCTAAGACGTTCCTACGGAACGATGACCTCACTGCGTTCGGTCATTGAGACATTAGAGAATGTGTATTCAGGGAAGGACTATTCGACGAGAACTGAAACCTTGAATCACTACCGCCCGATTGAGCGTAGCGACTGAGGAATGTGAGGGCGGTAATCCCGAAGATGTTTTCGGGCAGATATGACAAAACACGAATAACTATAGGAGGAAACATGAATCAATTGGAAGAAGTGGAAGAACTAATGAAGAATGGTAATAGCAACGTTCGCAAGCGCGAGCAGTACGAGTCCGCATGCGCATCCGTGGCGCTGGGTCACCTGTGCGCTGCAGATGTGTGCAGGATTTGGAGTGAGCACGACCAGAGCGTTTGGCGACAGTCGCCAGGAACAGAGGCGCGTAGGCTAGTTCGCAGTCTTGGGCTCCCATTGATGGAACTGGGGCTTGGCAGATGGGTCGTGACGCACACTGTGGAGGTGCCGTATGGCTGAACTGACGGTTCTGCCGCAGCCGTGGCAGGACGAATACGACAGCCCTGAGAACTTCATGACGTATGCACTCAAAGAGGAAACAGACGGCGCAACATTGGCCGTTCGCTCCCTTTATGACGCCTACCCAGCCGAGTCTGCAACCTGTTGGGTCGTGGGGACGATGGTGCTCACTGAATGGCGCACTGGCAAGGAACTCGCTGTACTAACAGACGAGGATGATGACCTGGGCTACGACAACGTCATCGTTGTGGAGAACATCTGGTGTGATTGACGATAGGGGTGGGTTGAATTTGGCTTGCCAACCCACCTTTGTCTACGCCACGTCCAGTTCAACAGATGCCAGCACCGCTTTAATAGTGCTTGGATGCCACTTGCCGCCTCTGGCGGTGGGTATTCCGTCCTTGGCTAACCCATCGGCAATACGGGCCAGGCTCACGCCCGCCGTTCGTTCTGACACGATGCGCTGCCTAACCTCGGTCGCCAGCGTCACTGGGCGACCCAGGCGCACGCCCTGTTGCTTAAGTTCTTGAAGAGCCGCAGACGTCCTGTGTCCGATGATTTGCCGCTCGTACTCCGCAAAACTCGCTAGAACATTAGCCATAAGACTCCCACTAGGAGTCGTTGTGTCCACATTCAAGTCAAGGACGACCAGTTCCCAACCTTGCTTGCGCGCTGTTTCCATCAGACCCGCAAAGTCAAGCAACGAACGACTTAGCCTATCGAGTTTCGACACGACTAGAGTGGAAGCGTCTCCTCTTTTAAGCATGTCTAGAGCCGTCGCGATACCGGGCCGCGCTAGATTCTTTGCACTAAAGCCCTCGTCTGACAAGAACATCAAATCCCACCCGCGATTGTTCGCCTCATTCGTAATCACGCGATGCTGGTCACTAAGTCCCAAGCCCGAGGCCGCTTGCTCCTCGGTTGACACGCGAAGGTAACCCAGAACGAGGTTTGCACGCTTCTTCATGGCTTGATTCTTCCATGCCCAAGCGGTTGTGCATATAGTAAACGACCCCTTTGTGTACGGGTTCATCTTTGTCTGGGGGGGGTGTGTCCCTACTCGCTCTGACGCTTTGCGTATGACAAAGGCAAGTCAGTGCGGCGGGTTGCTTGCGCCGCGCTTACCTTTGATGCAGGCATTCTCACAAAGTGTTGACAAGGAACTGGGCGCACTATCTTAATTCGCAAGCCGTTGGGCGCGGCTGTATCATTGACGGTTGGGAATTTTATGCATTTCTGGAATGAGAATGTTCGCTCAGGCCGTTCGTCAACTTGCAAAGATTTGGTACAGGCTCATGAAAAGACGGACAGAGTGACGCCCGTTTCTGAGACGTGTAACGGATGAATGGGAGTGAGCCTGCGTCATCTGCTCCAGCCTCCAGGTTCGACGAGCAACGCCTCATCGTTCATGCTGAGTCAGGATGAGGCGACCCTGATTTGTCTTGTGCAGCGCCTAGAAGATGGAAGGACGCGACGCCGACGACATGGGACGCACAAGGAGTGCTGGGTCAACGGTTCGAAGAGTGTCTGGCATGAACCCGTTCTCCACGCCCCAGAGCACGGCTTGCGAGCGGGTGGTCACGCCCATCTTCTTGTAGGCCACACGGATGGTGCTCTTAACAGTGTTGATGCTGAGGTAGGCCCGTTCGGCGATTTCCTGGTTTCTTAACCCCTGGACGATTAGCGCCACAATCTCGGCCTCGCGTGGAGACAGCCCAGCGGCTCGCCCCGGCCAGTCGCCTGCACTGCCCACACTGGACTCCTGCTCACCCGTAAGGACAACCCTCTCGCCGCGCATGACTCGTCCAAGCGCGCGGACAATCTCCGGCCCGGTGAGCACCTTCGACAGGTAGCCGCTCGCACCTTCGCCCAGTGCTCGCTCGATGAGTCGGGGATGCAGGTTCCAACTGTAGATGACCACCTTTGCGCCGCTGTCTCGGACGAAGTCCCTGATAGAGATGCCTCTACCGTCGGTCTGGCCGAACGTATCGAAGAGGATGATGTCCACGTCGCTGATGACTGGCTGGGACGCGCCCGTCTCGACAACGTCGATGCTCTCGGCAGCGAGGAAGGAGGCCACGCCCGCCACGACCAAGGCGTAGTCGTTCACGATGGCCAACCGGATGGGGACGCTCACGCTTGGCTCACGACTGGAGCCTACCGCGCAGCATGAGGGCCGTCTGGCCTAGCGGGCCGGCGTCTCGGAACGTAGCCCCGAAACGAGTTCCCCGGGGTCCATCCCCAGCGCTTCGGCAAGCCGGAGGATGTTCCGCAAGGTCAGGTTGGCCTGGCCGCGCTCGATTCGACCAATGAACGACCAATGCAACGCGCTGCCCTCGGCCAGTCGCTCCTGGGACAGGCCGAGTTGGAGGCGACGTTCGCGCACGCGCTCCCCGAACACTCCGGCGGCTTGTGACACGGGTGGCTTGGGAGGGTCGGAGGGCACAAACACAGCCCATCCACCTAAGCCATAAACAGCCAGAGACTGTTCTTCTAGGACATATACGTCCTAGGGTGCGGAGCATGACCTCTTTGAAGCGATGGTGCTTGTTCCTGTCCTTGCTGGCTCTGTGCTTGGTTAGTGGTTGCGCAGACGATGAGGCAGGGGAAGGGGACCGGAGCGACAGCCCTTCAAGTCCTGACCGTGATGGATTCATCGAGGCCGTTGACATGGGAACGGCAATCCTGACGCTCGGGCGTGAACCGTCCGAGGCGGAGTTGCTCGGTATGGGCGACAGGTTCTGTGACAAGTGGAGGGAAGCCGTCGATGGGGGAGTTGGAGCGACCGGACCGCTGTTCGTTAGTCAGGCGTTAGAGCAGGAACTGTCTGGTGACGACCAGGTTCTACTAAGGCTCGTGGTGCAGCCTGCGCAAGAGTTCTTATGTCCCGAACTGCTCGTTGACTGAGTGTTAGTGTGAGAGCGGCGGATTCGCCGAACTTCAATCACAGGAGGAACGAGTGCCAATCCAGACGGTTACGCTCGTCAAGGATGACTTCGACGGTTCGGACCTCCCCGAGGGCACCGAACCAATCCGGTTATCGCTGGGTCGCACCACCTACGCCCTCTACCTGAGCGAGGCCAATCACGGAAAGTTGATGGACGCGCTCACGCCGTTCATCGAGGGAGCCGAGACCGTTAGCAACGCAGCAGCAGCGCCGCAGCGACGACGGGGCGGAAGCGAAGGAAGCGGCGGCACCGTAGACACCTACGGTTTCCCAACGGCAGACGTCCGGGCCTGGGCGCAGTCTGAGAAGGTTAAGCAAGCCAAGAACGGCAAACCCGTGGGCGACAAGGGTCGCATCCCTCAGGACATCTATGACGCTTACAAGGCAGCGCACTGAGCATTCTCTACCCAGGGTTGCGTCTCACCTGGGTGGGGCGGAGCGCTACGCTTCCCTGCATGAAGTCACGGGGACTCGCAACGTTGGCCGTCGTCTGCTTGTTCGTAGGGGGGCTGTGGTCGACACCAGCCCATGCTGCGACAACGGGCTCACTGAGCGTCATCAGCGGAAGCGTGCTGTACGACGATTGCCATGACCTGGCGGTCGCTACCTACTCAGTAGCCGCCACGCCCGACGTGGACTCCTGGAGCGTCGATATCGAAATCACTGGTCCCGACGGCACCAGCGCAGGGAGCGACTTCGTTTCGTCCTTCTTCGACCCGGCTACCGGCACAGTCGAGGCGTTCTTCTGTGGTTCCGAGATGCCAGGCACCTATACGGTGAGCGGGTCAGGCACGTGGTCTGATTATGAAACCGACCGCTACGACGTACCGTTCTCATTAGGCTCGGGCACCTTCACAATGCGGTTACCTAAGTCTAAGACCACGGCTAAGGGCAAGCAGACGGCCCGGGCCTATGTCGTGAACGTGACCGTGAAGGATGAGCGTCCTAACGGCTACTTCCCTACAGACTTTGCAAACGTTAAATTGCAAAAGTTGGTAGGGGGAGGCTGGGTGCAGATACCCGGAGCCAAAGATTACACAAGCGATGGACGAGTGTCGTTCACGGTTAGCACGAAGGGGCCTTCGTACAAGGTGCGGGCTGTGAAGCCGCAGTCAAGCAGCCTTGGCAAATCCGTGTCTAAGCCCGTATCAGTGCCTTAACCTTCGGTCTCGTTCTCGCAAGGCACAGCGACCCGACTCACCATCTGAGTCGGGTCGCCGTGCACATAAGGAAGAATCAGAACAGGTCTGCAACCTTGATGGTGTCGTAGTCCTTCGGCAACTTGTCTAGCGCGCCGCAGTCAAGGGTGGTGGACTCACCCTTTTGAAGTTCATTCCCTGTGCAGTTCACTTCCAGTAGGTTTTCCGTGCCCTTGTAGAAGGTGAACGTCAGCAAAGCGCTGCGGCCTGAGCCTTCAAAATCGTCTGGCGCTTGTGTGTTTGTGACGCGCACGCCAGTGATTTCCGCATAGCCAAACTCATCGGCTCCGACCTTCCAACCAGCATCGACCTTGTACCCGTCGTGCTCGAAAGCCTTGCCCTCAGTGACCGTTTTGGGCTTGTCGTTCGCAGCCTCTTCTTCGAGAGACTTGTCAATCTCCTTGCCCACCTCGTTAGCAGCCGTCCCAATCAGGACTACGCAGCCGCCGACAAAGAGAACGGTGAGCAACGCGAGGATAAGCAGCACGTTGCGAAGCGTGTGGCTCTTCTTCTGAGGAGCCTGTTGGTAAACAACGGTCTGGGCAGGTGCGCTCTGCGAGGGTCGCCTCTGCTCCGTCCAGGCGTTGCCGTCCCAATAGCGCTCCTGGCCCGGATTTCCGGAGTCTGGATGCCAGCCGGGCGGAGTTGTGCCTTGACTCATGTAGTTCTCCCCGTGTTTGGGTGTGTGTGCTAGCGCACCCTGCCACAGAGCGTTACCCCGCGTCTTGGTGCGCAAGCAGGGTCGAAATAAACGTGTGTGTTCTGCTAGCCTTCACGTTGTACTGAGCCACCGCGACCTTCCCCTGCTCGTCGACGACGAACGTCGAGCGGATGACGCCCTGCACGGTCTTGCCGTACAGCTTCTTCTCGCCGAACGCGCCCCAGGCCTCCATGACCGTCTTGTCGGCGTCGGAGAGCAGGGTGATGCCGAGGGACTCCTTCTCGCGGAACTTGGCCAGCTTCTCGGGCTTGTCGGGCGAGATGCCGAGCACCTCGTAGCCCTCGCCGCGCAGCGACGCGAGGTTGTCGCTGAAGTCGCAGGCCTGCTTGGTGCAGCCGGGCGTCATCGCCGCCGGGTCGAAGTAGACGATCACCTTCCTGCCCGCGAAGTCCGAGAGCGAGACCTCGGAGCCGGTGTCGTCGGGCAGGGTGAAGGACGGGGCGGCGTCGCCGGGCGCGAGTCGGTCGGTCACGCCGGCGATCCTGCCACGCCCCCGCTTGTTGCGAACCATGTGCAACTAACTAGGGTGTGCGAGTGACCGCGCCCACCGTCGACACCCGTGCCGAGCCGACGGTCCAGGCGTGGACCGACCGGGACAAGTGGCACATCGCCGGGATGTCCGGGTTCGTCCTGCTCCTCAACGTCGTCGGCTGGGGCGTCCTGGTGCTCGCCGTGGCGCCGCACGAGTACTCGCTCGGCTCCAGCGGCGTCTACGGCGTCGGCCTGGGGGTCACCGCGTTCCTGCTCGGCGTCCGGCACGCCGTCGACGCCGACCACATCGCCGTCATCGACAACACCACGCGCAAGCTGGTCGGCGAGGGCAAGCCCAGTCTCGGCGTCGGGTTCTGGTTCTCGCTCGGCCACTCCAGCGTCGTGTTCGGGGCTGCGGCCCTGATCGCCTTCGGCGTGGAGGCGGTGTCGGGCACCGCCCAGGACGAGAACTCCACGATGGCCGTCACGCTGGGCCTGGTGGGCAGCATCGTCGCCGGGACCTTCCTCATCCTCATCGGCCTGACGAACCTGGCCTCGGTCGTCGGCATCGTGCGGGTCTTCCGCGGCATCCGCACCCACGGCATCGACGAGCACGAGCTGGAGCACCACCTCCACTCCCGAGGGTTCCTGGCCCGCCTGCTCGGCGGCGCCACCAAGCGGGTCACGAAGCCCTGGCACGTCTACCCGGTCGGCCTGCTGATGGGCCTCGGCTTCGACACCGCCTCCCAGGTCGCCCTCCTGGTGCTCGCCGCCGGCACGGCGGCGTCCCCGCTGCCGTGGTTCGCGATCCTCGTGCTGCCGGTGCTCTTCGCCGCCGGGATGAGCCTCTTCGACACCGCCGACGGGCTGTTCATGGCTCGCGCCTACCGCTGGGCCTTCATCCGGCCCGTGCGCAAGGTGTTCTACAACCTCACGGTCACCGTGCTGTCGGTCCTGATCGCGCTGGTGGTCGGCGGGATCGTCCTGGCCGGGGTGCTGGTGGACCGGCTGGGCATCGAGTCCGGTCCCCTCGCGGCGGTCGGCGCCCTCGAGCTCGATCTCGTCGGCTACATCGTGGTGGGGCTCTTCGTGGTGACGTGGGCGGTGGCGCTGTCGATCTGGAGGTTCGGGCGGATCGAGGAGCGGTTCGCGCACCAGCCGATCCAAGGCTGACGCGGTGGGGGCCGCGGTCGCGGGTGGTTGGTAGGTTCGGCTCGTGAGCAACGGGAGCGACCCCTCGGCCCTGGCTGCCGAGATCGAGGAGACGCGGGAGCGTCTCGCCGGCACGATCGACGAGCTGATGCACCGCGCCAGCCCCAAGCCGATCGTGTCGCGCGAGGTGGCCGACGTGAAGGCGTTCTTCGTCGACCCGGTCACCGGGGAGCCACGGACCGACAACATCCTGAAGGTCGTCGGAGGCGTCGTCGGCACCATCGCGGTGTTCGTGGTGCTGCGCAAGCTCACCCGGTGAGCCCCGAGCCGACCGAGCCGACGTGAGTGACAAGACACCCATCAAGATGCTCCACGACCGGGTGTTGGTGGAGCTGGACCGGGACGCCGGAGAACGTCGTTCGTCCGGCGGCATCGTCATCCCGGCCACCGCCGCCATGGGCGCCCGGCGCCTCGCCTGGTCCCGCGTGGTCGCGGTCGGCCCGCACGCGCGGGCCGTCGAGGTGGGCGACCGCGTGCTGTTCGACCCGGACGACAAGTCCGAGGTCGAGGTGCACGGTGAGACCTACGTCGTCATGCGCGAGCGCGACGTGCACGCGGTGGCGGCCGACCGGCTCGGCGGAGAGGGTGGCGAGTCCACCGGGCTCTACCTCTGACCTACGTCTGACCTGCCCATAACCCCGCCGGTCGGGTGAGCGTTGTCACCGCGTGCTCCGACGTCTGTTCGCCGTCCTCGCCGTCCTGTCCCTGCCGCTGGCCGGGGCCACCGTGGTGGGGGGCGCGACCGCGGCTCCGCCGGCGGCCGCCGTGGGAGAGAGGCAGAAGAAGCCGACGTACCAGGCGACGATCCGGGTGACCAAGCACGGCATCCCGCACGTCACCGGCAAGACCTTCGGCGACCTCGGCTACGGCAGCGGCTACATGGCCGCCGACGCCAGCGCCTGCACCCTGGTCGACACCCTCATCACCGGCCGCGGCGAGCGGTCCCTGTGGTTCGGCAAGGACGCTCGCTACGACGACCAGGTCACGCTCGAGGCCTCCAACCTGCAGGTCGACGCGTTCGTGACCGACCTGCGCAACCGCAAGGTCGTGGAGAGGCTGCTCGCCGACAAGGTCAACGGCCCGGGACGTCAGGCGCGCGCGCTGGTCCGCGGCTACGTCGCCGGCGCCAACCGCTGGCTGCGGGACAACAAGGTGACCGACCCGGCATGCAGGAAGCACGCCTATCTCGCTGACCACGCCAAAGGGCTGGGCAAGGTCACCGAGCTCGACCTCTGGTACGGCGTCTACCTCGCCAACCTGCTCGCCTCGTCCGGGGTGTTCCTCAAGGAGATCGTCGACGCGACCCCGCCGTCGCCGAGCGACCCCGGCATCCCCGATCCCGGCGACCTCCCGGTCACGCTCGGTGATCTGACCCCCGCCGAGCAGGAGGCGGTCCTCGAGGGCCTGGGCCGCGGCGCCGGGAACCCGTTCGGCTCCAACGCGACCGCGATCGGTGGGGACCGGAGCACCACCGGGCGCGGCATGATCCTGGGCAACCCGCACTTCCCCTGGCGCGGCCGGTACCACTTCACCCAGCAGCACCTGACGATCCCCGGCAAGTACGACGTCGCCGGCGCCTCGCTGATCGGGTCCCCGGTGGTCAACATCGGCTGGAACAAGAAGGTGGCCTGGAGCCACACCGTGTCGACGGCGTACCGCTTCACGCCGTACGAGTACACCCTCCTCGGCCCCACGACCTACCTGAGCGACACCGGGCCGCAGGCCCTCGAGCACCGCCAGGTGAAGGTCAGGGTCCGCCAGCCCGACGGCAGCATCGGCACGGTGGACGAGGACCTGTGGCGCACCGAGCAGGGCTACGTGGCCGAGTCGCCAGCGACCCTCATGCTCTGGACCCCCGCCAGCGCCTGGGCGATCCGGGACGCCAACGGCGAGCACCTGCGCACGATCGACACCTTCCTCGAGATGGGCAAGGCCCGCAACGTCCGGGACCTGCTGCGCAGGCAGGACCTGGCCGCCGGGATGCCGTGGGTCAACACCACGGCGGCGGACCGCGCCGGCGACGTGCTCTACGCCGACCACTCGGTGGTGCCCAACGTGCCCGACGCCCTGGCGCAGGAGTGCATGACCCCGGTCGGCCGGGTGCTCTTCGAGCTGGCCGGGCTCCCCGGCCTGGACGGCACCCGGGCCGGCTCGTCCTGCGCGTGGCGGACCGACCCGGACGCCGCGCGACCGGGAGTGTTCGGCCCCACGAACCTGCCGGAGGTGGTCCGCCGCGACTACGTGATGAACGCCAACGACTCCTACTGGACCCCCCACGCGTCGGTGCGCCTGGAGGGTTTCGCCCGGATCATCGGCTGCGAGCGGTGCGAGCGCACCATGCGCACCCGGATGGTCACGCAGTACGTCGAGGACCGGCTCGCCCGACGCGGCGGTGCCGGCAAGGAGAGCCCGCGCAGCCTCCGGCGGCACGAGCACGAGAACCGGCTCCGAGCCGCCGAGGTGATGGCCGTCGGCAACGACCTGGTCGAGCTCTGCAACGCCACCGGTGAGACTGCGGCCTGCGGGGTGCTGGAACGCTGGGACGGGCGCTCGACCCGACGCTCGGTCGGCACGCACATCTTCGAGGAGTTCCTCGAGCGCGCTCCCGAGGGCTCCCTGTGGGAGGTGCCGTTCGACCCGGCGGACCCGTTCAACACCCCGCGCGACCTGGCGGAGACCAACGCCGACGTGCAGGCCGCGCTCAAGGCCGCCATCGAGCACCTGCGCTCCGAGGGCGTGCCGCTGGACGCCAGGTGGGGGTCCCTCCAGGTCGCCGGCGACCGCGGCGCGAGGCCGATCCCGCTGGGCGGCGGCATGGGCGACGCCGCCGGCAACGCCAACGCGCTCGCGTCGCGCAACCCGGTCCAGAACGCCGACCGCTACAAGCCGATCACCTACGGCTCGTCCCACATCCAGGCGATCGCGTTCAAGGACCGCGGCAGGGTCCAGGCCCGGACGATCCTCACCTACGGCCAGTACGAGAACCCCCGCTCGCGGTGGCACCAGGACCAGACGCGGCTGTTCTCGAGGGGTCGGTGGGTGCGGTTCCCGTTCACGTCGGCCGAGATCGCCCGGCACCTGGTCCGCTCAGTGACGCTCCGCGGCCGCTGACCGGTTTAGACCGGCTACCGGAATTCTCTGGGTAACGTGACGTTAACAACCTCTGTTACCTCATAGTGGATCTTGTGAGGGAGACAAGATCGGACCACCAGCTCTCGCCGCCCCTGGTCCAGGTGCACGCCGACAGCGAGCTGGGACTCGCCAGCCTCCTCGGGCTGGCACCGGGGTCCGGCGCCGCCCACGGGCCGCAGCTGCGGGCCGGGGTGTTCGTAGCGGTCGTCTTCTGCTTCGCCCTCGCGCTCTTCCTCCTCAGCCTGGGTGCCGTGCTCTGACCCAGGGCCTGAGCCGGTCCTCGGGAGCCTGATGCGGGTGGCCCCGGCCCGGGCACTACTGTCCGCTCATGGCGGTGACCCCGGGCGAGGAGCACGCCGTCCCGGTGTTCTTCCTGTCCGACAGCACGGGCATCAGCGCCGAGATCATGGGCAACGCCCTGCTCATCCAGTTCCCCGACGTGCGCTTCGAACGGCGGCTCTACCCGTTCATCACCACGATCGAGGAGGCGCAGCGGGTCGTCCGGATCCTCGACGAGGCGATGGCCGGACCGGTGACGCCGCTGGTGTTCGTCACCGCCGCCGAGGACGCCATCCGGCTCGAGCTCGCCAGGACGACGGCGCCCAGCATCGACTTCTTCGACATGCACATGCAGCGGGTCGAGGAGATCCTGCACGCGCGGGGCATGCGCCAGGCCGCCCGGTTGCACGGCGTCGGCGACATGAAGCGCTACAACACCCGGATGGCGGCGGTGGAGTTCACCATCGAGCACGACGACGGGCAGAGCGTCCGCTCGCTCGAGAAGGCGGACGTCATCCTGCTGGCCCCCTCGCGGTGCGGCACGACCCCGACCAGCATGTACCTCGCGCTCCAGCACGGGCTGTTCGTCGCCAACTACCCGCTGGTCCCCGAGGACCTCGAGTCCGCTGAGCTGCCCCGGCCGGTCCGGGAGCTGGCCGACCGGTGCGTCGGGATCACGACGACTGTCGAACGGCTCAGCCGGGTACGCAACGAACGGCGGCCCGGCTCGGAGTACGCGACGCCGGACCAGTGCCGCTGGGAGCTGCGCCGGGCTGCACAGATGTACGCCGCCCACCGGCTGCCGGTCATCGACTCCTCGGCCAAGTCCGTGGAGGAGATGGCCACGATGATCATGCAGACGTTCAAGGACACGAAGAAGGAGAGACCATGAGCAACGTCCGCTGGTTCTCGGACCTCGGGATGGCGGACCTGGAGGAGGTCGGAGGCAAGAACGCCTCCCTCGGCGAGATGGTCTCCCAGCTCTCCGACCTGGGCGTCCGGGTGCCCGACGGCTTCGCGACGACCGCTGCCGCCTACCGCTCCTTCATCGGGGACACCGGCCTCGCCGAGCGCATCGACGGCCTGCTCGACGGCCTCGACACCGACGACGTACGCCGGCTCGCCGAGGTCGGCAAGGAGATCCGGGCCGCGGTCGTGGCGCAGGAGTTCCCGGCCGACCTGGAGGCCGACATCCGGACGGCGTACGACCGGCTGGCCGAGGAGAGCCGCCAAGGAGACGGGCAGAGCGAGCCGTCGTTCGCCGTCCGCTCCAGTGCCACCGCTGAGGACC
>SXGU01200033.1_pt1 | contig 14129 bp, 10 predicted proteins | sample 3174531 | NCBI WGS metagenome assembly SXGU01 (sample SAMN11356863, study PRJNA531348) | freshwater metagenome | isolation source: freshwater sample F1-140 | place: China: Fuxian Lake, Yuxi | collected 2017-12-25
ATCGGCTTGAGCTGATACTCCGCGTCGTCCAGCTCCATCCGGTCGAACATGTTGTCGGCGTAAAAGTTCGCGTGGCCCGAGGTCTCCCACAGTTGCCAGCGCCCGACGTGCGGCGTATAGACGAGCGAGTAACCGCGGTTCAGATACTCCTCGCGCATCCAGTCCTCGAGGATTTTGCGGATGATGCCGCCCTTGGGATGCCAGAAGATGAGCCCCGGTCCGGCGAGTTCCTGGATGCTGATCAGGTCGAGTTCGCGGCCCAGCTTGCGATGGTCGCGTTTCTTGGCTTCCTCGATCTGGTGGATGTACTCGTCGAGCTCCTTTTTCGAGAAGAAGGCCGTGCCGGTGATGCGCTGGAGCTTCGGATTCTTGTCGTTGCCTTTCCAGTACGAGCCGGACACCATGAGCAGCTTGAACGCCTTGAGACGCTTGGTGGAGGGGACGTGCGGTCCGCGGCAGAAATCGATAAAGTGGGGGCCGAGCGTGTATTCGCTGAACTGCTCGTCCGCTTTTTCCGCGATGAGTTGGCACTTCATCCACGCGCTGGCGTACTTGCTCAACCCCTCGTCCTTACGGGTCATGATGCGCTCGTAAGGGAGGTCGCGCGCCTGGATCTCCCACATCTTGGCCTCGATTTTCTCGAGGTCCTCGGGAGTGAATGGCGTGGCGCGTTCGAAATCGTAGTAGAAGCCGGTTTCGGTGGGCGGACCGATGCCGAGCTGGGTTTCGGGGAACAGCTCGAGCACGGCCGCGGCCAACAGGTGCGCGGTGGAGTGCCGGTAGACCTGGAGCGCTTCCGGATTGCGCGACGTGAGGATCTCGATGGAGGCATCCGCTTCGATGGGGGCGCCGAGGTCGACGAGGTTGCCGTTGACGCGTGCGACGACGGCGTCGTCGGCCAGCCGCGAACTGATCGACCGGGCGATGGCTCCCGCCGTCACGCCCGAGGCGAGTTGCTGCGTGCTGCCGTCGGGCAGAGTAATGGTGATCTGGCTCATGAGTGGAAAATCGTGGATTTTCCCCAGCGTAGCACGCCAGACCCGGCTCGCCGCACCGGCGGCGCGAGGTTGCGGGGCGTGTAGCGGGAGTCCGTTCACCATGCCGATTCCGGAGGAGGGCACGTGAGCCGCGCCTCGGCGAGGTAAGGTTCGAGCGCACGCCGCGTGGCCGTCCAGGCATCCGCGAAGGGGCGGATGGAGAGGAGAATCGCGTCGAGCACGCGGCGCCAGCGGGCGTCGTCCGCCGGAGCGACAGGCGCCACGGCCGGCGCGACGGCGCGAGGTTGGCGTCGCGGATCCGCCACCGTGCATTGCAGCGGGGGGAGCGACTCGAAGCGAATGATGTTGCGCGGCGAATACGGAGCGCTTTTCCAGTCCATGGTGCTATCCTCGCCCCGCGAGCCGGGGCTCGGGTTCGTTTCCAAAAACTTCTTTCGAGCGGCGCCTGGTTCCGCCGGCGTTTCGGCGCATTGGGTCTGTTGATCGTTTCATAGTTCCACCTTTCCTGTGTTTCGAGGAGTGGGTCGAGCCGCCGCCGGTCGAACGCCAAACCTCTTCCAACGGCTCCATCCTAGCCGGATCTTCGTTTCGGCGACCGCGGACCGTTTCTCTAAAGTGCAGAAATCAATCGAAATATGTTGTCGCGACTTGCGGCGGCGGAACGACGAAAGCCTGCTTCCACGGCATCGTCAGCGGACTCCGGCGTTCCGGGGTCAAGGCAAGGACGCAAAGAGCGCATCGCTGGCCAGAAGCGGGAGTCGACGGCGACCGCGCAGGCGCCCGGGGTCAAGCGCTCGCCTTGCTCGAGGAACGCCCAGAACGGCGGAACCCGAGCCTCCACCACCGTGCCGGATAGTGCCGGATGAGCGTGGTGTTTACGATAACCCGCGCGTGGCGACAGCCTCCGTTTACTAGCCTTCCCGAACGAGCCGCGAAGCGCCACGCTTGAACTGGGAACCCGAGGGCAACGAGTCGAGCACGGTTCACGCCGCCCTTTTCGGCGCGCGGATCGGAATACTGCCAGACCTGCCGGCCGCTGCGAGCATCCACGGCGAAGGCGGAGTTGGTGTTGGTGATGTAGAGAATGCCCTTGTAGACGATCGGCGAACTGCGCAAACCACGGGCGTCGGGCACGTGATAAACCCACTTGGGCGCCAGGTTGCTTGCGTTTTCGGCCGTGATCTGGGCAAGCGGACTGTATCGCCACCCCAAATACGTGCCGGCGTACGGTAGATGACACGCACTTTGCTGCTATCCATGACTCTCGGCTCCGGCGTCTTCGCCCAGGTCCATCAGGACATCATGAAGGGAGCCACGGGCGACTGGCTTACCTAGGCCAGCAAGTCTCGCAATTCCTCGCGGGTCAAACGTTTGGCGAAGTCGACCGGCATGGGAGTGGCCGCCGGGAGCGTCAACTCCTTGACGTCAGCCATTTGGATCAGGTGAAGTTCGCCCGTGGTGTCGACCAGTTGGATCGAGTAGTTGCTGCGATTCTTGGCGACACCCCGCAATGTTTGGCCGTTCTTCATGACAACCGTCGCGGCCTCGTTGCCGGGATAAAAGAGATCCTTTGCGGGCTCGACGATCGCTTCGCGCAGCACGGCCAGCGGACGGCTGCCGCCGGCGTTACTCAGGTCCGGGCCGTCTTGCCGTCCTTCCCGAAAATCGAGTGGCAGTTGGAACAGCCGGACTTCGCGCCCCAGAAGACAACCTCTCCCGCGGCGGGATCTCCGGGCACGGGATTGGTGCTCGCGGGTCCGGTGAGCGCGTGAATGAAGGCGACGATCTTCCAGGTCTGATCATCATTGAGAGGCGACGGAGGCATATCGGCGCCGGGAACGCCCTTTCGGATGACCTGAAAAATCGCGTCGTCGCTGAGCGGATGCCAAAGGGAGCGGCGCACGAGATTCGGTCCGCGCGCACCTCCGCCGCGATCCGGTCCGTGGCAGCCGGCGCAGGAACCCAGGAAGAGCTTGGCGCCCGCCGCGAATCGCTTTCGGATTGCCGATCGAGGGATGCTTGGAATCGCTCAGGTAGCGTCCGTGCTGAGCAAGCAGCGGGACTGCGAGGAGAATTGCGAACACGCGCATAGAGGATTATTCGTGTACCGCGCGCAGCGCGACTCGCCGCTCGGGGATGACCACTCTCGGCACGGAAGCCCCCCGAATCGCCAAACTGGGCCGGACCGGCTTGGGTTATTCTTCATCTATGGCCATTTCCAGGAGGAGTTTCCTTCGCGCCCTCGGGGCCGGAATCTGTGGGTCCGCTCGAAGCATGCCGGGACATACGGATGTGGTAGTCATTGGCGCCGGTTCGTCCGGACTGAATGCGGCTCATCGACTGCGGCAATTGGGCAAGACCGTCACCGTGATCGAGGCGCGCGGCCGTATTGGCGGGCGCGCATACACCGACACCACGACGTTCGGATTTCCTTTCGATCGCGGCTGCGCGTGGCTGCACAAGGCCGACGACAATCCGTACACGCCGCTCGCCAAGCAGTGGGGTTACACGCTTCAGGAACACGACACGGCGCTCGAGGGGCTCTACTTCCGGGGCGCGGAAGCCCCGGACGAGATGCGAAAGCTCTCGGCGCGAATCGAGGCGGGCCTGGACGAACGTATCGCCAAGGCCGGGCGGAAGAAGGATGTCGCGGCGTCCACCGCGATGAAGAAAAGGTCCAGGGTAGACGAGGCTGTGGCAACGTTTCATGGACCGATGTCATCCGCCGTGGACCTCGATGAGCTTTCGGCGAAAGATTACCTGACCATCGGAACAGACGTGCCCCCGAACTTCCTGATCAAGGAAGGCTACGGTTCGCTGGTCGCGCGGTTCGGCAAGGACATCCCCGTGAGTCTGAACACGCCGGCCCGGCGAATTCGCTACGGCGGACCAGGCGTGCAGGTGGAGACCGGCGAAGGAACGTTAACAGCGAAGGCCTGCATCATCACGAGTTCGACCGGTGTACTGGCGGCCGAAAAGATCCGTTTCGACCCGCCTCTGCCGCCATGGAAGGAAGACGCCGTCGCCGGATTGCCGATGGGACTGCTAGCGAAGATCCCGCTACAGTTTTCGAAGCCAGAGTTTCGTTACAAGGCATTCGAGGACGTGCTGCGGGAGAACATCGGAAAGCGGGACATCTATTTTCTGTGCTGGCCGTTTCACCTGAACCTGCTCGTCGGGTTCGTTGGCGGCGATTTCGCATGGGAACTTTCCGCCGCGGGAGAAGCGGAAGCTGTCGACTTCGGAAGAAACGCCGCACGGTCGGTCTTCGGCTCCGGCGTGGACCAGTATTTCGTGAAGGGATCGTTCACCAAGTGGGCGAGCGATCCTTGGGCGCTGGGAGCCTACGCCGCGGCAATTCCAGGCAGCGCTGGCGCCCGCGAGGCATTGCGGCGTCCTCTGGCGGAACGTGTGTTCTTCGCCGGCGAGGCCTGTGCACCGCGATGGACGCAGACCTGTGGCGGGGCAGCGCTCAGCGGCATCGAGACGGCCGAACTGGTGGCGAGCGTCGTGAAGTAGGGCCCGCTCGAGTCCGTTGGCGCGCCGTGGAATCACAGCAAGCCTCAGGCATGCGACCTGAGCCAATCGCAGTTCGGCGCTCCCTCTACATGAACCAGGCTGATCGACGTTACCGGCCCGGACGAGTTTCGCGGGATCCCGCGCGGTGGATCAGCACACTGAACAGCTTTTTCGCGCGGGCACGCGCGGTCGTCCAGGGGGGCGGTTTCGGCATGACCAGTTCCGCCGCACCCCACACGGGCGGATTCGCCGAGCAAACAGTCCGCCCCGGCCCGCGGTCGCGGACCAGCGGCGAACCGCACTTGCCGAAGACACCTAGAAAATGAACTTCGCCCCGAGCTGGATTTGCCGCGGCGAGTTCCCCTCAGTCGTGACGCGTCCGAACGTGTTGCTATTGATCGTGCTGTCCGGGCCACCCCAACGAATCCGGTTGAACGCGTTGAACGCCTCGAACCGCATGTCGAGCTGGATGCCCTCCTTCACGCGGAACGTCCGCACCACCGACACGCTCTCGTTGAGGAACCACGGCTGACGCACCTTCGGGTTGCGGCGCGTCGCCGTCCCGAACGAGCCGCGAAGCGCCACGCCCTTGAATTGGGAACCGGAGGGCAACGAGTCGAGCACGGTGGGGCTGAAGGCGGCCGGATTCCACCACAGATCCTTGTTCGGGTCGAACTCGCTGCCCGACACCCCGCCGCGCCAGCCCTCGTAGTCGAGCACGGTGATGCGGTTGCCGCCGCTCGAGAACAACGGCAGTCCGTAGCCGGGCCCGAGGCCCATCGCGAATCCCGAGGCGTAGCTCTGGATTCCGGCAATGCGCCAGCCGCCGATCACCTTGCCCGCCACATTATCGTTGAGGAACCGCTTGCCCTTGCCGAACGGCAGTTCGTAGCTAGCTATAGCTGAACTTCAGGTTATGCGTCTGGTCACTGCGCGAGAGCGCCTTCTCGAGGCGGCGGTTGTAGTGGTCCATCGATCCGCCCGAGTCGGCGTTCATCGACTCGCTGTCGGTCAGCATCTTCGAAAACACGTAGCTGTTGAGGAACGTGAGTCCGTGCGAGGTGCGCTTTTCCCATTTGATGACCATCGCGTGATAGCTCGAGTTGCCGCTGCGATCGCCGCCGTCTCCGCCCGTGTTGATCGTCTGGTATTGCGGATACGGGCGCAACGCCTGCCGCACCGTGTCGTTGAAGGTGGGGTAGGGCCGCGTGATGCCGTTCTGCACCGCGAGCGCGGAATCCCACCGCGAGTTGAACAGGTTGAACGCTCCCAGCGGACCCAACCGGCGCACGAAGTCGTCCCAAACCGCCGTCGGCGCCTGGTTGATGTTTACCAGGTTCGTCGTCAGGTGATGCCCCATCATCGCGTTGTAGCCCACTTCGACCATCTGCTCGCCCGGAAGCTGGCGCTGAAAGTTGAAATTCCAGCTCGTGTAATCGGGCATGCGGCCCGAGTCGAACGACTGCCAGAACGGCGTGTTCGTGTTGTTGTTGAACGTCGGAACCAGGAACGGCGGACGCGGCCAATCGGTGCGGTAGCCGTTGTCCAGCAAGTAGGGCGAGGGCTGATTCTGATCGGTCCACACCATGCCGTCCGAGCCGATGAACCCGTGGAAGTGCGAGCTGCCGCCCGTGTTCTTCACGCTCGCGTAGGAGCGGCCCACGCTCAGGCGCATCACGGTCTTGTCGTTGAGCGAATACGCCGCGCCGAAGCGAGGTCCGAGCCCCTTGCGCCACGGATCGTACATCGTCCTCTTGCCGGTGCGTCCCGGACCGTTGCCCGCGAACACCATCGCGCCCAACCGCCCGCCAGCGCCAGGATTGGGCACGTTCGGATCGAAATTCGAGTATCCGTCGGGGAAGTTGCCCTCAACCGTCGGCGGGATGTACTCGTAGCGGACGCCGAGGTTCAGCGTGAGGCGCTTGTTCACGCGCCAATCGTCCTGGAAGTAGAGGCCGTGGTAGGTCCACTGATCCGACACGTAACGCTGCGTCTCGATGTTGGCGGAGTTGTAAATACCGAGCAGGAACGTCGCGAACCCGTTGCCTGAGTTCGGATCCTGGCTGCCCGGGACGCCGGTCGTCTGGCGGCTGAAGTTGAAGCTGCCGGAGGCCGTGTGCTGGCCGTATCCGTTGTAGTGGTCGCGTTGATAGGTGTAACCGGCCTTGAGCGTGTGCGCGCCCTTCACGATCGACACATCGTCGGTGAAGGCGGCCGTCTTGTTGTAGGAGCCGCCATACTCGGCGCGTCCGAACGAGCGATACCCGTCGAAGTTGAACGTCGGGAAGAGCAGGTTGGGATCCGGCACGTTCTTGATGCCGAGCTTGGTTCCCCACCCCTTATTGAACTGAGCGTCGTGCGCGCGGCGGACCTGGCCCCAGTCGTTGCCGCCCGCCGAGAGCCGGTTCACGATCGTCGGGCGCACGGTCCAGTCATGACTGAGGCGGAACACGTTGGTGTAGGTGTCGCCGTACTGGAACTCGTTATTGATCGGCAACGGCAGTCCGGGCGGATCTCCGACGGGCAACTGTTGCGTGCGGTTCTTCTGATACAGGAAGCCGAGGCGTTGGCTCGCGCGGAGTTGATGGTCGAACTTGATGCTGTACTTGTCCCACGGATCGGTGCGCGCGCCGGCGGCCTGGAAGTTCTGCCGCGGGTTCGGATTCAGCACGCCCGTGGGGTCGCCCACGTTCGGACGCATGGTCGCCAGCGGAATCACGTTGCGCGCCACCTGACTGAAGCGCGCGCTGGGGATGCGGTTGCCGGCGAACGGCATTCGCGTGAAACGAGCCGCCCGCGCCGGCAGCCGTGGTCGCCGGATCGTAGACCGGGATCAGCGCGCCCACCTGGGTCTTCCAATTGCCGAAGTCGCCGCCGTACATTTCCGCCAGCGGAATGGTGGTGGGCGCGAACGACGGCACACTGCGGTCGCGGAACGCTTCCCACGAGAAGAAGAAGAACGTCTTGTCGCGTCCGTGGTACAGCTTGGGGATCCACACCGGACCGCCGATCGTCGCGCCGAAATCGTGCTGCTTGCGCACCGGACGCTTGCGCCCAGTCGCGTTGAAGAAGAACGTGTTGGCGTCGAACTTCTCGTTGCGGGCGAACTCGTAAGCGTTGCCGTGGTACTGGTTCGTGCCCGACTTGGAGACGAAGGTAAACGCCCCGCCGCCCGCGTGACCGTACTCCGCCTTGAACCCGTTGGTGTCGACGCTGAACTCGTTCACGGCCTCGACCGATGGCGAATTCACCATCGTCCAGAGGCGTTGCTCGAACGGCGCGGCGGGCGTGGCCGAGACGCCGTCCACCGTGAGGTCCCAGCCGCCTTCCATGCCGCCGCCCAGTGAGATGTTGTAGGTGCTCTTGGCCTCCGGGGCAATGAGCACAAGGTCGAGCGGCGACCGGAGCTGGCCGCCCACGACAAGCGGCAGGTCCTGGATGAACTTCGGAGTGACCGACGTGGACGAGCGGGCCGACTCTGTCTGGAGCAGGTTGGCCTGCCCGGTGACGGTGACCGAATCGTTCACGGCGCCGACCTGCAACTGCGCGTCCAGACGCACGTTGGCGCCGACGCTCAGAACGATGCCCGCGCGCACCAGTTCCTTGAATCCGCTCGCGGAAAACTCCACCTTGTACTGACCGACCGGCAACTGGAGCAGCGTGTATTCGCCTTGCGCCGACGCAATTGTCTCGCGCTCGGAGTTGGTGAGAACGTGAACGGCGCGAACCCTGGCGCCCGCGACGAGGGCGCCGCTCTGATCCGTCACGTTTCCGGACAACGTGGCTCGATCGCCTTGCGCGAAAGCAACCACGGCGCAGAACAGGGCAATGGCGGTTCGGTACATGAAGCTACTCCTTCGTGAGTTGAGAGAACCGATTTTTGAGATACTACCACACTCCGCGGGAACGCGGACGCGCCGCCGGAAGTTGCGGCCCGCCGTGGCCGTCTTCAGCTCACGGCAACCTTGCCGGGGCGCATTGGGCCGGCCGGCTACGTACGCCGGGAGTGGCGGGCCGCTGGCCTCCGAGTGGAATCCCGCTTCCGCGTCTACATCGGAACGACCGAAGTACAGCTCATCAGCCATTGTTCCACGCGCTGGCGCACACCATGCCGCCGATGTAACCACTCCGGTCAAAAGCTGTAGCGAAGCCCGACTTGTAGAATTCGCGGATCGGCCGCGGACGTGATGCGCCCGAAGATGGTCGACGTGCGCGACGTATTCGGATTGCCGAGGTTCACGCGATTGAAGAGGTTGAAGACTTCGCCGCGCAACTCCACGCGATGCCCTTCCCGGATGGGAACCGGGAAGCTCTTGAAGAGCGAGAAGTCGACTGTTGCGATTCCGGGACCGCGCTCCGTGTTACGTCCGAGCGTTCCGAACGTGCCCGGGGCGTTCTCGCGGAATACCGTGGTATCGAACCAACGGGCGATGCGGTCCGCCGTCGGACGGCCGGCATCGAGCTTCGCTTTTCCCGTCACGTCCACGCGATCCTGACCTATTCCGCTGAACTAATTGTCGATGCCGGTGGAGATGTTCAATGGGCCGCCGCTCTGCATCGTCACGATTCCGTTGGTTTGCCAGCCGCCCGCGACGAAATCGAGCGCGCGGCCGCGGCCGAGTTTCGGAAGAACGTAATTGAACGAACTGGTGAGGCGGGCGGCGCGATGGAAGCTCGACACGCCGTAGTCCTTCTCGATGCGGTCGAACGGGTGGGCATTGCCGTTGCCTTCGAAGGCGGTATTGGAGAGCAAGTCCATCGTCTTCTGCCATCCAAAGCCCACCAGGAACGTGAGATTCTTGGCCATGCGGCGCTCGGCGCTCAGCACCAGTGCGTGGTAGTTCGCACGGCCGTAGGTGCCCGAGAAGGTGAGCTGCGTGAATTCGGGGCGCGAGCGGCGGCGGTCCGTATTGGTGCGATCGGCGCCGGGTCCGAAGATGGCGGGATTCAACTCGGCGGCGTGAAACAGGCGCCGGCTGTCGGATCCTTGATAGGTGGCGCGGACGAGGGTGCTTCCGGCAACCGCGCGTTCCAGGCTGATGTTCCACTGATAGATGTCCGGATAGCTGAACTTCGGATCGTAGCCGACGAACAGGTAGGGTTGCGGGAAGACCTGGCTCGACGGAATCGGGCGCGGATGCGGGAAGGGATTGGCGAATCCGCGATAAGGTTCCTGCGTGCTGAACGGCGCCGTGATATCGACGCGCACCGAATTCGGCGGCGAAGTAAGCTGCCTGTTGTAGGTGAGGGCGGACATCTGGTCGTGGAAGCGGCCGAATCCGGCGCGAAGGCTGGTCTTGTTGTCGCCGGTGAGATTCACCGCGAGTCCCAGCCGGGGATCGAAGACGCCCCAGCGCGCGGGAACGCCGGAGACGGGGATGCCGGGATCACCTGCGACGAGATGGCCCTTTGGAAGCGTCGGGAAGCGAGTGGAGCGTCCACCGCTTCGATAGGCGTCCTCGGAGTATTGCGAGATTTGCAGGCCGTTGTCGGTGAACGGAACGAACGGATTCCAGCGAACGCCGAGGTTCACGGTCACGCGGCGGGTCAGCTTGACGTTGTCCTGGAAGTAGAGGCCCCACAAACTGCGCCAGAGATTCACGTACAAGGGAGTGATCTGGTTGAACGCCGAGGGGCGTCCATAGAGGAAGTCCGCCATGTTGTCTCCCGAATAACGGCCGGCGAATGCGTAGTTGCCGTCGGACTGGAAGTCCCCATCGATGAGGCTCTGCTCGCGCGCGAAGTCGCCGCCGAAATCGATTTCGTGGCGGCCCTTGAACCAACTCCACCCATGCTGGAGACCGTATTGGTTACGTGGAATCCGTGAGAGCGCGAACCACGAGAGACCGAAGTAGTTGGCGATGCTCATCGAGAAGACGCTGTAGTTCGGATTGGCGAGTGCCGCGATCTGGATGCCGTAGTCGCGATGTCCGGGGAAGTCGGGCGCCGTGCCGGTCGGCAGCACGCGGCTGAAGCTCGCGGTGGTATTGGTGACCAGCGACGGGCGGACGGTGAAGGTGTGGCCCGCAACCGCGCTTTGGCTGACCCAGAAACGGCTGTTGTTGGCGGTGAGCAGATTCTGCTTGTCGATGATCGCGGGAACGTCGATCTTGTCGAAGAAGTAGCGGCCGGTGAGGTGATGCCGGGCGCCGAGATACTGATCACCCCGAACGAGGAACTGGTCGTTGTCGGTGCGGTTCCGGCGAACGAAGAACGTCTGTCCGTCAGCCTGTTGCGCCACGGGCACGATGGCCAGTACGCGGGTCGCGAGCGGATCGATTTGCGAGGCGGGAATCAGGTTGCCGGGAACGGGCTGGCGCGTGCGTGGATCGGTGAGAGGCCGCCCGAGCGCGGAGAAATCGCCCCGGCGCTGCGCCGCCGTGGGCACGACGGAGGACAACGTTGGCGGATCCTGACGGACCTTGGTTCCCTGCCACGATCCGAATACGAAGGTCCGGTCCTTGCGAATCGGCCCGCCCACGGCGAAGCCGTATTGATTGCGGCGAAGGCCGTCGTTGCGATTAGCGAAGAAGTTCCGCGCGTTGAGGCTCGCGTTGCGCACGTACTCGAAGACCGCGCCGTGAAGTTCGTTCGTTCCAGACTTGGTCACGATGTTCACGACGCCACCGCCTCGTCCGCCGAACTTGGCTCCGTAGTTGTTCGTCTGAAAGCTGAACTCCTGCACCGCGTCCGGGTTGGGAACGACGTTGGTTACCTCGGTGTACGGATCCTCGTTGAGGCCGCCGTCCATGACGAAGGTGGTGGAGTTGCCGCGCCCGCCGCTTGCCGAGATCAACTCGCCCGAGGCTTCGGGACGTGTCGAGGCCTGATTCCATGTGCCAGAAGCGGAAAGGGTTCCGGGCGTGAGGCGCATCAACTGCAGAACGTTGCGGCCGTTGAGCGGAAGGTCCGTCATCATCGTCTGATTGATCACGGTGTTGAGCGTTGCCGAGCGAGTATCGACCGTCGCGGCGTCCGCTTCCACCGTGACCGATTCACTCACGGCGCCGACGTTCATCTCGACATGGAGTGTCGCCTGTTGATCAACCTGGAGAATAATGTTCGAGACCGTCTGCGACTGGAATCCCTGCGCGGTTACGGTCACCGAATACCCGCCAGCCGGCAGGGCCGTGAATACGTAGAAACCGTCCGGGTTCGACGTGGCGGTTCGTTCGATGTTTCGCGAGGCATCTCGAACCGAGATCCGCGCCGCGGGGATCGAAGACTTACTCGTGTCGCGGATTTGCCCGGCGATCGAAGCCGTGTCGCGTTGTGCAAACAGAGCCGCTGGGATCAGTATTGTCAGAAGCAGTTGCCGATTCATGGGCGTCCCTCCATGGGAGGAGCCTATCACAATGGAGCCGCGCCATCGCCGCGGGCTACGGGTCGAATGCGCGGAAGCGGATGGAGGGGGTCCACCAGCGGCGAAACCGGTTCGCTCGCTGCGTATGCGCGCACGCCATCGCGCCGCCTCTTCGGCGAGCAGCCGACGGCCCGAGTCGCGCAAAACGGGTAGTCTTCCAATTCTTCCAATCGGGATCGTCGCGAGTTAAGCTACAACTCTCAAACGTCACCACTGCCTCGAGCACGAGAGCGCGGAATCAGGCCAGTTTAACCACTCGTGACGGCGTTCGTATCCGACAGATTGGAGGGTTGCGGTTCTCGCGCTCCAGAGCGAGGAGACAACAACAACCCCTCCGGATCCATGAGCTTTCCTAACCAGTCGCTCCACTCCGCCGGCCTCGCCGAGCGGAGTTGGCCGAGCCATGTGGCATAGCTGCCCCGCTGGGCCGCCTGAATGGCTCGAGCGGCCAAGGGAAGGCCAGCGGCAAGCTGGGGGTAGGGGATGCCGGCGTGCTTTTTCACCGCCAGATCGAAGGCGTGTTTCGCGAGGGGGAGGGACGAAAAGTGAGCCGCGGCTCGCCGCGCGACCATGAGGCAATAGAAATAGTCTCCCCGATCGCAGGCGGCTTCCACATAGTAGAGAAAAGCTTCGCCCGGCACGTAGCGAAAACGCGCCGAAGTCAGGTGATAGCGTAGCGCCATGCCGTCGGGGGCCGGCAGGGTGGCAGCGAATTCGTTGAGAAGCAACCGCTCGAGGTCCGCCTCGATCGCCGGAGGGTGTGTGGAGTGGACCAGCGCGCAAAGCCGCTCGATTTTCGATGGGTTGTCCTCGGCCACCGGAACATACCGGAGACACCATCCGACAGCTCCTCGGAATCGAAGGGCATGGATCGGCGAGAGACCGTCATGGATGCGTTTCAGTCCAGTAACGATATCGTCGTCGCGTCCCAACACCAGAGGGGCATCGCCCGGCGTCAGCGCACCGCTGAGCGCCCGGTCCAACCAGTCGTTCCACTCCTCCTGACTCAATCCCTCCAGCGTTGAACTCTCTCTCGTCGCGAGGGACATCAGGACTCCAGAAACCGCCGGATCCCCTCCAGCAGGAGCTTGTCCATATCAATCGCGACGGGCGCCATGGGGGAGTCCCGTCGAGTACATGCACGTCTACATTCTGCCATGAAAAAGGAACGGCCGTGCGATGGACGCGCTCTGGCAGGCAAGGACTTATCCCGTCCGCCGGCCACGACCGGCCCCAGGCGTCATCGCCGCGGTTCGCGCTCAGGTAGGGGAACTGCGAGTCGAAGGCCGCGTCGAACGCCGTGGGCTGGAAGGTCTCGACCACTTCCGGGTAAGCAAAAACCACGGTCGCGTACCGGATCCCGGACAACTCAATGCATGTTCACGAGCCCGAGGGCCATGCGAATGTCGTGGGCGGGGTTGGCGCTGGCGGCGATCAACTGCTTCGCGTCCTGCCACCGGGTCACCCAAACCAGCCCTGCCGCTCCGCCGCCGCGCAGCGGAAAATCGCGCGGGATACAGTCCAAAGGCTTGGCGCGGCCCGAGAGGTATTTCCTCGCCTCGAACAGATCGTCATCGCTTCCATTCAGCCCACCCAGGGCGATGGCGAATGGTGGGTGGTGGCGAAGGAACTGGTCCAATTTCAAGGCACGCCAGTTCGTTCCCGGGATCGCCTTTCACCGATGGGCGCCGGCAGACGAGGTCCGGCCTCCCGGCGACCGCGCGAGCGAAGGACGAAATCGCGGGCTCCGAGGGATCGGTCGTGCCGAAGACGGTGGTAGCGGCGGCTTGGTTGAAGTCGAATGACTCCGCCCACGCGACAAGATCACTTGCAGCATATGCGCCCGCCCTGATGTCGATGGCCAAGCAGCAGGCCAAGTGATTCCCTCTGGGCCCGGAATGCAGGCAGTTCAGCCAAGCCGCCGCAACGGGCGCGTCCTTCCAGTGAGGCTCGGCTCCGCCGTGAAGGAAGTCCCGAATCCTCGCATATTCCGTGTGGGGCAGTGCCATGTCGAGCGCTCGCCGAGGGTCCGCAGGCAGCCATCATATCGCAAGCGGGCGGACCTTCGGTCAAACCGCGCCTCGCCCGCCGGACATGGTAACATCGGCGCTAACTCATGAAACCGCATGCCACCGTGCGAGCCACCCGCGCGGAATCGAACTCCGGTGCGAGGCGGCGGGACTGCTCGAGGAGCGCCCTCTCCCACCAGACGCAGTCGCGCGGCTCGGGGACTGGTCCGCCCGGTACCG
>SXGU01218039.1_pt1 | contig 14121 bp, 15 predicted proteins | sample 3174531 | NCBI WGS metagenome assembly SXGU01 (sample SAMN11356863, study PRJNA531348) | freshwater metagenome | isolation source: freshwater sample F1-140 | place: China: Fuxian Lake, Yuxi | collected 2017-12-25
CCCTGAATTCGCCAAGCGCGGAGCCGCGGAACTTCGCGAACAAGGACTCGAAGTCGAACTCTTCGAACTCGAAGGCGACGGCGGCCACCTCGACGGATTAAATCTCATCGGCCAAGCTGGCGGGAGCATCCGTCGGTTCCTTGAGAGCTGAATAGAGCGCTTGCTTTTTCGGGGTCGTATTTTTAGAGTCGCTCAATGTGTATTCGGTTGGTTCGGGCTGCAGCATTGGCTCTATCTTCGGTGTTGTTTTTGGGTACGTTTTTGGGAGTCACGAGTGCGCACGCAGTCGAGATCTCCGCTTACGAAATCCGCTCTCCTTTGGGAGTGACCCTCGTTAAGCCGAGTGACCTCAACTCCTCCCAACCCGGAACCTTGCAGATCGGTTTCGCGAACAATTTCGGCGCCGATGCTCTCGTTGATATCGAATCCTACGGGGTTGGGCTGCGCTTTGATTCCATCTCCGCGACCCGCGAAGACGGTGCCTTCAAGTACGGCGACAAGATCGAAGTCGCGTCGCGCGTTTTCTCGCTCGTCGCACGCAAGCGTTGGGCGATCGATGATTGGCGCTACCTCGCCGCCATCGGAACCGTCGGCGTGTACAATCCGAGTGTCGTCAACCGACGCGCCGTCGGAGTCCCTTGGGTGCAGTACACATCGAAGGATACGAAAGCGTTTTCCGTCGGCGCCGAAGGCGGATGGACGTGGGATCCCTTTCTCGTCGCCCTTGAAGCCGGATACCAATACCTCGTCATGAAGAGTCTTGAAACCGACAAGGGCACACCGCTCCTGAACGGAGCCGGTGCCCCCGTCAACGTCGACTTCAGCGGACCTTACCTGAAGGTGATCCTCGGCCTCCGGTTCTGAAGGTACGCCGTACCGCTTGCGGTACGGCGTACCTTCTGCTTGCCACCCCGCTTCCAAAGGGAGTTATGGATTACGCAATTGAAACAAATGGTCTCACTCGCGTTTATGAGACGTACAAGAAGCCGGAGGGGGTTTGGAACTCGATCCGGGGATTTTGGGATCGTCAGTACGAGCGCAAAGTTGCGCTCAATCCGACGGACCTCAAGATCGAAGGCGGACAGATTATCGGCCTCGTGGGTGGAAACGGCGCGGGCAAGACGACTCTCCTGAAACTTCTCTCGGGTTTGATTTATCCTTCCGGCGGCGAGGCGAAAGTTTTGGGCTCGAGTCCGTGGTCGCGTGATCGGAATTTTCTCCGCCGCATCAGCATTCTGCTCGGCCAGAAGAATCAGCTTTGGTGGGATATCCCGGCGGCCGATAGCTACGAACTTCTCACGCGAATTTACGATCTCGAACCGATCGCGGCGAAGAAGCGGGTGATGGATCTCGCCGAACTCCTTCAGTGTCGCGAACTTTTGCAGGTACAACTCCGCAGATTGTCGCTGGGCGAGAGAATGAAGATGGAGATCATCGGGAGTCTCCTCCACCAACCGGCGGTGCTCTTTCTCGATGAACCGACGATCGGTCTTGATATCGTCGCGCAAACAAATATTCGCGAGTTCCTCGCGGAGTACGTGAAGCGCGAACGCCCCACGGTGATTCTCACGAGTCACTACATGGATGATATCTCGATGCTCTCGGATCGACTGCTCCTGATCAGCAAGGGCTCGATCGTCTACGACGGCACGGTGAACGGCTTCATGTCGAAGACCGAACGGATGCAGAAACTCTCGGTGAAGCTTCTCAAACCGCCGGAAAAAGAAATCGTCTTGAGCGAGCGGCTCACGATTCCCGCGGGAGCCGAGGGTCTGTCGGTGGAACTTCCATCGCAGGAGATGGGCAGTCTCCTTCACCGCTTGATGACGATTTCTCCGGTTGAACAATTGAAGATCGAAGAGGCGAACTTTGAAGATGTCATTCGTCAGTTTTTGGAAACGGAATCTCGGAGGCGCCAGGCTCGCCATCCTTTCCCAACTTGAATATCGCTTCAATCTCGCGACTGATGCCGTGATCCAACCGATTCTCACGGCGGGAATCGAAGTCGCGCTGTGGACGGCGATTTTTGCGGGCTCCGGTCAGGCGACGATCGGATCGTATCCGCGCGAGTCGTATTTGGCTTACGCACTCTGGGCGGCGTTTTTCGCGCGCATTTCTTCAAATTGGATGTATGAGTTCCGCATGATCGAGGAGATCGACACCGGCTCCGTCAACAGCGTTCTCGCGAGGCCCATCTCGTTCTACGAGTACTATCTCTCGCAGTTCTTGGGTTATAAGGTGATCACGTCGTTGATTTCGCTCACGGTCCCGTTCATTCTTACTCTCTTCATCGGCGTTTCTACTTATCACTCGCGCTTTCCCGCGGCGCTTCTTCTCGTCTTTTTTTATTTAGTCTTGGTTCATACGGTGAGTTTCTCGATCGCTTCGTTCGCGTTCTTCTTCAACCGGATTCATTCGCTCACGATGGCAAAGAACATCGCGCTCTGGCTTCTGATGGGAGAACTCTTTCCGCTGGATCTCATTCCGGAGCCTTACCGGTCGTGGGTGATTCATCTTCCCTTCTCGAGTGGAGTTTACATTCCCGTCGGATACCTCACGGGCCGTTTGGGTCATGCGGATCTCTTGAAAGCTTTTGTTTCGGTGGCGCTCGGCCTCCTTGTCTTAGCTCCAGCTTCAAGCGCGCTCTGGCTCGCGGGACGAAAGCGCTACAGCGGAACGGGAGCTTAAGATGCGCAAATACATGAACATCCTCTACGGATTCTTCAAAGCGAGCGCGATTGCGGATCTCGAATACCGTCTCAATATCGTGATGAAAGTCGTCACTGACATCATTTGGTACCTGGCACAGGTTTCGGTTTTCGAGGTCATTTTTCGAAACGTCGATCAGGTCGGCGGGTGGAACCTTCACTCCGCTCGTGTTTTCATCGCCGCTCTCTTCGTGGTCGATTCAATCTGGATGCTGCTTTTTTCCGAGAACCTCGATCGCCTCTCCGACAAGGTCAGACGCGGGGAGCTTGATCTTCTTCTCTCTAAACCCGTGAACTCGCAGTTCATGATGAGTTTTCAGCGGCTGAGTACACCCTATCTCATCAATATCCTGATCACGATCGGCTACTTAAACTGGGCGTTCTTCTCGCTCCCTGAACCGCCGAGTGGATGGCGTCTGTTGATGCTCATCGTCCTCGTTCCGTGTTCGCTCATGATTACTTACGGAATGCGGTTTTTCTTTTCCGCGGCGGCGCTCATCTTCGCCCGCGCCGAGAACATCAATTACATTTGGTGGCAATTCTATCGACTGGGGATGCGACCCGATGCGCTCTATCCACCGTGGCTTCGGTACATCGTGCTCACGGTCATCCCGGTGGGTTTTCTCGCGAGCGTTCCCGCGCGTCTCATACTCGGATCAAACGAATGGGGATTCATCGTGGCCGCGATTGGGCTTGGAGCCTTTATGGTTTGGGTTTCGACTCGGTTTTGGGCATTCGCACTAAAGCGTTACTCCTCCGCGAGTAGTTGAGGAGTTCGTGGCCCGCGACCGTGACCGTTGCGACCGAAAGCGGAAGCACATAGTAGATCAGGCGGAACATCAAGAGACTCGCGAGAATTGCCGCCTCGTCCTGGGCACCCGACGGCAGCATGTAGATCAAGACGGATTCGAACACGCCGAGACCGCCCGGCACGTTGCTCGCAAGCCCCAAAATCAGAGCGAGTAAGAAAGCCGCCAGATATTCTGGAAAAGAAATCTGAACCGGAAGTAACACGTACAAAACCGACGAAGCGACGATCCAATCGAGGGACGCGATTCCCGCCTGCGCGAGGCGAACGCGCCAGTTCGGGAGAACAAACTTTTTTCCAAGGAACGTGAACTCACTCCATCTCTTTCGACCTAATCCCAAGTAGCACGAGACCAAAAAGGCGAGAAGCCCCCCGAAGCCGTGAATGAGATGAGGTGTCATCCACGCGGCCGGCGCTTGCGGTGGATCGAAGAGAAAGAGGACTCCTCCCAGAGAAGCAAAGCCCAACCAGAATGTCACAGCCGAGAAGAGAATGAGTTTTCCGACTTCAAAGGAAGTGAGACCCAGATCAACATAAAAACGGAGTCGTAAACCAGCGCCGCCTAAAAAGCCGAGGTTGTTCGCAAACGTGAAACCTAAAAAACTCGTGAGCATCGCTCGTGGAACCGAAACCGATTTTTGGATGTAATGAAGCCCTAAGAGGTCATAGCCCATCAGAACAAAGTAGCTGAGTGCTGTCAGCGCCAAAGCGGATGCGATTTGATCAAAGGAGCGTTTGCGGAATTCCGCGAGTATCTCGTCAAAGCTGTGACCGGCAAAAGCGTTATGTAGCGCGTAGGCCGCCGCCGCGAAGATCGCGAGGCCCGCAAGCGTTGTGATCCATTTTTGCCGTTCACTTTGAGAATTCATCTGACTCATTCCGAGCCGAGTCTTTCAAAGCTCGACACTTCTTACAAGCTCGCGTTTCGTTTTGAGCAATGTCGCTCCGCAAACACGCCCTGGATCAGAATTTCGTACGGGATTCTTGAACTTCTGCGCGGCAATTTCCGATGTAATAGCAACTGGAGGCTCTCAAAATGGGGATGCTTGATCGCTACCGCAAATCGGGTGGATTCATTCAGCTTGTTATGTTGCTCGAAACCTGCGGGCCGGCGAAGCAAGAAAAATTTCTTGAACTCGTTCGCCAGGAGGCCCCGAATTGGGCCGACGAGATCAAGACCAAGATGATCGACATCAACCGCGTTTATTCTTGGAACGACGAAGCTCTCGCGGAAATCGTGGGAACTCTCCAGGATCTTTGCCTAGCCGTCGCCATCCATGCGGCGGTGGAGCCGATGAAGTCGCGCTTACTCGGCATGCTGTCGCACGGGCGCAAACGCAAAATCGATGACCTTCTCGGTCGCACGCCGCCGACTCCGGCCGAAATCTCGACCATGCACATGAAGATCGTCGAGACCGTGCGGAAGATGGCGAATGATGGATTCCTACGCTTCGATAAGGTCGATCCGACCCTCATTATCGAAGATGATATTGAAGACAAACTCGATAAAATCTCTTTAACTGAAACCTCGTCTTCATCGATGTTCACGATTGAATACGAAGGTGGAGCCGAACACAGCGAAAAACACGACGCACCGGCCGCGAACGATGGCACGAGCGAAGCGCGCCTCGCCGAAATCAGCCAGCTGAGGAAGAAACTTGCCGACGCGAGCAAAGAGGTGGCCGTTCTCCGCCACGAACTCAGCATCGCGCGCGGTAAGCTCGAACAGATCAAAAAAATCGCTTAAGAGAGAATGGGTTTGGCGGGAACTCCGCCCCACGTCTCACCCGGCGGAATCTCGGTCTTCGGCATGACGACCGAGTTCGGCATCACTTTCGCGCCCGCGCCGATCGTCACTCCACCCATGATTGTCGCCTTGAGCCCGATCGTGGCCTTGTCGCCGATCTTCACGGGAGCGAGAACCAAGTAGCCACCCTGACCATAGTGCGCGACGATCGTGACCGATCCACCGATCGTCACCTTCTCACCCATTTCGATCATTGAAGGATCAGAGATGTTCGTCGTGTTGATCGCGGTTCCCGCACCGATCTTCATCCCCATCATCTTGTAGAAGAGAATGTTGAAGGGGCTCGGCGTGATGAATTCAAGAAAGGTGTAACGAATTAAGTAAAGGGCGGCGTTGTGGATATACCAACGAATCGCCTCAAGCGAATAATACGGCCCCCGCCAAGGCTTTAGATTTGCGCGCGCGCAGAAGTTCACTAGCGGCACGATGAAGACCATCGAAAATCCATACGCGTAGAAGCCAGCCGCGAGACCAAATCCGAGAATGAAATAGCGGAGAACCGGCGTTTGAGCTTGGGATGCGACCTGCAAGTACTCGAAAAGCGCAACTCCAGGAATGGCCGCCAAACCGATCATCGCGCAGCTCAAGAGATAGAGAGGCGTGATCAAAATCAAATGCATGAGATTCTTGAATCGGCGGAGGGTTGTTTCAAGGACTCCGCTCACGCCTCCGCGAGTGCTGGCCGTCGGATCGACATAGTCGCGCTTGGGAGTCGCGACTTCGAGATTGGTCTTTTTATCGCTCATAAGTTCATTTTCTCAGAGGTGCCGTGAAATTGGAACCTTCGAGGAACTCGATCAGCTTTCCCGTGACGAAGATGCGGCCTTCTCTCGTTCGCGCTTGATGGCCTTCATCGTCCATGAGAATGAGGGGTGCTTGAACGCCTCCTTGAGCCAACCGATCTTGAAACGAGACGAGTTGATGGGAAAGCGTTTCGCGCGCACCGTATACCAGGAGCGTCGGAGCCTTGATGTTTGCCGTACTCGCCTCGAACTTCTCGCTGATGCGAATGGGACCGCCGATGGAGAGCGCGGCATCGTAGGATCCGCTAAAGTAACTTTGAACTGCGAGGGTCACGAATCCGCCGTAACCCTCACCTATGGCCGCAATCTTCGGGGTGAGATCCTTTTTACGCCATGACGTCTTGATGTGCTTTGCGAGGTCGGCCGCGTCACCGATCGCAACCAAGCCCTTTTCTCCATCATCCGCCGCCGCATATTTTTTTCCGTAGCCGCTGCTTCCGCGGATATTGGGATCAACGACGATGAAGCCGGAGTTGACGAGCGCCTGCGCCGTCGGATCAAAGACCGGTCGACTCTGCTGGGTGGGCCCATCGTGAAAACGAACGACGACGGAACAAGGATCCGCCGAACACTTTTCGGGACGTCTCACCCACATCGGAATTTTTGATCCGTCCCTCGCCGGAAAACTTTCGAGGACCGCCTTTGCAACTTTCTCCTGGAGCTTGCCCGCCCTCGTCCACAACGTGAGTTGTTTAGAGGCCCAGTCGTAAACGTAAGTGCTCTTCGGATTCGAAGCCTGACTGGCCGAGAGAGTCACGAACCTTCCCAGGCGTGAGATATTCCCCACGCTCACGTCATCGGCTCCTTCGATGGACGGAAGCTTCAGGAGATCAAACGTCTTCGGATCCATCACTTCAACCTGCTGGCGTCCTTTTACATTTCGATTGAGATAGATTCGAAAACGCATGCGATCGATCTTGATCGAGTCGATGTCATTCGGCTCTTCGAACGAGATCGCCTTCAACTGACCCTGCTGACCGTGATAGAGTTTGCGGTATTCGCCGTAGTTATTGGTGGCCACGAGAACCTCGCCAGCACCCTTTGCGAAAGTCACCTCGTAATCACCCGACTCGTTTTGTCCGACGATCGGTGCCCATTTGTTTTCTTCGCGGATGAAGACCCAGTACTCGCGAATATTTTCGCCTTTTCGCTTTCCCATGAGGATCGTGGCGTCGCCCCAGGTGTCGGCAACAAACCACTCCCCCTCTTGCATCGTCAGAGACACTCGTGTTCTCTGCGGGACTGAGAATTGATAGAGATGAGTCGCATCCGGCTTTGTATCGTTCGCGGTGTAGTAGATCGACTGGGCGTCATTCGTGATCCAGCCGTACTCAACACGAACGCCGGGCTTATGAAAGATCTCGGTCGTCGAACTTCCGTCGGCGGAGACGAGATAAAGACCTTCATTTTTCTCGCCCGCTCGCGCTTTTGCGACAATCAGGAACTGCCCGTCGGGACTGAAGTCCACGAGTCGTGTCGCCTCAACACCGCTCGTGACTTGCACAGGTTGAGCCGAGGGAGAGTCCAAACGCCAAACTTGCGAGACTCCAGAGCGCGTCCAATTGAAAAAATAGGACTTCTTTTCACCTGGAGAAATGAGGCCCGGCTCGGCACTTTCAAGATCAAACGCGCGCTGCACCTGAGTGCGCGTTTTTTCGGAGAGTGGCGTGAGCTCCGTCGGCTTCAGGGCGACGGGGGTTGTTTTCGTTGGCGTCGAGCAGGCTGTTAAGACCAAAATCGAGAGGAGCGCGCTGGGTGCAAAAAGTGATTTCATCATGTTCGTTATTATCAATCAGACGCGCGCCAAACGCACGTCGCCCCGTCCAAGGTCCGTACGACTAAAGTTCCAGCGAACCCGACCCGATCAATGTTGCCAACGATGGAGGCAACCATGGGTCTCATTCCCAAAACAACAAAAACAGTTCTCCTCTCCGGTCTGGTCTTTCTTGCGGCCTGCGCGCCCCAAGGAAAATTCTCCTCAGCGATCGACGGACTGACCGATGAACCAATGACGGAGCAAGAATGGATTGAGTCGGAAGCCCCGACTGACGTCCAGCAAAAAGCCGCGGAGATGAGCCAGTTCTCGGTTCCGCAGCTTACAGTGATGGAAGAGGCCCGCATCCTCGCAAAATATGATTACCTCGACCCGAAGCACGAAGTTCCGAGTGAGCTTCTCGAGAAAGCGGTTGTTTACTACGACACCAACTACGCGAATGTAAAAAACAAAAATTATATCGCCGTCATCGACTTGAAAAAGAAATCGACGCTCAACCGCTTCTTCATCGTCAACATGAAGACGGGTGCGGTCCTGGCCCTTCGTACGGCTCACGGCAAAGGATCCGACGCCGATCACGATGGTTACGCCGAGAAGTTCAGCAACAAACACGGGTCAGGCGCGAGCTCGCTCGGATACGCGATGACCGCGGGAACCTACAACAGTAAGAAATTCGGCTACGCGCTTCGCATGCACGGCCTCTCTTCCACGAACTCGAACTTCTACGCGCGCGCCGTTGTCATCCACGGTGCCAACTACGTAAAACAAGCCGCCGTGAAACAGGGCCGCAGCCTCGGCTGTCCCGCCGTTGACTTCGATTACCGCGATCAGGTCGTCAACAACCTGAAAAACGGCGCCGTCGTTTACCTGGGTCTCTCGAAGTAAAACCTTCGTCCAGTTGATGGGTTCCCCCATTCAACCGAAGAGTCTTTAAGATGATGAAGCTCTACGTACTCTTACTCGGACTCTCCGCCCTCGTCATATCTGGCGTGGGCGCGACGTTCTCGGTCACGGGCCTGGCGAAGCTCTTCTCCGGCGCCCCGACCGCGGTCATGTTCATGGCCGGAGCGCTCGAGTTCGCTAAGCTCATCTGCGCGAGCTTCCTCCACCGTACATGGAACGTGATGAACCCGTTCCTGAAAACCTATCTCACCATTGCGATCTCGATTCTCGTCGCCATCACTTCGATGGGGATCTTCGGCTATCTCACCCATGCCTACCAGTCGACGTCCGAGAAGTTGAAAGCAACCGAGGTCCGCATCGAATCGTTCGCGAAAGAAGAAAAGCGAATCAACTCCGAGATCGAGCGACTTGAAAATGAAATCAAAGCGATTCCCGAGGAACGCATTTCAAAACGTCTCGAGATGCAGAAAGAATTCGCCCCGCAATTCGAAACTTTGAAGCGCCAAGCCCTCGATACCAATATCCGCATGCGTGAGCTCAACATCCAAAAGCTCTCGTTCCAAACGGAAATCGGTCCGCTCCTCTACGTGGCCCGAGCGATGGGTCGAGACACCGATACCGTCGCGCACTGGTTGATCTTCATCTTCGTCATGGTCTTTGATCCCCTCGCAGTTTGCTTGGTCGTCTCCACGAGCTTCGCGATTCAACTCGCGCAAAAAGAATCAAAAGAAAAGCGCGAACGAATCGAAAAAGAAAAACACGAAGCGGCGTTGCGCGAAGCCCAACGACAAGCCGAACTCAAGGCCGTTCAAACGCCGCACTTGGCCCCGGTCGAGAACGTGGTCACCGAAGAAGCGGCGAAGACCGCAATCTAGCAGCCCGTTTCAGGTCCCGGATCTCCACGCTCGAGACAAAGCGGATGCTGAGGCGAGCACCGAATCCGAACATGCATATGATCGTCATGTCCTTGAAGCGGACTGATCTTGCTCATAAGCTCGGCATCCATTGGATTTTCGAGAAGCCTTTTCTCTCGCGCCCAATCGCAAGCCGTCGCCTTTAATTTCGGGTGAACGAAGATGTACTTCACAATCGAAATGCGTTTGCCGTGACGCTCGATCTTCTGACTCTGAAGCAGGCGCCAAAATTTCCAGTTCTTCTCGATATCGAACCGATCGCTCACTTCGCCAGACTCATCGAGCACGGACTTCCATTTAGTTTGTCCCATATACAAAAGATCGACGTCTAAACCATTTTGATGACTGCTATGCGGCCGAAACGGCCCGCCAAATTGCACCGCGATCGCCCCTACGTGAATCGGCACGCTCGCATCCACCGTCTTCTCGTAAACTGCGGCGGCCCCTTGAATGAGAGAAAGCATGTGACCGGCACCATACGTCTCCGCCGGTCTCCCGATTCGAACGAAACCGGGTCCCTTCTCGGGAAGCTGCGAGGCATTTTGAAGTTTGCCGTCGACACCATCGTGCGTGTTCGCGTAGTTCACCGCCCAACCGCCTCCTTCAAGATCCAACCCAAAATCTAAGCCAGACGCGACTTCGGCCGCCGTTTTTTTGAGTGGAAATAAAACGAGCACAATGGATGAGAACGCAATTCGCAAAAATAAACTTGTCATGCAGACCTTCTATCAAAGAAGCCACTACACATGGTTGTAGGTCGAGACAGTTAGGATTGACAGAGTGCTTCCCGCCGGGTCAAAAGGGGACGTGCCTTACAACGTGCGTCCATTTCAAGTTGAATCCGTCGCCCCACCGACGCAACTCACGGAGATTCCGTCGGGTTTTCTGAACTCAACCGAGCCGATTGATCTCGAAATCGGCTGCGGGGTCGGTTGGCATCCCATTCGCTACGCGACTGAAAATTCGGACCGCCGACTCATCGCGATCGAACACACGAGAGAAAAGTTCGAAAAATTCCACTCACGTTATTTACGTCACCCCAACCTCACGAATCTTCTTCCAATTCACGCCGACGCCGTTCGTTGGATCACCCACGCCTTAAAGCCGGGTTGTTTAAGCCGTTGCTTTCTTCTCTACCCCAATCCCGAACCCAAGGCCGTCAACAGGCGTTGGTTACGTATGCCCTTTATGCACAAGCTTCTCGAAACCCTCGCTCGAGACGGCGAACTCATCCTCGCAACGAACGAGCAAACTTATTTCGACGAAGCCAAGGAGTGGGCCGAAAACTATTGGAATCTTGAGATTCTCGAAGCTCGCTCGTTTTCAGACTCAACCAAACCCCTCGGAATCCCGCGAACGCACTTCGAAAAGAAGTACCTCGAACGCGGCGAAATCTGCCACGATCTCCGCTTAAGGAAGAAAAACCATGCGTAAATCACTCATCACCGTCGACTCCTTCTTCAAAGAAGCGAAGGTCCTCAGAACTGACTTCGAAACACGGTTTAAAGACCCGCGCGAACCTCGCTCGGACCGCTTCGTTTGGGACTACTGGCACGTGCCCGGGCAATACACGACCTTGCGCACGCCCGCCTACCACTTCTTCCCGCAAAAACTCTACGAGCGTTTTCACAACCAACTCGTTTGGTGGGGCCGTCGCAACTTAGGCTGCCACGATATCTCGCCCCCTTGGATGAGCTGCTACATCGATGGATGTAAACAAGAACTCCATGGCGATCTCCCGCACGGTCCCTGGGCCTTCGTTTATTCCCTGACCCCCTGGAAGGAGCGCAAATTCCGCGGCGGAGAAACAATCCTCCTCAAAGAAGAAATCCTCAGCTACTGGCAAGGCTTCCAATCCGGTCGCGGCCTCGAAGAAAAGGACATCCTCACTGAAGTTCCCGCGATCTTTAACCGGCTCACAGTTTTCGATCCCCGGATTCCTCACGGTGTGCGCGAGGTCGAAGGCGTTCGCGATCTTCTCGACGGACGACTCGTTATTCATGGTTGGTTCGTCCAACCCCGCCCTTTCATCGAAGGCCCGCTCTCAACCAAGGATCTCCAAGTCGCCATCAATGACTTGAGCGAAGATCTCGGCCATATCCTCTCCGAAGGGGTCGACGTCCACGGCACACTCAGCGTGAAATTCACGGTGACCACCAAAGGCGAAGTCACGAAAGTCTCCACCCTCTCAAACGCGATTCGCCATCCCAATGGCGATGAGCGAATCGAGAAGGCGCTCGTCTCGCATATCCAATCTTTCTTGAAGAATGTAAAATTCCGAAAGCAGCGCGCTCAATCGACGGTGACACTACCGCTCATCTTCGAGGCCGTCTGAGCGGGACCGACAAAATCGCAAACCGCCCTCACAAAATCGGAAGATTTCAAAATCTTCCGATGCCCCACGCCCACGAGGGTAACGAGTCGCGCCTTCTTCCAGTGCTGCACGATCTCTTCCGCATTCGAGAACGGAACATCCTTATCCTCGGGATCATGAACGACGAGCCCCGAAGCCTTGATCTTAGGCGCAAGCTTCTCGATCGAGAGATCATCGAGTCCATAACCGGTCCACGTCTCAATGTATCGAACAAACGCGTGAGCTCCTCGCTCCGAAAGCTTCATCCGCCGACAAAAGTTATCGAAGATCCAACGAATACTCGCCGGAACGGCCACGAGAACCGCCGACTCCACCCGAGCCCCGCGCGCGAGCGTGAGAGCCGTGGCCGAGCCACCGAACGAATGCGCGACGATGCAACGAACCTCTCCGATCTCCTCGATGACCTTCATCAACGCATCCGAGAACATCGGAATCGTCGTCTGATGCCCCTTCGAAAACCCGTGCCCCGGCCCATCAAACGCAACGACCTGATATCCAAGCTGAAGTAAGGGATCCAAGAGAAAACCCAACTGCGTCCCGCGCCCCGCCCAACCATGAACGAGCATGACCGCAGGCGCATTTGAATCACCCCACCTCACAATTCCGATCTCGCCGGCGAGCATTTGTTTCTTGCCCCTCTCGACGAGCTTCGATTCCCAATCCGGTCTTCCGATTTTTCGTGGAGTCGTAAAAACGCGAGCCGCGAAACGCGCCGCGAGCGGTGGAGCAACGTAACTCAACAAACTTAAACTATTGCGTACGAGTGCGGGATTCATTCTTTCCTTGCGCTTCCGGCCGCGGCTCCGTTCGCGCGGCAAATCTCGCCTCGAGTGTCGCGCACTCCCGCCCCTGCGACCGAACGACCGATCTCAACGTCGCCCTCGCGAGTCCCTTCTTCTCAAGCATTGACTTAAAGCGATTCGCCTCGCGCTCGCTCGCCCACGACGACTCCGCCTCAAAGTCACTACCCACCGGAAACGTGTACTCCATGTGGCCGTCCTGAACCACGACGTAGTCCACCTGAAAGCCCCACTCCTCAAGCGCCTTGGAGACCAACGCCCAACACGAAAGAACCGCCACGGAAAAAACGCTTCCACCAAACGCCGTACTCTTGTGATTCGTATTCGGAGCCAGCGGCGCCGCGATCGTCACGTGCGCCGACGACGCCGCACGCACCTTCACGCCCATGGACTTCGCGATGGGGATATCCTTGTGAATCGCCTCTTCAAGAGTTGCCATCCCAACATTGAGACACCCCCTCCGGGGCACGTCAACTTCTGGCCGCACGACGCAACTCATTTACATAAAGGTGAGCCTGCCGCGTCGGCTCCGGAATTCGGTAACCCCTCACGCATTTCATCATGATCCGCACCGCACTCTCCGCATCCATGTGATTCCCCGGCGAAACGAAAACCGGCTTCGTCCTCTTCTTCGTCCTTAACGCGACCCCAATTTTTTCATCCTTGTCGACCAGCGGCTCACTCGATCCCGGCGCATCCCCTGGCATCTCAAACTTCCCCGTCAAGAGCGACTTCGCACAACCGATCGTCGGCATATCCAACACCAACCCCATGTGCGTCGCGATCCCCATCCTCCTCGGATGCGCAATCCCCTGCCCATCAAAGACAATCACGTCAGGCTCAATCTCCAGTTTCTTCCACGCCTCCAAGAGCGGCGGAATCTCGCGAAACGAAAGCAACCCCGGAATGTAAGGAAAATCCACCCTCATCGTCGCCCCCGCCCGCGCGATCACATTCTGCTTCTGAAAATCGAGCACCACAAAACCCGCATGCACCTGCGGCGAGTAAAGATCAAACGATACATCTGCCCCCGCAATCAGCCGCGGCTCACCTTCATAAGGCTCGATGCAAATTTGTTCTCTCATGGAGGCTTGGACTTTGACGGCTTCTTTCGGGGTGACCTGCGGGCAGTGGTGTTCCATGGAGTGGGATTTTAGCCTGCGGGAATTCGCGGTGGGGTGGAGATTTGTTGACATGCGGGCAGCGCGGGCAGCGCGGGCAGCGCGGGCA
>SXGU01125385.1_pt1 | contig 14113 bp, 9 predicted proteins | sample 3174531 | NCBI WGS metagenome assembly SXGU01 (sample SAMN11356863, study PRJNA531348) | freshwater metagenome | isolation source: freshwater sample F1-140 | place: China: Fuxian Lake, Yuxi | collected 2017-12-25
CCCTCCGTCGAGTCGCGGAGCGACTCAGCCGCAAGGCGAGCTTTCGCGGAGCGAAAGCCGACAATCTGAAACGTCGCTCGCCGTGTTCCTCGCGAACACGTTGCGAGCCGACTCGAAGGTATCGCTCAACCTGCAGGTTCAGGCGGTCAGAATTGTTGCCTATCGCGCGAAGCAACTCCGACAGACCGAGCGGCTTGCCGAGACGTTGCGAATCGCGTTGCCGCACCCTCAAGCGCGCGTGCGATTCGCCGCCGTTCAAGCGGTGCTTGAGGCTCGTCAAGCGGCGCTCGTTCCCGAGCTGCTGGAACAGTTGCAGCGAGAGTCAGACTCGACCGTCTTCTATGGCGGATGGCAGGCGTTGCGGGCTCTGCGTTCGACAGATGAACTTCGAGCGCTGTTCAACGACTCGCGCGCGGCGGTTCGCCGAGCGGCACTCTTGGCACTGCTCGAAACTCATGCCGCGACTCAAGCGGAAGTCGGTGCTTTGGCGAAGAACGATGCGGATGTCGCGGTGCGTCAAGTGGCCGAGCTATGGTTGTCGAAGAGCGGCAGCTCAGCCCCGGCGATTCGCGGTCGGTCCCTGCAGGTCGCTTCGGCAGCGTCAGCGACCGCTGCAAAAGACTCGGCATTGAAGAGCGGCATCGCGGCGGCGCGGAATGTGAAGACGAAAGGTCATTCGGATTACAAGGTCGTGCCGGGCGGCTTTGTGGTCGGCACTCCGGCTTATGTCGATCGTGGCTATCACTTGAGCAACGTCCCGCCGGAACTTCTTGGCAGCGACCTCATTCAAACGGCCAACGACGACGACCACTCACGCGGGGAAAAATGGCTGAGCGCCGAGACGCTCGTGCCCGTGCGTCTGTGGGTCGGCATTGATGCGCGGCAGAAGACGGCTCCCAGTTGGCTGCTCAAGAGCTTTGAGAAGAAGCCTTTCACGGCCGCGATCAACGAAGGCGCGCGGTTCGAGTTCTACGAGAGAACGTTCGACGCGGGACGCATTGAGCTCGGCGGCAATACCGATGATGGCAGCGCTGGCGGTAAGGGAAACTACATCGTCGCGATTGCTCCGGTGCCGCTCAGCCGGCGCGATGTGAAGGCAACGCTCGATGCCGCACTGAGCTTGCTCGAACGCGGCAATCGCGAGCGCGGTGCGTTGCTCTTCAAGCACTCACTGGGCGCGGGCTGCGCGAAGTGCCATAGCCTCGATCAAGCGAAGAACGGTTTCGGGCCGAATCTCAGCAGCATCGGCTTGCGTTCGAACGCGCGGCACATCGCGCATTCGATCATCGAGCCGAGCGCGGTCATCACCGAAGGCTTCAATCAACAGACGGTCGTCACGACGGACGGCAGATCGTTTTCAGGCGTGCTGCTGGAAGAGAGCGGCTTGACGCTGTCGCTCGGCCAGTCGAGCGGCGAGCGCGTCGACATTCCGAAGGTGTCGATCGAGGAACGGCAAACGGTTCCAAAGTCCGCGATGCCGGAGATGGCCGAGATGCTCACTCCGCAACAAGTCGCCGACTTGACCGCGTTCCTGCTAACGCTGCAAACGCCTGCGGCAGACGTCAAAGCGAAAAGCGGGATAGGCATCCTGCCTGTCGACTCACACGAGGCCGATGGGAAGAAGTCGGATAGCTCGAAGCCTGTGGGGCAGAAGACTGCGGGGCCAAAGCCAGAAGGTAAGAAAAATGATAGGCTGGAAGCCTATCCTACGAAATTCAGCTTCGAGGAGCAGAAGGACCGACTCCGCGTTTCGCTCGGCAGCAAGGCGATCGTCGACTTCGTCTTTCGCGACGAGAAGATCCTGCGACCGTACTTCGCGAACGTGCGACTAACGGACGGCTTGCAGGTCACTCGCAATCATCCGCCGATCAAAGGAGTTGATGCCCTCGATCACGACACGAATCATCCCGGCATCTGGCTCGGCTTCGGCGACATCAGCGGGCAAGACTTCTGGCGCAACAAAGCGGCGATGGAGCACGTCCGGTTCCTGACGGCTCCGACGGTTGCCGACGGGAAACTGCGTTTCGCGACCGAGTGCCGATTGAAGACGAGCACCGGCGAGCCGCTCTGCCTGCTCACGAATCACTTCACGCTGACCGCGCGACCGAGCGGCTGGCTGCTCGTCTGGAGCGCCGAGTTCCGAGCCGATCAGCGCGAGATCGTCTTCGGCGATCAAGAAGAGATGGGCTTTGGAGCGCGAGTCGCCACTGGCTTCACCGAAAAGAACGGCGGCCTGCTGCGTAGCTCGACCGGCAAGAAGACCGCGAAAAATACTTGGGGCCAACCCGCCACATGGTGTGACTACTCGGGAAGTGGCGAGCGAGCGGGCGGTATCATGCTGATGGCAGGTCCGAACAACTTTCGAGAAAGCTGGTGGCACAACCGCGACTACGGCGTCTTCGTCGCGAACCCGTTCGGCCGTGAAGCCATGAAACAGGGCGCACGCAGTTCGGTGACGGTCGCAAAAGGAGAGGCGTTGAGACTGACCTTCGGCGCACTGGTGCATGACCATCGCGAGATCGATCCACAGGTCGAGGTCAAAGCGTTCGGGCAAACGCAGGCCGTAGAACTTATCGTCCCCGGAAATCAATAGCTCAATCAGGCCGCTCGAATGACCACTCGCCAATCCATACACACCCTGTCCCGCCGCCAACTGCTCCATGCGGGAGCCTCCGCTTGGTTGGTGACAAGCGTCGCGCAGATCTTGCGCGGCGGCGTCGCTCAAGCGGGCGATTTGCAGGCGGTCTCTGGCGATCTTCAGGCGTCTTTTGGCCGAGCCAAGAGCGTCATCTATCTCTACTTGAGCGGCGGTCCATCGCAATACGAAACGTTTGACCCGAAGCCCGACGCGCCGGCGGAAATTCGCGGAAGCTTTTCTCCGATTTCGACGAACGTCCCGGGAACGCAGATTTGCGAGTTGCTGCCGCGCACGGCGGCCATGATCGATCGCCTGGCGATTGTGCGGTCGTTCGCCACGGACGACCCCAACCATGAATCGGCCGGATACTGGATCAACACGGGGCACAAGTACGTCGGTCCGGACATGCGTGCGCTCGCCCCGACCGATTGGCCCACAATGGGCTCGATCATCAAGATGCTGAAACCGACGGAGCGCGGCCCGTTCAGTTCGGTGATGCTGCCCGAGGCGATCATCGCCAACCCCAACGTGTTCCTGCCGGGCCAGAATGCCGGGTTTCTCGGACGCCGCTGGGATCCGGAAATCCTCAAGTGCGATCCGTCGGCGGCTGACTTCCGCATCGACAGCCTGACTCTGCCGGAGCAGGTCACGGTCCCGCGTTTGGAGTCGCGCGGTGCCCTGCTCTCCGAGTTGAATGGCCGAGGTCAGTTACGCACGCCGTCGACGACTGATTACGAGCGGCTGGGCCGGGAAGCGCTCGGCGTGCTGGTCTCAGGCACCGGGCAGGGAGCGTTTGCGATCGAAAGAGAATCGGCGAAACTGCGGGAGCGCTATGGACGCGGCAAGTGGGCGCAATCGGTCCTGCTAGCGCGGCGACTGGTCGAGGCGGGGGTGCGGATAGTGTTCGTCAATTGGCCGCGCGAACCGGGCGACCTGAGCGCTCCCAATCCGCTATGGGACACACATGCCAGCAACGACATCCGGACGAAAGATGTCCTGTGCCCGCAATTTGACCAAGGCTTCACGGCTCTGATCGAAGATCTCGAAACGCGCGGGCTGCTCGACGAAACGCTCGTCGTGGTTGTGGGCGAAATGGGGCGCACCCCGAAGTTCAACGGCAGTGGCGGCCGCGATCACTGGGGGAATGTCTTTAGCTTTGCCCTGGCCGGCGCGGGGATTCGCGCGGGACAGGTGTATGGCGTCAGCGACCGCAACGGCGCTTACCCGGCGCGCGATCGCGTCACTCCGCCGCAATTGACCGCGACGATCCTGCACTTGCTGGGTGTCAACAACGAAGCGACGTTCCCCGACCGCACCGGACGTCCACTGCGCGTCGTGGAAGGCGAGCCGATTGCCGGTTTAATCTGAGAATTGAAAGGGAAAGGCGAAATGCAACGACGCCAGAATCAAGCTGAATGGACGCGCCGCGACTGCCTGCGGCTTGGTCTCGGCGCGGCGCTCACCGGGCTGAGCGGCTGGCCGGCCAGCGCGGAGGACAGCGCACCGACCAAACCGAAGTCGGTCGCGGCGGTCGTCACGGTTTACTTTCGCAACTCCCATGCCGATGTGCTGCTCACCAAAATTCTGGAAGGCTGGCAGCACGATGGTGGACCTGGCCCCGCGCTCAAGCTGGCCTCGATCTACATTGACCAGCCTGAGGGGAGCGAGTTCGGCCTCGAAATCCTCAAGAAGCACGGCATCCCCGTTTTCGATTCGATCGAGAAGGCAGTCACGGTCGGCGGCAAGACGATCCCTGTCGACGGCGTGCTGAGCATCGGCGAGCACGGCAACTATCCGGTGAACGACCTCGGGCAGCAGGTCTATCCTCGCAAGCGGTTCTTTCAGGAGATCACTAACGCGTTCCAAAAATACGGCCGCGTCGTTCCGGTCTTCAACGACAAGCACATCAGCACGGTCTGGGAAGACGCCAAGTGGATGTACGACCGCGCGGTCGAAATGAAGGTGCCGTTCATGGCCGCGTCGTCGCTGCCAGTCGGCTTCCGCAGCCATCCGTTTGACCTGCCGCTAGGGAGCGAGATCGAGGCGGCCGTCGGCATTGGTTATGGTCCATTGGACATTTACGGCTTCCAGGCGCTCGAGGCTTACCAAGCCCTCGTCGAACGCCGCAAGAACGCCGAGCGGGGAGTGAAGTCGGTCCGCTGTTTGGAAGGGAAGGCGGTTTGGCAAGCGGTCGATGACGGCTGGGTCGCGGCCGATGTGATGGACGCAGTCTACGACGTCATCCCCAAGTCGAAAAAGAACATTCGTGAGGACGAAAACGCGATACTCTTTCAGTTCGAGTACACCGACGGATTCCGCGGTGCCCAGTTCATGTTGCCGAGCGCCGGGCTGACGGGCGTCGGGGTGAAGCTCAAAGGCCACAAGCCAGTCGCCACCGGATTTGAAGAACGGGTCGAGCCACGCTACCCGCACTTCGCGTATTTGCTGAAAGCCATCGAAGCGATGATCCACACCGGGAAGCCCACCTACCCGGTCGAACGCACCTTGCTCTCCGGAGGCATCCTCGATCGGGCCTTGCATTCCAAGTTCGAAAATGGAAAGAAGCTCGACACACCCGAATTGGCAATCGCCTACACTCCTGTGGCTTACCCCCACGGCCCGAAACCCGACCTGCTCGCTCAGCCGCCCGTCATCAGGTGAAATCGACCAAAGCCCGTTGTCCTTCCAATCAACCGAACTTTCAGGAGACCTCACATGGACTCATCTACGACTCGTCGCGATTTCTTGCAACAGGCATCTCACACCTCCGTGATTCTGGCGGCGGCCACGTCGCTGGGTGGCGTGCATGTCTTCGCCGATGAGAAGCCGGTGAAGGTTCGGCTGGGGATCATTGGCTGCGGCGGGATCATGACCAATCATGTCAAAGGGCTAGTCGAACGGAGCGAGGCGGTGTCGATCGCGTGGTTGTGTGATGTCGATCCGGCGCAGATCGAGCGAAAGAACAAGCTCGTGACGCGCGATTTTCAGACCGCACCGCCGAAGCGGACGGCTCGGTATGAAGAGGTCATTGAAGACAAGGACGTTGACGCGGTGATCATCGCCACGCCGCATCACTGGCACGCGCCGATCGCGCTTCGAGCGATGGCTGCGGGAAAGGACTGCTACATCGAAAAGCCGATCTCGCACACTTTCAACGAAGGGCCGCTTATCATTGCCGCCGCGAAGAAGTTCGGCCGAGTCGTGCAGCAGGGGAGCCAGATGCGCAGCAGTCCCGTTACGGCGAAGGCGGAGAAGCTGCTCAAAGACGGAATCATCGGCGAGATCAAAGTCGCTCGCGCGTGGACGGCAGAGACGCGCACGGTCGAGAAGCCGCTGCCGGACGGAACGCCGCCGAGCGGGGCCGACTATGACCGCTGGCTCGGCCCGGCACCGAAACGGCCATTCAATCTGCATCGGTGGCACGAGACGTGGCGGATGTTCCGCGATTACGGCAACGGCGAGATCGGCGATGACGGCATCCATGACCTCGACATGGCCGCGTGGGGGCTTGGCATCACGACGCTGCCGAAGCAAATCACCGCTCGCGGCAGCCGCATGTTGCTCGACGGCCACGCCAGCGAGTACCCCGACAACTTGAACGTCACCTACGAGTACCCCGATGGTCGACTGCTGATCTACGAGAATTACCCGTTCACGGCCTACGGCCTGCACGGCTTCGACAACGGCAACGTCTTCTACGGGACCGAGGGCTACATGATCTTCTCGCGCCGTGGCGCGTTCAGCGTGTTTCAAGGTCCGAAAGGAACTCCCGGTCCGACCGAAGGCAAAGACCTGCGCGGCCAGCGAGGCTACGCCGAACACATGGCCGAGTTCCTGAGCGCCGTCCGGCAGCGCACGCCGACCAAAGCCTCCGCCGATGTCGCGCATCGAAGCTGCGCTCTGGTCCATCTCGGCGAGATCGCCTACCGCACCCGAGGGCGACTCGACTTCGATCTCAAGACCGAACGCTTCATCGACTGTGACGAGGCCAACGCACTGCTCAGCAAAAAGTATCGCGAGCCGTTTGGCCTGCCGGTGATTGGGACATGAAGCCGTTCGTCGTCCTTCAGAACAATTCGACCAGCGGCTTGCCTTCGTCGAGCAGGTTGTAGGGTCGGTTTTGATTGTCGAAGGCTTCCAAGTTGTGAATGTCCATCGCGTGATAGACCGTCTTGGTGACATCGGCGGGCGTGACGGGGCGTATGGCGGGGTATTCGCCGTAGCGGTCGCTGGTTCCGTAAGTCTGACCGCCTCGGATGCCGCCGCCCGCCAGCACATCGGTGAGGCAGTGCGTCCAATGATCGCGACCGGCACCATTGACGCCTCCTGAACGCGGGTCGCCGATCTTGGGTTTGCGTCCCATTTCGCTGGTGATCATCAGCAGCGTTTCATTCAGCATTCCGCGATCGGCCAAGTCTTCGATGAGCGCCGAGAAGCCGCGATCGAATTCGGGGAGCAAGTCGTCTTTCAAACAGCCGAAGTTGTTGCCGTGCGTGTCCCAGCCGCCGCCGCTGAGGCACTTCTTGGCGACCTTGTCATCGTCCTCCGACCAGAAAACGGTCACGAACGGCACGCCGGATTCGACGAGTCGGCGAGCGGCCAGCAGGCTCATGCCGTTGATCGTGGCACCGTAGCGGGCGATCGTTTCGGGTTTCTCGCGAGAGACATCGAAGGCGGCGGTCGTCGCGGCGGAGGTCAGCAATGAGATCGCTCGTTCTTGCTGGCTGTTCCAGGTTTGGACCGCGGCAAACTGATCGAGATCGCGACGGACATCGTCGAGTCCTGACAGCAACTCTTTCCGCAGAGCGAAGCGTTTTCCTGGCACGTCCGCTGAGAGGGCAAGGTCGGGTGCTCGAAACTCGGTCGGCTTGTCGCGACGTCCGAAGACATACAGCGGATCGTGCTTGATGCCCAACCGAGCGGCGAACTGTCCGGGACGGGTATAAGGAGCTTGGCTCGGCTTGTACGGCAAGGTGACCGCATTGGGCATTCCGGTGCGCTGCGGACGCTTCGCCGCGACCACACAACCCATGTAGGGCCAGTCGTCGGGATACGGCGTGCGATTATTCCCTTGGGTCAAGAACGTCGGATCGGGAGCATGACCAGTCAGGTTGTGATAATACCCGGCATGGTGGTCGTTCGTGTTGACGGTCGCGCCGACAGAATTGATGAGTGCGATGTGGTGAGCCTGCTTCGCCAGCAGCGGCAGATGCTCGCACAGTCGCACTCCGGGAGCTGAAGTGGCGATCGGCTGAAATGGTCCGCGATATTCCAGCGGGGCTTCCGTTTTCAAATCCCACATGTCGACGTGCGAAGCGCCACCGCTAAGAAAAAACAGAATCGTGGACTTCGCGGTCGGCCGCCCGCTTGCCGACTTGGCCGCACGCCCAAATGTCTGACCGGCAACGCCGACACTCGACGCCACCAAGAATGCGCGTCGGTTGAGTCCGGGGATTTGATGTGGATCGACCATGATTCGCGCCCACGTTGGAAATTTCATTCGCTCAAGACTCACTTGGTCAGAGTCAGGTCATACGCTCCCGACGCCGCGCCCGCCTTGACCTCGATACTCAGATCGGTCGTCGTGACATCGGTGTATTTCACGTTGAACGGCGGCGGGCCAACCTGCGGCATCTCTCCACCCTTTGGTGCAGGGGCGGCGGGAATGATGACGACTTTATACCAGCCAACCTCCGCACCATTTTTGCCAGCGGCAACCAGTTCAAACTTTCCTTCCGCGTCCGCTGTACCGGAAGGTTCATGGACGGACTTATTTCCTTTGGCCTTGTCGGGCCGAAAGGAAATCCCGGCTCCCGGAAGCGGACTGCCGGCGAGGGCGACTTTTCCAGAAACAGGCTCGAGCTTCGGGCCGTCATCCGAACCACCGCATCCGCTGAGCAGTAACACTGCCAGGGGCGCGAAAACAATAAGGCCAACATTCGGAAAGAACCGCAGTCTGATCATGTTCCACTTTCTGTAAATGAATTCGATGGTCCGTCGAAAGCCAGCGAGGGCACGCCAGTCTTTGAATCTGCGCAGTTGGTAACCCGACGCGTGAGCGAGGGCGAATGCTCCCCAAGACTTAAGAATCCACACGTTTGGAGTGCCCGTCCTCGCACACGCGTCGGGTTACAAAATCAAAAGCGGAGACCTGTCAATGAAGAACTCCCCCCGATCCGTCGAGCGATTCGGGGCAAGTCCAGTCTTCGCGTGTTGCTAGAACTCGCCAATCCGTTCACGACCACTGATCGTGCCGAGGTCACGATAGGTTTGCCGCGCGATGGAGTTGTTAATGAACCGGACGGTGCCGTCCCCCATGAGGAAGTGCGCACCACCGGGATGCGAACTTCCAAAACTCCAGCGTTGATCCCAGGGAGTGCTGGCTGATGTTGAAGCGCCATGAAACCTGTTTAGCGGAACTGCCGTCGTGCCACAGACCGAGGCGGAGTTCTGCCAGTTATTACCGGGCCCGGTCCCATCCACCGCAAACTGCTTGTTACAGACTGTTTCCCCGATAATCAGCGTGGAACTGGTTCCGTCTTGCATGTTGGCCATCTTTTTGTACTCGCGGTAGTCCAGCGCGTAGAACAAGCCGTTGTTGTTTGTGAAGGAGTCCCCGGGCGCAACGACGTTGTTGGCGAAGGCGCCCCAGTTCCAATCGCTGCCCATGACTCCTTTGTAGTTGGTGAGGGCGCAGTTCACGCTGCCGGTGACGTAGCTGTGATTCTCGATTTCCCGACTTCCGACAGGATCACTCGGACACAGAAACGCGGTCACTCCGGTGGCCATTTGACCGCTGGCGACAATCGTGGTATTGCCCGGACTACACTTCTTGTAGAGAGCGTCCTGATCCATGTATGGCAGGAGACGAACTGGCCAACCCCACGACCGAGACGTTTGCGTGTAACCTCCGACATTCGCGGTATCGCCATATCCGCCGTAAAGGCTGATTGGGAACGCCTGGGAATTATCGTGATAGTTCTGCACCGCCAAGCCCAACTGTTTGAGATTGTTCTTGCATTGGCTACGGCGGGCCGCCTCACGCGCTTGCTGCACAGCCGGCAGCAGCAGTGCGATGAGGACCGCGATGATGGCGATAACCACCAACAATTCGATCAAGGTGAATCCTCGGGAACGCTGTGACATGGGAGATTTCGTTTGCATGACAGACTCCTCTGAAGGAAAGAAATTGGGTGACAAACACGAAACACAAGAACCCTAAAACACGTTGAATCGCATTTCCAGACGGGCGACAAAGCCCGTCAGCCAGTGATTTCTCGCACAGGGTCTCCTCCGTGAGCGATGGGAACCGGGCGGCCGGTGCGGTCGGGGACCGTCTGGTGGGGGTCGATGCCCATCAATTGATAGATCGTGGCGACGAAGTCGGCCGGCGACACGGGATGCGACGCCGGGTAAGCACCAATCGCATCGGTCGAGCCGTGGACCAAGCCCTGTTTTACGCCTCCGCCGAACAATAGGCTGAAGCCGCATTGAGGCCAGTGATCGCGGCCGGCGCTGGCGTTGACCTTGGGTGTGCGGCCCATCTCGCCCATGACGACGACCAACGTCGAATCGAGCAGCCCGCGCGAATCGAGATCGTGCAGCAGCGCGGGGATGACTTGATCGAGCAGCGGCAGATTCAGGTTCTTCAACATGCCGAAGTTGTTCGAGTGCATGTCATAGGCATGTCCGTAATGGTCGAAGATCTCTTGATGGACGCTGACGAACGGGACGCCGGATTCTACCAGCCGCCGCGCGATGAGCAGACTCGCGCCGACGAGGTTGCGGCCGTAGGCTTCGCGGATCGCGGCGGGTTCCAGGTTCAGATCGAAGGCATCGCGCGTGCGGCTCGACGTCAGCATCAAGAAGGCTCGCCGTTGCGCGTCGCTCATCGTGGCGACTGCTCGCGACGATTGTGTGCGAGCGAACTCGCCGTCAATTTGCGAAACCAGAGATCGTCGCCGATCCAACCGCTGCACGGTCATGTCGGGCAGAGCATCGGCTGTCGGCGGAGACGGCTCACCCAGCGGCATCACCGGGTCGTAGTGTTCGAACTTCGGCTCGCGCGCGAAGGTCGGCTTGCAGAGCGTGAACAGCGGGTCGTACTGCTTGCCCAGGAATCCGCCATACGGCCCGCGCCGACGATGACCCTTTTGTCCCGATCCGGGGAAGCACGGCATGCAGACGGCACCCGGCAAGTCGTTTGGCCCCAACCCCAGGTACTGGCAAATCGCACCGATGTCTGGAGGATCGGTCGGCATCGCTTGAGCCGCCGGATTGCCGTCCGTGAAGCCGGTCATGAACGGCAGCGGATCGTGCGAGTTGAACATGTGGCTGAACGTGCGAATCAACGTCGCTCGGTGCATCCACTGCGCGAGCTTCGGCAGATGCTCGCAGATCGAAAGGCCGGGGACTGATGTCGAAATGGGATTGAACTCGCCGCGGATCTCGACCGCAGCCTGCGGTTTCAAATCGACCATGTCGATATGCGACGGACCTCCGAGCAAATTGAACATGATCACGGACTTCGCCGGGCCGCGAGTTCCTCCGCCAGTGTTTGCCGCCTGAGCGGTTCGCGACCAATTCAACCCGCCAAACAACGACAGCCCGCCGACGCGCATCAATTCGCGGCGCGTGATCCCGTCGCACAGTCGCATCTCGGAGCCGAGAACTCGCAACATGTTCATTCCCCTGTTTCTGTGGTCGGCGTGAAAGCGGTGACTTGATCGGCCGCGTCCAACGTCGCTCGGATTTGGACTCGGATCATGGCGCGAGCCCGTTCGACGTCGCGGTCGCGGATGGCGTCGAGCAGTTCGCGATGCTCCCAGCAAATGCGTTCGGCCGAAGCCGCGGTCGGCTTGGCCTGCGGTACCGCCTGAAAGAATTGCACCAGGACTTGCTGCATTCCGGAGATCAGCCGCGATCCGGTCATCTCCAGAATCAGCGAGTGAAACTTCACGTCCAGTTCGATCGTGCGCGCCGACGCGACGTCTTCCCGAACCGCTTGCTCCAGCTCTCGCTCGATCTGACCGAGCCGCTCAATCTGCTCGTCGGTGGCGGCGCGAATCGCCAATTCGATGGCCCCGACTTCGAGCGCGTAACGAAGCTGAGCGAGGTCTCGCCAATCGTCAGGCGAGGTCATCAGCGAGGGCAAACTGTTCTGAAACAGCCGCAACGGGTCAGGGCGGCGCACGATCAGCCCCTTCCGCTTGCGTCCTTCGAGGATGCCAATCGCCTGAAGACGGCTGACCGCCTCGCGAGTGACAGTTCTCGATGAACCGTACTCAGCGGAGAGCTGGGCCTCGGTCATGAAGAACGAGCCGTCGGTCAACCGCTCCGTTTGAATCCGGTGCCGGATCTTCCGCGCCAGTTCTCGAACTTGAGTCGCAGGTGGTGAGCGAGGAACTCGTGCAAAATCAACCTCCTGATTTGATCCAATCAGCCGGAACGCGCTAGCGTCCGGTTCGAGCGTTGTTTGTGCTTCGTAACCGGACGCTTGCGCGTTCCGGATGATTCGCCGATTTGTTTTTGAACGTGTTCTAAGCACCGCAGCGTCCATTTAATGTCTCCTGAGACGTCGCAATGTACCACTTTGAAATCGACACGGTCAATAAGTAGGATTTAATCGAGCGGTCGAGCCGCCGAGCGACTCGGCCAAATGGCGGCAAGACACGAAAGGAATGCCGAGTGACCTTCGAACGTGAGAAACAACACTACGATCAGCATGGCTTCGTGATCGTCCGCCAGTTGCTGGGGAACCGGGACTTCACCGAGCTGAAGGAGAACCTGGACCGCTACATTCGAGACGTGGTCCCGCATCTCCCCGACGCCGACGCCTTTTATCAGGACCGTTCCCGCCCGGAGACGCTCAAGCAGATGCAGCGCATGGGAGGCGATGCCTACTTTCGCGACTACGTTCATCACCCGAAGTGGAAGGCGCTGGCCGAGGCGCTGATCGGCGAGCCCGCCACGGTCGATCAACCAGAATGGTTCAACAAGCCCCCCGCCACGCATCATGTGACGCCGCCGCATCAGGACAACTACTACTTCTGCCTGCAACCAGCGAATGTGCTGACGATGTGGATGGCGCTCGATCCCGTGGATGCGGAGAACGGCTGCCTGCGCTACGTCGATGGATCACATACGCGCGGCTATCGCAAGCATGCCAAGTCGCAGATCCTGGGGTTCTCACAGGGAATCAACGACTTCTCGACGGATGACTTCAATCGCGAGGTCGCCGCGATCATGCAACCGGGCGACGTGGCCGTTCATCACGGAATGACGATTCACCGGGCGGATGCGAACCTGTCGCAGACTCGCCACCGGCGTTCCTTCGCGATGGTGTTTACGGGAGTCTCATGCCAGCGTGATGAGGCGGCCTTCGCTCGATACTCTGAATCGGCACGTGAACAGCACAGTGCGATGGGACTCAAGACCTGAGGAGCAACGGCGATGATTGACCTTTCGAAAAGTTCGGCGGCCTCTCCGCAGGTGCATACGGTCGAAGCCGACCCGGGCACGTTGTGGTCCAAGGACGCGGCGGTGGCGATCGATGCACCGCCCGACTCCGACACCAGTCCTTGTCCCGAAGCCATCTGGCCGCGCGAGGCGCGTCGCACGGGCGTGTGTGGTGTCGTGTCGCCGCGCGTGATCGCACTGCCCGGCGGCGGCTACCGGATGTACTACTCGCAGATGCTTCCGCGTCCCGGCTTCCCGGCCGGAGCGAACGACTATGACAACGTTTCGACTCGCATTCTGAGCGCCTATTCCCAGGATGGTCAGGACTGGGTTCCCGAGCCGGGCGTCCGACTATCACCGCAAGAGGGCGGAGCGGGCGAGTTTCGCGTGGTGTCCTCCGAAGTTGTGCCCGTCAGTGATGGACGCCAACTGCGCATGTACTTTGAGTGCTGCGCGGGATCTCAGGCGGTGACCAATTCGATTCGCAGTGCAACTTCCGCGGACGGGCTGAAGTGGACGATGGACCCGGGAGTCCGTGTGGAATCAGAAGGTCACAACTACGCTTCTCCGCGCATCGTATTTCTCGACGACGGACGCTGTCGGATGTATCTCTTCGATCGAGGGCAAGGGATTATCAGCCTCGTATCGCGTGACGGCCTGGAGTTCCATCGGGAACCCGGTCTCCGAATCGCTCAGGACGGAGCGCATGACACGCTCTGCGCGTTCGCCTCGGAGATTGTCCGCGTGGTGGGTGCCGGCTATGTGATGTACTACGCGGGATATAGCAGAGCCTACCGTGCGGACGTCCTGCGGGCGGTCTCGTCAGAAGGGCTGACTTGGAAGAAGGACTCCGAGCCGGTCATCGCGCCGGGCCCTGGCGGCTGGGACGCCGCAAAGTCGTCGGAGATGTGTCTCATTCGACTTCCGGGAGCGGCATCAGAGGCCCCGCGCTATCGCATGTTTTACGAGGCGTGCGATGGAACCGCGCCCAACTCTCGCGGGGTGTGGCGGATCGCG
>SXGU01306193.1_pt1 | contig 14113 bp, 14 predicted proteins | sample 3174531 | NCBI WGS metagenome assembly SXGU01 (sample SAMN11356863, study PRJNA531348) | freshwater metagenome | isolation source: freshwater sample F1-140 | place: China: Fuxian Lake, Yuxi | collected 2017-12-25
AAGAAAAGTCTGAAATTTTAGAAGCTAGATGACCAGATTTGGGTGCCAAACTGCACCTTTGGAGATGTTAGAATTTTGCTATTGTCTTGGTGCCAAGCCATGCGTTCGGAGGTTTGGAAATCCACTGAGCTCTCGAGTTCCTCTTGGCTTTTCTGCGCGCTGTTATAGGCAACAAAGATCACACCGGCGATCACGCCGATGGCGGCCCCGGTCCAGATGTTAGATACGTGCTGGCTCGGTTTATCGACGAAGGAAAGGGTCGACAGCCCGAGGATCGCACCGGCGGCGGCGGCGGCGGAGACGACCATGATGTCATCCTGGGTCTTCTTGACGAAGTCGGCCTCACTCTGGGCGGACGCAGGTGCGAGGAGGACGAGCTGCAAGCCGAGGAGGAGACAAAGGACCTTTTTCATACCATAACCTTCGGAGATAAATTTGCCATTGGGGACGCCTTGAGACTATGATAAGTCCCACTCTTAAAAATGGCAAATCAGTTATTGGATGCGAGCCTCTATGAAGAAAGAAAGTTTCCAGGTCTACCCGCTCATCGACAGGAAGAAAAACGGGGGCGTGCTCACGGCCAAAGAAATAAAGTGGTTCATCCAGAGCTACACGGAGAACAAGATCCCCGACTACCAGATGTCGGCCATGCTGATGGCGATGTTCATCCGCGGGATGGACGGCGCCGAGACCGCGGCCCTCACCGATGCCATGCTCGAGTCCGGGAAGCAGCTGAAGTTCCCGGGGAAGAACGTCATCGACAAGCACTCCACCGGCGGCATCGGAGACAAGGCGTCCTTCATCCTCGCCCCCATCGCCAGCGCCGCCGGCGTGAAGGTCCCCATGATCGCGGGCCGGGGCCTGGGCCACACCGGCGGCACCGTGGACAAGATCGAAGCCGTCGCGGGCTTCACCACCGCCCTCGACCTGGAGACGTTCGCGAAGAAGTTGAACGAAGAAGGTCTGGTTCTCATCGGCCAGACGCCGGACATCGCTCCGGCGGACCGGCTCATCTACGCCCTCCGGGACGTGACGGCCACCATCGACTCGATCCCGCTCATCACCGCTTCGATCATGAGTAAGAAGCTCGCCGAAGGGGCCAACGGCATCGTCTTCGACATCAAGACCGGCACCGGCGCCTTCATGCGGACCACCAGGGACGCGCGGGCCCTGGGCAAGAGCCTGATCGGCACCTCCAAGCGCTTCAAGAAGAAGGCCGTCGCCCTCATCACCGACATGAACCAGCCGCTCGGGAACGCCGTCGGCCACTCCAACGAGATCATCGAGAGCATCGAGACGCTCAAGGGGAAGGGCCCGAGGGACCTCACCGACCTCTCCGTCGCCCTCGCGGCCCACATGATCCACCTCGCCGGGGTGGAGAAGAGCTTCGAGAAGGCCCGGGCGAAGGCCGAGCTCATGGTGAGCTCCGGGAAGGCGCTCGCGGAGTTCCGGAAGCTCCTCCGCTCCCAGGGCGGAGACGACCGGGTCGTCGACGACTACGGCCTCCTCCCGCTGGCGAAGGTGCGAACCGAGGTCACGGCGAACAGGAGCGGCTACGTGAAGATGTTCCAGAACGAGCAGATCGGCCTGCTCCTCATCCTCCTCGGCGGAGGCCGGAAGGCCAAGGCGGACGCCATCGACCACCAGGTGGGCTTCCACTTCCACAAGAAGATCGGGGACCGGGTGAAGAAGGGCGAGCCGATCTTCACCATCTACCACCACGCCCACCAACAGGCGACCGCCGACGAGATCAGGGCCCGGTTCCTGAAGGACGTCCTCACCGTCTCCGTGATGAAAGTAAAGACCCCGAAACTCATCCTCGAAAAACTCAGCTAAGGAACCCGCATGGCGCTGTCAAAAATCCTCGAAGCCTCTCAGTACATCCTCTCGAAGATCTCCACCAAGCCGAAGGTAGGCATCGTCCTGGGGTCGGGCCTCGGGATCTACATCGATCAGATGCAGAACAAGACCATCATCCCCTACGAAGACATCCCCCACTTCCGCCGAACGTCGGTGGAGGGCCACTCGGGGGCGCTCATCATCGGCGAGATCCACGGCGTGAGCGTTGCGGCCCTCCAGGGCCGGCTCCACGCCTACGAAGGCCACCCGATGGAGGAGATCGTCCTCCCGGTCCGGACCCTCGCCGCGATCGGCGTGGAGATCCTCTTCCTCACCAACGCCTCCGGCGGGATCAACCCGAACTTCCACCCGGGGGACCTGGTGAGCATCACCGACCACATCAACCTCTCGGGGCGCAACCCCCTGGTGGGGCCGAACATCGCCGAGCTCGGACCGCGCTTCCCGGACATGGGGAACGCCTACGATTCGGAACTCCGGAAGCTCCTCGCCGCCGTAGCCAGGAACCACCACGTGGAGATCAAAGACGGAGTCTACTGCTCGGTCTTAGGGCCGACCTACGAGACGCCGGCGGAGATCCGCATGCTCCGGATCATCGGCGCCGACCTCGTGGGGATGAGCACGGTTCCGGAGGTCATCGCGGCTAACCACCTGGGCCTCAAGGTCGTGGGGGTCGCGTGCATCACCAACTACGCCGCCGGGATCAAGCAGGAGAAGCTCAACCACGCGGACGTGAAGAAGGTGGCAGAAAAAGCCATGGTTGGTTTTGCCACAATTTTGACTGAAACTATTGGGGAACTCAAAAAAACGGGAAAGGTTTAATGAGCAAGACTCTCCGAGAACTGGCGATGGACGCCGCCACCAGGGCCCACTCCCCCTACTCGAAGGCGAAGGTGGGTGCCGCGGTCGAAACGGACAGCGGGAAGGTCTACCAGGGCTGCAACGTGGAGAACTCGAGCTTCGGCGGGACCATCTGCGCCGAGCGGGTCGCCATCCTCAAAGCCGTCTCCGAGGGACAGAAGAAGCTCGCGCGCATCTACGTCTACACCGTCGACGGCTGGCCTCCCTGTGGCCTCTGCCTGCAGGTCATGACGGAGTTCGCGGACCCGGGCCTCGAGGTCACCATCGGCGACGGCGCCGGCAAGGAAACCCGGAGGACGCTCGGCGACCTCCTCCCCATGGCCTTCACCCCGGGCCACTTGAAGTAACGAAAGTAAAACCTAGAAGGAAGGAACGAATGTTCCTTTTCAACGAATGTCAGAAAAAAACTACAACACCTCCGGTGAGCTCCTCCAGTCCTTAAAATTCTGTGTCATCGACCTCGAAACCACGGGCGGGAACCCCGAGACCGAGAAGATCATCGAGATCGGCATGGTGAAGATCGAGAACCGGCGGATCGCCGAAGAGCGCAGCTTCCTCATCAACCCCCAGAAGGAGATCCCGGACTTCGTCCAGAAGCTCACCGGGATCCGCCGCGCGGACGTCGAGCACTCCCCGCGCATCGAAGAGGTCATCGACGAGATCGTCGCCTACATCGGCAGCGACATCCTCGTCGCCCACAACACCTCCTTCGACATCCCGTTCCTGAACGGCGTGCTGAAGAAGCTCCAGAGGCCCACGCTCGACAACAAGGTGATCTGCACCAACATCATGACCAAGTACATGATCCCGGACATTATGAGCTCGAACCTCAACTACATGTCCCAGATCTTCGGCATCGCCCACTCCCAGGCCCACCGGGCCATCGAGGACGCCCGGGCGACCGGGATGCTCCTCCTGAAGTACCTCGATATCTTCGAGAGCAAGAACATCCGCAAGGTGAACCAGCTCTACTACCCCCGGAACAAGTTCGAGCTCGACCGCGCCATCATCGAACCGAGCGAAGGCATCCCGAAGGTCCTCGGTGTCCTGGAGCGGATCGAGCAGCCGTGCATCCTCACCATCAAGGGAGACAACGGGGTGATCCTCACCATCCTCCCGATCAAGTCGCCGAAGGTCGAGCTCGTGCACCTCGAGGCCTACCTCGCCGAGTTCCGCTGGAGCCAGATCCACATCCGCCTCTGCGGCCCCTTCATCGAGGGCCTCTTCTTCATGAACGCCAACTTCATCAAGATCCCGGAGGTCTACCGGAAGAAGACCGTCGAGTACCTCAAGGCCCGGCACGTGCTCCCGCCGGCGCCGCGGCTCATCGACGAACACGACTTCGTCATCACCCCGCACCTCATCAGTGGCCAGTTCATCGTCTACTCGTTCCTGAACTTCTCGCCCTACTCGCAGCTCATCTTCAAGTTCCCGTCCCACAAGAAGAAGCTCCACCAGTTCCTCGCGAGCCAGGTGTCACGGTTCGAGCAGCAGCAGAAGAGCAAGAAGAAGGTCTTCATCCAGAACGACATCAAGGACATCTTCCTCGCCATGTTCCACCACGCCCTGGTCTCCGAGCCGGAGATCTACCTGACGCTCAAGAACTCGGACATCAAGGACGACCGGAAGCTCTACCTGAACCGCCTCGAGGCCCTCGCGGGGGACGAGGCCGACCGGTACGAGTTCCCCTCGAAGCACCTCTAGAGATGCCATCTATGGATTGTAGATGAACCGGAGGGAATAGTCCGAGATCTGCAGCACGAAGTTCTCGATGTTGAGCAGGTTCTGGATGAGCTTCGAGAGGGTGAGGCCGGAGACGTTGAGGTCGAAGAGCTGGATGGTGATCTCCTGGGACGACTCGATGATCTCGCCCTTGATCACCTTCTCGATCTGGTTCTTGTTGGTGACCAGGAGCTGGTGCGAGTAGAGGGTCATGATCTCTCCCAGGAGCAGGTAGAAGGTCATGGTCAGGAGGCTCACGTTCACCGGTGCCCGGAAGGTGGAGTGGCTCGAGGCCTCGAAGGAGAAGCGGATCCCGCTCTCCACGGTGCGGAAGCGCAGGAGGTTCTGCGCCTGCTTGTAGCAGATCTCGATCGGGCTCGTCTCCCGCTCGAAGGTCTGGAGGCCGCGCGGAGAACGGCTGGAGAAGCCGAGGAAGGTTTCGATGAGCTGCTTGCAGCGGACGGAGCCGTTCTTCATCTCCAGGAGGGTCGCCTTCGCCTCCCCGGAGGCGCTCTCGTCGAGGAGGAGGAGGGTGAGGGCGGCCTGGATCCCGGCGATGGGGTTGTTGAGCTCGTGGGCGATGCTCGAGCTGATGATCCCCAGCTCCTGCCCCGTCGGAGTGAGGTTCCCCTCCCCCTTGAGGAAGAAGCTCTCCGTGAAGAAGACGAAGAGGATCTTGTCTTCGTCGAGGTGGTGGAGCTCCTTGCGGAAGACGTTGTACGGGATGTCGCTCACCAGGACCTTCTCCTTCTCCGCGAGCTTCAGGCAGTCCAGGGGGGCGAGGCCGAGCTTCGCGAAGAGGGTGTTGTGCTGGTGCACCTCGCCCGCCTTCGAGAGGAGGGCGAGGGGGAACGGGATGTTGTCGAGGACGCGCTCCCAGAGGGCCTCGTCGAAGAACGGGTCCGCCACCTCCTGGCCGCCCCGGAAGAAGCCGATGAGGGTGTAGAAGAAGAAGAGCTTCTTGACGAGCTGGCGGTAGTCCTCGTCGTCGAAGCCGAGGTCGAGGGCGAGGAACTTCCCGCGGTGCCGCGGCAGGAGGAGGAGGTTCTTCGTCACCTGGACCCGGGAGAGCTTCTCCCCGGTGTGGAACTGGAACTTCGCCCGCTCGAGGTTCTTCTTCGCGAAGAGCTTCAGGACCTTCTCCTGCTTCGGGAGGTCCTCGGCGTGGATGAGGTTCTTCTCGAGGTTCACGAGCTCCTGGGCGTAGTTCAGGAGGTCCTCGGAGTTGAAGGAGGCCTGCGCCGGAGTGAGCTTCTGCGCCTGGGTCCGGACCCGGGCTTCGAACCTCCGGACGTTGCGGATCCCCGCGAGGGAGACTTCCCGCTCCTTCTCCTGCACGTGGCGCCTCAGGGCGTTCCTCACCAGGCCGTCGATCTGCACGGGGTCCAGCTGGTCGTCGAGGACGGCGTCCACCGAGGAGTCCTCGAGGTTCAGGCTGAAGCTGAAGAGGTCCTGGTTGCGGCTCCGGAGGCAGATGCGGAAGTCCCTGGCGGGTTTGGCGAGGAAGGAGGAGGTCTCGGAGATGAAGTCGATGAGGAACCTCTCCTCCCCCGGGTCCGGATCGGTGCGGAGCTCTTCGACCTCCGCATCCTTGAACTCCTGGAGCACCAGCTCGAGGACGCGACGGAGGTCGCTGGAGAGGAACGGGTCCACTCTGAATTTGATGAAGCCGGAATACTCGAGCATGCCCTACTCTTTAAAGATTTTCTTCGTCTCGTCGATCAAAGAAAAGCCATCGATGTACTGGCCTTGTACTTTAACACCCCAGTGGAGATGGGGTCCAGAAGTTCTTCCGGTATTTCCGGAGAGGCCGATGAGCTGGCCCCGCTGCACCATTTCGCCGGCCTTCACCAGGGTCTTCGAGAGGTGGCCGTAGACCGTGAAGATGTCCATGCCGTGGTCGATGATCACCGTCCAGCCGGTGTAGAAGAGGTCCCCGGAGTAGACGATCTTCCCGCTGTTCGACGCGGGGACCTTGTCTCCCACGGCCGCGCGGTAGTCGATGCCCAGGTGCTGGCTGAGCTTGCGCTTGTTGTAGACGCGCTTGATCCCGTAGACGCTGGTCACGAGGCTCTTCATCGGAGGCGCGAAGGCCTGGGAGAACTGGAACTCGCCGAGGGAGGAGTCGTAGATCTGGTTGAGGACCATCTGCTCGTCGTAGGCGCGCTTCTGGTCCTTCGGGTTGAGCTCGATGCGCTTGCCGTCCACCTTGAGCTGCTCCTGCTTGAACTCCTTGGTCTCGAGCTTGAAGTGGAGCTCGTGGTAGACCCGGTCGTCTTTCCTGAGCTGACAGGTGAAGGGCCGGAGCTCGGAGAAGTAGCTCTCGACGATGATCGCCCGGCCCAGCTTCTCCTTCTGGGAGTACTTCACCTTCTGGTCCCGGCAGACGAGGTCGGCCGTCGGCTCTTCGATGGGGAACTCCACCAGGCGGACTTCGCCGGGGCGGATGGTGTGTTCTTGCTTCGAAACCGGGGTCGCTTGCGCGCAGGAGAGGACGGGGAAGAGCAGCCACAGTGAAAATAGGAATCTCATATTAATCCTTCAATGCCTTCCCTCTTCCATCATGGAATTGGACGCCGACCACCGACTTCGGTCCGAGTTTCTCATATTGTCGCAAAGATGTGATAACTTCTCCACCCTCTATTTGCAGGAAAGTGTACCCCCGCCCCAAGACCTTTGAGGGGTTTAGCGCCTGGAGCACCTGCTCAAGGCGCTTGAGCCGTTCGACGAGGCCCGCGGACTTCAGCTTCGACCCGTGCGTGAGCCGCAGGATGTTTTCGTCGAGCCGCTGGGTCTTCTCCGCGAAGCCGATAAACTGAGTGGCGCGGTCTTTTAGTCGGATGTTCCCCAGGCGCTTCTCGGCGGCCTGGATCCTCTGCCACATGAGCCCCGAGAGGCCCTTCGGGTGGAACTTCTGGGACACGAGCTGGATGTGCTGGTAGAGCTTGAAGAGGTCCGACTTCAGATGGGTCTGGCAGAACGTCAGCCGGGCCCGGAGCTCGGTCTGCGGCTGGGAGAGCGTCTCCGCGGCGGCCGTCGGGGTCTCCGAGCGAAGGTCGGCGACGGAGTCGCAGAGGGTGAAGTCCACCTGGTGCCCGACGGCGCTGATGACCGGGATCTCGCACCGGTGGATCGCCCGGACGAGGTTCTCGTCGTTGAAGGCCCAGAGGTCCTCGAGGCTCCCCCCGCCGCGGGTGAAGACGATGGTGTCGATGCCTTTCACGGCCTCTGCCTTCGCGAGGGCGGAGAGCAGGGACCTCGGGGCCCCGTCGCCCTGGACCAGCGCCGGGACGATGAGGACGTCCATCCACAGGGACCGGCGCCGGAGGACGTTGAGGAAGTCCTGGAGGGCGGCCCCGTGCTCGGCGGTGATGACGGCGATGCGCTTGGGGAAGGGCGGGATCGGTTTCTTCTTCTCGATGTCGAAGAGGCCCTCCTGGGCGAGCTTCGCCTTGAGCCGTTCGTACTGGAGCTTGAGCTGGCCCTCGCCGGCGGGGAAGATGCGCTTGGCGAGGAGCTGGAAGGAGCCGCGCTTCTGGTAGACGCTGATGGGCCCGGCCACGACGAGCTTGTCGCCGTTCTTGAGCGACCGGATCAAGGGGTTCCGGAGGGCGTCGCCCTTGAAGAGCGCGCAGGAGAGGCAGGCGTCGTCGTCGGAGAGGGTGAAGTACCAGTGGCCCGCGGCGGAGGGAGAGAGGTTGGTGACCTCGCCCTGGACCATCACCTCGCCGAACTGGTCCTCGAGGAGGTCCTTCACCCGCGAGACGAGATCGGAGACGGTGGCGGCGTCGAAGCCCATCATTGCTTGTTCGACTTGATGAACGACTCGTAGACGTTGAACCCCTGGAGGTACTTCACCGCCGAGAGCACCTGGTAGTCTTCCTTGGGGTTGTACGTCTTGAAGAGCTCGTCGTCCTTCTCCTTCTCCTTGTCCTTGGCGGCGAGCTTCGCCTTCCGGCTCTCCAGCTCTTTTATCTTCTGGGCCCGCTCCTGCCGCTCGAGGGCCTCCCGCTCGAGCTTCTCCTTCGGCGTCTCGATGGTGGCGGTGAGGTGGTTCTTCAGGTCCTTCTCCCGGATGTAGCGGTCTTCCTTGAAGCCGCTCTTCTTATCGCTCTCCATCTCGTCGAGCGGCACGTCCGGGGTGATGCCGATGGCCTGGATCTTCCGGTTCTTCGGAGTCATGTACTGGGCGATGGTGAGCTTCACGCCGGTGAACTTATCGAGCTGGGCCACGGTCTGGACGGAGCCCTTCCCGAAGGACTGGGACCCCATGATCACGCCGCGGTTGTAGTCCTGGAGGGCCCCGGCCACGATCTCCGACGCCGACGCCGAGGCGCCGTTGATGAGGACCGCCAGCGGCGTGGAGAGGTCCTTCATGCCGGACTTCTTCACGTAGCGGATCTCCTTGTTGGCCGGGTCCCGCGCCTCCGTCGTCACCACCACCCCTTCCTTCAGGAAGAGCGAGGCGATGTCCACGGCCTGGTCGAGGAGGCCCCCGGGGTTCGAGCGGAGGTCGAGGATGATCCCGGCGAGGTTCCCCTTCGCCTGCGCCCGGAGGGCCGTGAGCGCTTCCTCCACCGCGGCGGTGGAGCGCTTCTGGAACTGGGTGAGGCGGATGTAGGCGAACTTCTCCTGGATGAGCTCGGACTTCACCGGCTTCACCTTGATGAGCTCCCGGGTGAGGACGAAGTTCTTCACCCCGTCCACGCCCTCGCGGATGATCCCGAGGTGGATCTTCTGGCCCACCTCTCCCCGCATCTTCTCCATGGCCTGCTCGAGGGTCATGCCGACGATGGGTTCGTGGTTGATCTCCACCAGGCGGTCGCGGGGCTTGATCCCGGCGCGGAAGGCGGGCGTGTCGTCGATGGGACTGATGATGTAGATCACCCCTTCCTTCTGCGAGACCTCGAGGCCCAGGCCTCCGAACTCTCCCTTCGTGTCGTTCTGCATCTTCTCGAAGAAGTCCTTGTTCAGGAAGGACGAGTGCGGGTCGAGGGTCTCCATCATCCCCTTGAGCGCGCCCTCGATGAGCTTCTCCGTGCTCACGGGCCGGTAGTACTGGTTCTCCACCAGGTAGAGGACCTTGTTGAAGAGCTCGAGCTGCTCGAAGCGGGACTTGTTCTCGGCGATCTTCGGCGCCGGCGTGGCCACCGCTTCCTTCTCCGGCTTCGGCGCCTCGAGCGCGAGGGCCGGGGAGACGAGGATCGACGTGAGGAGGAGGAGGGGGACGAGAGAGGACATGAGTGCTCCTAAGATGGGTGTCTTAGATTTTACTCACTCCATTTAGTTCTAACCACAAAATAGTGTTTTGCGCAGTGTTTTTCTTCCGCACTTCGAAGTAGAGGTTCTGCGCGTCCTTCGAGTCCTTCACCGTGTACGCCATGACGTCGCCGTCGGCCACGGTGTCGTTCTTCTTCACCCGGAGGTCCATCTTCCCGAGGAGGACGGTGCGGAGGTCGTTGCCGTGGTCGATGAGGAGTACCTGACCGTAGCTCGCGAGATCCCCCGCGAAGACCACCCTCCCCTTCCCCGCGGCCTTCACCGGCTGCACGCTCTGGTACTTGAAGGTGACGCCCTTCGGGCTCGCGGTGTACGCGAGGTAGTCGTCGACGGGCTTCACGAAGAGGCGGTCCGGCTTCGGCTGGACGAATGGGGCGAGGCTGAGTTCCTTCTTCACCGCCGCGAGCCGGGTGGTGATGGTCTTCTTCACGACGGAGGACTCGAACTTCTTCTTGTCTTCGACCTTGAGGGCGTAGAGCTCCTGGGCGATCTTCCGCCGCGCCTCGAGCTCCTTGATCACGGCCGCGAGCTCCTCCTCGGTCTTCCGGAGGGAGAGGAGTTTGGCGTCGAACTCGACGACCTTCTCCTGGAAGGAGAGGAGCTCGGACTTCTTGTTCTCGAGCTTCACCTGCGCCTGCTTCAGGAGCTCGAGGTGGACCCTCTTCTGCCAGGCCTCGGTGGACTCGTTCTCGCTCTCGACGAGGTAGTTCTGGAGGATCTTCTTGTTCTCGGTCTGGGAGGCGGCGACGTCGTCCTGGACCTTCCGCACCTCGTCCCGGTAGAGCTTCACGTCGGCTTCGAACTGCCGGATCTGCTCGAGGCTCGAGAGGTAGACGTCGTTCTTCGAGCCGATCTCCTTCTCCAGCGTCGAGAGCCGGGCGCCGAGCTCCGTCACCTCCGTGCGGTAGCGGGCGAGGTCGTCCTTCGGGCGCTTGTTGACCGCGGCCCTCGCGCCGACGGCGAAGAGGAGCGTGAGGAAGAAGAGGCGTTTACTCATAGGGTTGGCTTCCATTTCCATTCTTGCATGGAGAACGTCCAGAACACGGAGAAGACCATCAGGAGGAGGACCGAGTCGAAGAACTTCAGCGTCCCGTTCCACACGCCGAGGGCGGCGAAGAGGACGGCGACGACGCCGAGGCCCGTGGCGATGGTCTTCGCGGCGACGAGCTTCCGGCGCTGGAACTTCTCGATGATGTACGAGCGGGAGCGGAAGACGTCGTAGCAGAGCCAGTAGGAGATGATCCACAGGAGGGCGACGACCCCGACCACGCCCCAGTCACCGGCCTTCGCCAGGAAGTCGTAGAACGGGTGGGCCTTCATCACCGTGGTGATCTCCGGGTACTTGATGGGTGTGGCGCTCACGTGCTCCTCCCCGCCCAGGGCCACCACCTGGTCGCGGATGAACTCGAGGCTCTCGGCCGAGAGCGACGGGCTCAGCACCACCCGGAGGGACTTGAAGTTCAGCAGTTCGGAGTCGAGGGCGTACTCCTCCCCGAGCTGCTTCACGAGGAGCTGGATCTTGCCCCGGCTCTCGTTGCCCTTGTCGTTCACCGTCACCACTCCCGGGAGCTGGCCCAGGACGGTCTTCACGCGGCCGGCGTCCACGGTGCCGTCGATGACGGCGACGAAGTACGGGTTCACGAGCTTGTCCGGGGAGATCCGGTCGATGGTCCGCGCGATCCACGGCCTGTGGGTCAGGCTGAAGGCCAGGAGGCAGGTCAGGAGGAAGAAGCTGAAGCCGCGGAGGAGCGACTCCCCGAGCGTCTTGAAGAATTCCGTTAGATAAAACATGCGTGCCCCGAGTAGACGAGCTTGCCGTTGTCGAGGTGGGCGATCTTCCCCGGGAACTGCTTGATGAGTTCCTTGTTGTGCGTGGCCCAGACGATGGTCAGCCCCTTCTTGTGGTTGAGGTGGTTCAGGACTTCGAAGAGCCGGTAGGAGTTGTCCTTGTCCAGGGAGCTCGTCGGCTCGTCGGCGAGGAGGGCCGTGGGCCTGGCGAGGAGGGCCCGGATCATGGCGATCTTCTGCTTGAAGCCGCCGTTGCAGTCCTCGACCTTCCGGTTCAGGTGGTCGGCGACGTTCAGGAGCTTCGCGAGGTCTTCCATCTCGCGGAAGAAGTCGGTCTTCGAGTTGTAGATGGAGCTGTCGAAGGCCAGCCAGAGGTTCTCCTCGCAGGTCTTCTTCTGCATGAGGCGCAGGTCCTGGAACACCGTCGAGCAGAAGTGCTTCGACGACCGCTGGTGCGGGAGGATCGCCTTGCCCGAGCTGGGCTCGAGGTGGCCCCCGAGGACGTTCAGGAGTGAGGTCTTTCCGGCACCGGAGGGGCCGGTGACGAAGAGGATCTCGCCCGGGTAGATCGTGAGCTGGACGTTCTTCAGGGCTCTGATGCCACCGTACTCGACGGACATGTTATCAAGGTGGAACAGGTAGTTCTGATGGTTCGAATTACCCTGCTGGGGATGCGAGCGAGCGGTTAACATCCGTGACACCTGCCTATCTTGTGGGCTCCTTCATGGTGCCCACGTTACAATATGCAAACATTGTACCGGCTGGGACCGAAGAAAGCAAAGGAGTAAGAATTAGCCGTTTAGCTGACTGGAACTGTCCTGGATTATACCTTCTTTTCGGAGAAGTTCAAAAGCAGAATCAGAGCAGTACACGTTCGGCACAAAGTTAAACTTATCCTGTAGCCCACTGATGATGGAGTTTTCAACGTCCCCTAAAAGTTTTACATCCCCGGAGTCCATGAGGATCTTCGCCGGGTCCCGCTCGAGGAGGAGGTTCTCCCCGGTCTTGGACTTGACGAGCTTCTTCCGGGACTTCACGAAGATGATGTTTTTCTTAGGGAGGTCCTCAACTATCCAGTCCTTCTCCGTCCCCTTCTTCTTCAGTATGTCTTTGATTTCCTTGATCTTGTCCTCGGCGCGCTTGACGATCTTGTCGTAGACGTGGTCCTCGTCCTGGCTCAGGATCCGCTGCTTGAACTCGTCGCACTTCACCGTCCGCGGAGGGTGGTCGAAGAGGAGGCAGAAGGCCAGGTCCTTCATCCGCGGGTTCTTGTCGAAGAAGCCGTTGGCGTAGTTCAGGTGCACCTGCTGCATGAAGTACTGGTCGTTGAAGGTGTAGAACCTCACCGGGTCGTTCTCGATCATCTCCATGAGCTGGGAGTAGGTAAAAATTTTCCCCTTCTCGAGGAGGTAGAAGCAGATCTCCTCGGCGATGGCGTCGAAGCGCGCCCCGCGGGCCGAGCGGACCACCTGGGAGTACCAGGCGAAGCGGGCCATGAGGAAGTCCTCGACGGCGTGGAGGGCGTTGTGGTTGATCGCCACGACGTCGTGGCCACTCACCCGCGCCACGCGGAAGTGGTGCAGGAGGTAGTCCCGGTCGTAGGTGCCGTACTTGATCCCCGAGTAGTGCGCGTCCCGGAGGAGGTAGTCCATCCGGTCGCAGTCGATCTCCGAGTGGAGGATCTGGTTGGCCATGATGCTCGGGTCGACCCCCTTCACCAGGTTCGAGATCTTCTGCGGGTCGATGCCGTGCTGCTTGAGGATGTAGGTGATCCCGCCCGGGTAGTCGGTGTTCTTGATGATGAAGGACCCGAGGTGCTCGTGGTCGTCCGGGTGGCCCTTGCCGTTCTTCTCGTGGGTCGTCTCGCCGTAGCGGATGTAGGCCATCTCCGTCGTGTGGGAGAACATGAACGTCCCGAGGTCGTGGAGGAGGGCCGCGAGGCGGATGCTCTGGTGGTAGGCCTTCTCCTTCGAGCTGAACCCGTCGTCGAGGAGCTGCGGATCGGTGACCGCGCGGCCCAGGCGCTGGAGGATCTTGTGGGCGTTGAACATCACGCCGATGGAGTGGCCGTAGCGGGAGTGCTCGGCCCCCGGGAACGTGTAGAACGTGAACCCGAGCTGCTTGATCCACCGGAGGCGCTGGTAGAACGGAGTGTGGATGATTTCCCATTCGAGGGTCGTGAGGTGGATGAATCCGTAGAGGGGGTCGAAGACGATGCGACTTTTCGGCGAGACTTCCATGTTCCTCACTTTCGATAAAAAAGGGCCCCACCGTGGGCCCTTGGATTAGAAACTTACTGCAGGGTCTTGGAGCGCTTGCCCTTGCGGACCTTGGCGACCTTGCTGATGGCGTATTCCATCAGCATGAAGGCTTCCCGGCGCAGGCCGTTGTCGTGGATGTAGCGGTAGAAGTTCTCGATGTCACCGTTCGAACGGAAGTTCTTGATGGTCATCACTTCCGGGGTCGCGGGTGCTGCTTTTTCTTCTGTCCCAACTGTTTTTGACATAATGACTCCTAGTCGTAGTATTTTACTTTTTTATCCTTCGTTCTTCAAGCAAAAGCACTCTCCCCTACTGCTCCCGCGCCTCGATCAGGCCGTAGCTGT
>SXGU01461071.1_pt1 | contig 14112 bp, 12 predicted proteins | sample 3174531 | NCBI WGS metagenome assembly SXGU01 (sample SAMN11356863, study PRJNA531348) | freshwater metagenome | isolation source: freshwater sample F1-140 | place: China: Fuxian Lake, Yuxi | collected 2017-12-25
ACTTTATCTTGAAATACTCAGCGGGGACCAAAAGGGAACCCGTGTCAAACTCATCAATGATCTGGTCATAGGCCGCAGAGAAGGCCTTTTAACTATTCGAGATCCCAAGCTTTCTTCCAAACATGCCAAAGTTGAAGCAAAAGAGGACGGTAGTTTTTGGCTGGTCGATTTGGGCTCGGCCAACGGGATTAAATTACATGAATCGCGGGTTCGAAGGCTTAAGCTTGAGCCCGCTATACGATTTACGCTGGGCAGAACCCAGTTTTTGGTGGTCTATGACGATGAACCAAGGGCAAAGACGGACAACCAGGCGGGAGATTTTCATGCTAAATCCGCCCAAACAGTAACCCGAACTCACTGGGATCAACTGCGTGAATTATCTGAACAAATCGCTAGTTCTGCACAGGCGAAACAGAGCAAGCAAAAGACCCGGGTCACTCCCTTCGACCCCACGCTCCGCTTGGAATTTATTAAAGGTATACAGACCGGAACAGTGTGGACGCTTGGCTACGGTCCCCGCAAAATAGGCTGCAGGTCCTTAGACCTACTCCTTGAGGACGTTGATAGTGACACTAATTTCCAGATCTCTCCTGCAGCTTCTTCTGCCAAAGGTGCCATTCTGAAATCTGAAAGTAAGATTGATGTGAAAATTAACGGTAAGCCTGTGAAAAATGCTGATCTTAAAAATGGCGATGTAATAGAAGTCGCCTCAAGCCAGATAAGAGTCATTTTCGATGAGTAAACTTCCTGTTCCTCGCGATATTCCCAAACGGACTGGAAAATTTCTGAGTTTTGACGGAACTCCCATCTATTACGAGGTCCGCGGCTCAGGGCCGCCGCTTGTTCTCTGTTATGGTCTGGCCTGTGTCTTTAATCATTGGACGCACCAAATTCGATTTTTCTCTCAACATTATCAAGTGATCGTCTTTGATTATCGCGGACATCACAATACACCGGAGCCGGCTGATCGGGAGAATCTTTCTATCGATGCGATTGCGCGGGATCTCAAGGGACTTCTTGACCACCTAGATATTCAAAAAGCATCGCTCTGGGGTCATAGTTTTGGTGTATTGGTTTTGCTCAGATTTTTCGATATGTTTCCGGCGTCTGTCGCAAATCTTGTTTTTGTAAATGGCTTCGCGAACAATCCAATTCGAAACCTATTTGGGATCAACACTATTGCGCCACTTCTGCAAATCGCCAAAGAAGGGTACAAATTTTTTCCGACCACTCTTTCGTCGCTGTGGCGGGCTGCGGTCTCTAACCCGTTAGCAATCCCAATCAGTTCTTTGGCAGGCGGCTTTAATCTTAATCTCACCAGCATGAAGGACATCGAGGTCTATGCCCGGGGAGTAGCCGGCATGGATCTTGAAGTTTTTATGGCGCTCTTTGATCAAATGATGAGATACAATGCAACTTCAGTTTTGGATCGAATAAATGTACCGACACTAATCATCGGCGGTGCAAAGGATGGTTTGACTCCAAGGTCTTACCAAGAAGATATGCACAAACGCATTCACGGAAGTCAGTTTTTGGCCGTGCCTTACGGATCGCACTGCACGCAGCTTGATCTACCTGACTATGTTAATCTTCGTGCAGACAAGTTTCTTCACGAGATCGGCTACGCATCGGATTCAGACAAGCAGCCTTCAAAGATACCTTGATTTCTACCGTTCCGAAACCGCGGCGCACGCAAACTCACGATTCATACGTACAATGTTTTCGAACGAGATTTCCTTCGGACAAGCCAACGAGCACGCGCCGGTGTTACTGCAGTTACCAAAGCCCGCTTCCTCCATGGTCTTCATCATGGCGAGGACGCGCTCTTTACGTTCGGGCGCACCTTGAGGCAGTATTGCCAGATGCGACACTTTCGCCGCCGTAAACAGCATAGCTGAAGAATTAGCGCAGGCTGCAACACAAGCTCCACAACCAATACAAGCGGCAGCATTGAATGCCTGATCGGCAGCGACCTTCGGTGCAGGAAGACAGTTTCCATCAGGAGCATTTCCAGTGTTCACGGAAACATATCCGCCGGCCGCAATAATGCGATCGAGCGCGGTGCGATCTACTGTAAGGTCCTTGATAACGGGAAAGGCCGTTGCACGAAACGGTTCAATCGTTATCGTCTCACCGTCATTAAACTTTCGCATATGCAGCTGACAAGTAGCCGTTCCGAGTTCTGGTCCATGTGGATTTCCATTGATAGTCATTGAACAAGAACCGCAAATGCCCTCGCGGCAGTCATGATCAAAGGCGACTGGATCTTTTCCCGCCTGGATCATCTGCTCATTAACAATATCAAGCATCTCGAGGAACGACGCATCTGTACTGATATTACGCGCCTCACACTCTTCGAACTTTCCAGGTTCTGTGCCGCGCGCTTGCCGCCATACTCGAAGTTTAAGATTGATCGTTTTTTGTGAGCTGCCACCCATACGCTTGGTCCTCTTTATTTGTAGCTGCGCGTGGCGAGATGCACGCGGTCAAATTCAAGTTTTTCTTTATGCACAACGGGCGCGGTTTTAGAGCCGCCCCATTCCCAAGCGGCAGCATAGCAGAAGTTCTCATCATCGCGCGCCGCCTCGCCATCCACCTGGTACTCTTCACGGAAGTGACCTCCGCAAGATTCGCGACGCTCAAGGGCGTCGTGCGCCATCAACTCACCTAGCTCCAAGAAGTCGGCAACACGGCCGGCCTTTTCAAGTTCAGAGTTGATGAAGTTCAGATCGCCCATCACTTTGAGGTTCTGCCAAAACTCGTCACGAAGCTTTCGAATCTCCTCGATCGCACGCTTGAGTCCCGCCTCATTTCTTCCCATGCCCACGAGTTCCCACATGATGTGCCCAAGACTACGATGGAAATCCTCGGGTGTTCGCTTTCCATTGATTGACATCAGTTTAGAAAGACGAAGCTCTACGTCCGCTTTGGCCTGTTTGAAAGCATCATGATTAGTATCAATCTTTGGGATCTTTGTGCTCGCGATGTAGTGACCAATCGTGTAGGGGATAACGAAATATCCATCTGCTAAGCCCTGCATTAAAGCCGAAGCGCCAAGCCGATTAGCGCCATGATCCGAAAAATTCGCCTCACCCAGAACATGCAATCCAGGAATATTGCTCATCAAATTGTAATCGACCCAAAGCCCACCCATGGTGTAGTGGACAGCTGGGTAAATCCGCATTGGCACCTTGAAGGGGTCCTCGCCGGTAATCTTCTCGTACATCGCGAACAGGTTGTCATAACGATCGTTAATGCCTTCTGTGCCAATCCGCTTGATCGCATCGCGGAAATCCAAATAGACCGCCTTACCCGTTGCTCCTACTCCGCGACCTTCATCAGCGCGGAATTTCGCTTGCCGTGAAGAAACGTCTCGGGGGGCGAGATTACCAAAACTTGGATAAATTCGCTCAAGGTAATAATCGCGCTCATCATCAGGAATCTGCTCAGGAGGACGATTATCGCCCTTGTTCTTCGGTACCCAAACTCGACCATCATTACGAAGCGACTCGGACATCAATGTTAGCTTAGATTGATAATCACCGCTGACAGGGATGCACGTCGGGTGAATTTGCGTAAAACAGGGGTTCGCAAAATAAGCGCCCTTCTTATGGGCACGCCACGCCGCCGTCACGTTGGAGAGTTTTGCGTTAGTAGAAAGGTAGAATACGTTTCCGTATCCTCCGGTAGCGAGAATCACCGCATCCGCAGCATGGGACTCAATTTCGCCAGTTACTAGATTGCGGGCAATAATTCCACGCGCAACCCCATCAACCAGCACCAAATCCAGCATCTCGCGACGACTAAAAAGAGTAACTTGTTTACTGTTCACCTGGCGCATCATCGCCTGGTAGGCACCAAGCAAAAGCTGTTGGCCCGTTTGACCCCGAGCATAGAATGTTCGCGATACCTGCGCGCCACCGAAAGAGCGGTTTGAAAGAGTGCCGCCATATTCGCGCGCAAAGGGAACGCCCTGCGCGACACATTGATCAATAATATTCGGCGAGATCTCAGCAAGACGAAAGACATTGGCCTCGCGCGCTCGGAAGTCACCGCCCTTTACGGTGTCATAGAACAAACGAAAAACCGAGTCGCCATCATTTTGGTAGTTTTTAGCTGCATTTATGCCTCCCTGCGCGGCGATCGAGTGCGCGCGACGGGGCGACTCATGGATACAAAACGTTTTTACGTTATATCCAAGCTCCGCAAGAGTCGCCGAAGCAGATGCGCCCGCAAGCCCTGTGCCCACAACAATGACCGTGTGCTTGCGCTTGTTTGCTGGATTAACCAACTTCATGTCGAACTTGTACCGCTCCCATTTCGTTTCGAGCGGTCCGCTGGGTATCTTTGAGTCGAGAGCCATATTTTCCCCTTAAGGCGCGCCCCTAAAGCGCAATAAACACGTAGATGGGTGGAACGATGAAGCCGAGCGCAACCACTGCCGAATACACATATCCGATCTTACTGAGCATCGGAGACAATTTCGGATGATAAATGCCAAGTGATGCGAAGGCTGAATAAAAGCCATGGCTCAAATGAAACCCGGCTATAACCATAGCCACAATGTACCAACCAAGAAAGAGCGGCTTATGGAAAGTTTCGATCACAAGTCGATGGAGGTCACGCATCTGCACACCATTGATGGTAACAAAATACCCATCCGCCTCACCCGCACCGAACTTGAAGTGCGCGAGATGAAGAATGATGAAAACAAGGAGAATGCTCCCATGGAAAATCATCCACTTTGATTGAAATCGCGCGGCCTTTTTACCATTGGTCGCCATTTCATACTTGCTGATCCGCGCGGCCTTGTTTTTCAACGTGAGTTTAATTCCCTGCGCAACATGCCCCAACAGAGTTAGCACCAAGCCCGCCTCTGCGAGGACAAGAAGTGGATTACTGATGATTGCATGACCGTAGGAGTTGTAAGCCTTGGGCCCGGCAATAATAAGTAAGTTTCCAAGCATATGCATGAGAACAAAGCCGGCCCATAGGAGACCGGTCAAGCCCATGATTTGCTTTCGGCCGATGGCTGAATTGATGTACCTCACTAGCATTCCCTCTGTAGTCAAAGTGAGACGTCAAAATAGGACGTCGAAAGACCTTAAAAAATCGTGTCATTACCAATAACTCCGCATCACGCGGCTGTCCATTTGAATCAAGAAATTTCCGGCCAAGCAACACTAAAAACAACAAGAACATCTTTGATTCACAGCGCTTTCTCTGCCATACATTTGGACAAACAAACTATTAAGGGTCGTGCTTTATGAAAGTCTTTGTCTGTATCAAGCAAGTTCCGGACACGGAAACTAAGATCAAACTGAAGCCTGACGCTAGTGGCATCGACACCGCGGGCGTTAAATGGGTGATGAATCCCTACGATGAGTACGCTGTTGAAGAAGCGATCAAACTTAAAGAGGGCGGCAAAGCTACGAATGTGACTGTGATTACGCTCGGTCCCAAAGCCCGCACTGTTGAGGCTCTACGCACGGCACTTGCTATGGGGGCCGATGACGCTATCGTCGTCGACGCACCGGAAGACTTAGATCCTTCCGCAATCGCTAAAGGCCTTGCTGGTGCGATTAAGGCCGAGGGTGAATTTATGCTCGTTCTCACTGGAAAGCTCGCCATTGACGACAATGCTGCCTCAGTAAGCCAAATGGTGGCCGAACATCTCGCAATTCCACATGCTACAGTAGTCTCAAAGCTTGAGATCAACGATGGCTTGGCTGTTGCTGAGCGCGAAACCGAGGGTGGCACACGCGAGATCCTGCAACTGAAATTGCCGGCAGTTGTTGCGGCCAACAAAGGTCTGAATATGCCGCGTTACGCAAGTCTACCGGGCATTATGAAGGCTAAGAAAAAAACGATTAAGGAGCTGACTCTTGATGCCACGGGAGCGACCGCAGCCGATGTACGTGTGCGCTTCAAAAGTTATCAGATGCCTGCTGAGAAGCCTCCGGTAAAGATTCTTGCCGGGGATCTTGCGGTTCAAGCACAAACCCTCGCACAGCTTCTTCGTGAAGAAGCTAAAGTAATTTAAGGGAGATCGAGTTATGGCAAGCGTTTTAGTTTTTTGTGAATTTGGTAGTAACGGTCTTAAGAAGAGCTCCCTTGAACTGCTCTCCGCGGCTCGCAAATCTGGTCTAAAGGTCCAAGCAGTGGTCCTCGGCGCAGGAGCCAAGGGCCTCGCTGATGCACTTGGGAAAGAAGCCGTCGACGAAGCCGTACTCGGTGATGACTCAGCTTTCGAGAGATACAATCCCGAGCTCTACACCGAAGTTGTTAGCAACATCATTGCTTCTAAAAAACCTGCGGTTGTTCTGGCCTCGTCATCAGCTTTGGGTCGAGATCTTTTTGCACGTGTTGCCGCACGCTTACATACTGGTACCGCGAGCGACTGTACTGAACTAGAGGTTTTGAGTACAGGCGAAGTAAAAGTTCGTCGCCCTATGTACGCCGGAAAATGTATGGCCGAAGTTGTCTTCGAGAACAGCCCCTATAAGATCGTGCTCATGCGCCCCAATCAATTGCCAGTCGTGGCCGCAACAGGCGCGAAAGCAACGGCGGTTGAGGATTTAAAGGCGCCAGTTAAAGATCTTCGCACTGTTGTTAGAGATGTTGTAAAGGGGGCGAGTGGTAAACTTGATCTCACTGAGGCCAATGTTATCGTAGCCGGCGGACGCGGCTTGCGTGATGCAACTGGCTTCAAGGTTCTTGAAGAGCTGGCTGATGTGCTCGGCGCAACTGTTGGCGCTTCGCGCGCGGTCGTCGATGCAGGTTGGGTATCGCACTCAATTCAAGTCGGGCAGACAGGCAAAACCGTGGCCCCTTCCCTTTACATTGCCTGCGGTGTTTCTGGCGCGATTCAACACCTGGCCGGAATGAGCGGCTCGAAAGTAGTCGTTGCCATCAACAAAGATCCTAATGCACCCATTTTCCAAAAGGCGACTTATGGGATTGTTGGTGATGTGTTTGAGGTTGTGCCTCTTTTGACTCAGGAGTTTAAGAAGCTTCTCCAGCATTGAGTGGTTAGGATGTTTCGTAAGTTTGTCCTGCCATATTTACTGTTTTTTGTTTATTCGGTATTGAAGGCCACCTGGCGCGTACGGGTTATAGAATCTGAATCCATGCGCCAGGCAATTACTGCTGGAAATCCTATAGTTTTTGCTCACTGGCATGGTGATGAACTCGCTGTGATCTATTTGCTGCGTTTCTATAAGACCGGGGTAATTACCTCGACCTCCAAAGATGGCGAACTCATCAATACGATAGCTCAGCTTTTTGGTGCTCGGACCTCCCGCGGTTCTAGTACTCGTGGTGGAGTCACCGCCCTGAAGGGTATTATTCGCCTTGCGCGCGAAGGCTGGAATCCGAGTGTCGCAGTTGATGGCCCCAAGGGCCCCTATCATAAGGTCAAACCTGGGGTGTTCGAAATTTCCAAGATTATCGGGGCGCCGATTTATCCTCTTGGGATCTCTTGTGATCGCAAATTTGTGTTTGAGAAGGCCTGGAACAAGACTTTCCTCCCGTTGCCGTTCGCAAATGTCATCTGCGTGTGGGGAGACCCTTTGCCGGCTATTCCTCGTGATGCTGATGCACATGACCCAGACCTTGCGCGAGGCTTAGAATCCGCCCTTGCTGATGCGGGGCACCAGGCCCGCAATCTCATTGCGGCGCCGTAAGTTACGATGCTAGCCTTTTCTATAAGTTACCTTGGAAATTCAGGGGTCAGGACATGATGCGCAACATCTTTGGTTCTCTGCTTTCGGTGTTTTTTGGACTGTTCATTTTTTCTACTGCCCATGCAGACGAAACCGTCGCTGTGGTAGGAACTAAGAATATTACGGTCAAAGACCTTAATGACAAATATGACGAAGTCCTTAAGCAATCGCTGAACCCTCCTTCTAAAGAAATTTTTTTAGAAGACCTGATTCGCTATGAAATGGGCGTTCAGGAAGCTCTGAAAAAAAACATCCAAGACGATCCCGCAGTTAAAGAACGAATTCGCCAGGAGTATTACAAAGGCTTAATCGAACGTGAGCTGGGTAAAGGCATCAGTGAGATCAAAGTCACTGAAAAAGAGATGCAGGCCTACTATCAGAAGAGCCCCGAAATTCGCACCAGCCACATCTTAATTGAGTTTCGCCCGGATGCCACGGACGAACAAAAGAAAGCAGCTAAGGATCGTGCCACGGAAATCTATGAAGAGGTGAAGAAGAGCAAGCGTCCATTTGAAGAGCTTGTTGGTCTATACACCGATGATGTTTTATCCAAACGCACCGGCGGTGATGTTGGTTGGCAAAGTCGAATGACTCTAATGCCTTCTTATTACAATGCTGCTTTGGCGATGAAGGTCGGTGAGGTCAAAGGGTTAATTGAAACTCAATACGGCTTTCACATTATCAAGGTGACAGGTCGTCGCGGATACAGTGACGCTAACAAACAACAAATGCGTATGGCTGTGTTTGATGAAAAGCGAAAAGAGATCTTTGACTCTTACTTTGCAAAGCTTAAGAAGCAGTATCCTGTGAAAATCAACAAAGCGTTGATTAAGTAAGAAAAAGCTAAGGGTCCTAAATGAAAAGAGCTCGTATGCAACGAAACGAGGGGGCAACTACCCTCGTTTTTTCTTTCCGACATTTGTTCATTTTATCCACGTGTGTGACGTTCTTGCTTTCTGGCTGTTTTTCTCAGGAGCGCGCAGTTCTAGAGAAGACGGTCGTCACCATCAATGGCAAAGATATTTCAACTCAAGAGTTCGCCGAGCGTCTTGCCCTTCGTCTTAAGAACTACGACGCACTCAACGTCAAAGACGAGGCTAATCTAAATCGCGCCAAAGAAGACACCATTCGAGCCTACCTTCTGGAATCGATCATTCATGCCTATGCCACCGAGCATGGTTTAAAAGTGACTACACCGGAAGTGGACGCGCAAGTTAACGAGATAAAGAGCAAGTATCCCGATGACTTTGCCTTCCGTCGAGCCCTAGCGGATCAAAATCTCGCTCTCGAGAAGTGGCGCCAGGATTTGGAGTTCACACTGTTGCAGAAGAAGGTCTTTGCGGACGTGACTACTAACGTTACCAGTCCCACTGAAGCCGAGTTGAAGACCTATTTCGACACCCACAAGACAGAGTTCCAAAAAGTTGCACGCATTCGCTTGCGTCAGGTGGTTCTCGAAAAGGAAGATGACGCCAAGCGCATTCTCGATGAGATCAACAACGGCTCCAGCATAGAAGCTCTTGCCAAAAAGTTTTCTATCGCGCCTGAGGGTTCCAACGGTGGTGATACGGGCTGGATCGAGAAGGGAACTCTCGAGGTTTTTGATCAAGCCTTCAAAATGCCGGTGGGCGCAAAGAGTCGGATTCTGCGCAGCCCCTACGGATGGCACATTTTCGAGATCCTTAAAAAAGAACCCGAAGCCCGTTTGAATTTCGATGGGGCAAAAGCTAAGATACGGGCGCAATTGCTCGAGGTGAGCACACAGAAAGTGTTCGCGGCTTGGCTAGAAGATAAGGTTCGCAAGTCTTCGGTCAAGCGCAACGACGCGGTTATTAGCTCGATCAAAGTTACTACTCGGGGGACCTAATATGAATCTAGTAATAAAACGCTTAGCTGTGCTCGGAATTTTTTTCTTTTCACTTTCTGCGACCGCCGAGATCGTTGAACGAATCGTCGCCATTGTTAACGACGACATCATTACTCTCAGTGATTTGAATAAATACGCCGACCGCCTTAAATCGGGAGGCCTGGTCGATGATATGTTGGTTCCCGATGATGCCACTCGCGAACTCTTGCTTAAGGATAGGGAAAAGCTTTTGCAGAAAGTCATCGAAGAACGGGTGATCGACTCGGAAGTTAAGAAGCAAAATTTGACAGTGCCGATTGAAAAAGTTGAATCTGAGATACGTTCCATCGCTAAAAAGAACAACGTTTCGCGCGACGAACTCAAGGCCGCGCTTCTTGAGCGCGGCATTAGTTTTTCCCAGTATCAGGACTTTATTAAAACCGGTCTTGAGCGTCAGGGATTGATCGAAAAAGCAATTACCTCGCGAATCAAGATTTCCGAAGATGACGTCATGTCTGCGTACACCACGGAACACGGGGCCAGCAACGAGCAGGCCTTTGAATATACCATTTCTCATATTCTGTTCTTGGAACAGAAGGGTGGCGCGACGGCAGCAAAGGGACGGGCCGAGAAGATATATCAAAAACTGCGCGAGGGCGTTGAGTTCGAACGCCTTGCTGCAGATGCAAGTGAAGATCCTGGGTTTGAACAGGGCGGCCTTATTGGTGTGTTCAAAACCGGTGAACTTCAAAAGAGTCTCGAGTCCGCAATCGCCAAGCTCACCGCTGGCGAATTCTCCGGTGTGATGGCAACTCCCGGTGGCTTTCACATTGTAAAAGTAAATAAAAAGAAAATGATCGCCGATCCGCGAACCGAGAAGGATCGGGAAAAAATTCGCGGACAGCTTTATGAGCGGGCCTACAAAAAGCAGTTCAGATCTTGGCTCGAACAATTGCGCCAAGACGCTTTTGTTCGGATTAATCCACAGTGAGTAAGATTTTGCGCAAAACACCGCTACGAATTGCCCTAACTACAGGTGATTCTGATGGTATTGGCGCTGAAGTAACAGCGAAGGCTCTTTCTAAAGTCGGAGCCCAATCCGGTGTCATATTTTATTTATGGAGAGCTCCGCGATGCTCTCCTAAGCTCCTTCATTTGATTGATCGCAAATTTAAACGAATCACCGTGAATACATGGCCCGAAGCGCTAAAGGTCAAGATCGAGTCGTCACGTCAAATAGTCGATATCAGCTCCAATCTACCACCGCCACTTTGGGTTGAAACCACAGCTCAGGCCGCTCACTTTGGCCACATCGACGGCATGGCAACAGCCCCGCTTTCCAAAACCGCGATTGCTTCTGCCGGCTTAAAAGATCTTGGCCATACTGGAATCCTTAAAAGGATTACCAAGGCACGAGAACTTTTCATGGGTTTTGTGGGCGATTACTTCAATGTGGTATTGGCCACAGGTCATGTTCCTATCGACAAAGTGTCTAACGAACTCACGGCCCTTCGTCTCACTGCGGCGGTGCAAGCAGCAGAGCAGTTGCGCCGGGTTTTGGCGATGGAAAAACGTCTGAAAACTGCCTCCCATCCTTTGGCACTTTTGGGACTGAATCCACACGCGGGTGAAGCCGGCCTTATCGGCACAACTGAAATTGATTTGCATCAAAGTGTGATTGAGATTGCGCGTAGGAATGGTATCAAAATTGACGGCCCCCTGGTTCCTGATGCCGCCTTCTTTAAGGCCAATTGGAAAAAATATTCCGTCTTTATCGCAAACTACCATGATCAAGGATTGATACCCTTTAAGATGATTCACGGCCAAGAATCCGGTATACATATCACGCTCGGCCTACCGTTTATACGAACCAGTGTTGATCATGGCACTGCCAAAGACATTTTCGGGACCGGTAAGGCCGACCCCAGTTCGATGCGCTTAGCAATCGAGTGGGCCTTGAAACTAGCTTTAGCGAAGGAGAAGTCCCCATGATGAATCCAGAGATTTTTCGCGAATATGATATACGCGGCGTCTACGGCAAAGATTTCGATGAACCCTTCGCAAATGGTCTCGCACAGGCGTTAGTCACCTATTTGATCGAGCGTGGTGCGCCAAAAAATCCGGTTGTTACCGTAGGGCACGACGCCCGACTCTCGAGCCCTTCACTGGCGAAAGCAGTTTGCGACGGCCTGCAGATCGCTGGGGCAAAGGTTATCTTCTTAGGTTTGGTGACAACACCCATTTCGTACTTTTCGATGTTTCAATTGGACAATCCTGCCGGTGGTATCATGATCACTGGTAGCCACAATCCTCCAGAGTACAATGGTTTTAAAATCTCTGTCGGTAAAACCACGATCTTTGGTGAGGAGATTCAGAATCTTCGCAGGATTATGGAAAATGGCGTTTACGCAAAAGGACAGGGCGCTTACACCACCTTCAATATTTTTGACGACTATGTCGCTCGCTACAAATCTGAATTTAAGGACATGCCCCCCATCCGTGTGGTGCTCGACTGTGGCAACGGCGCTGCCGGCTGTATCGCACGCAGGCTTTTTGAAGGCGTTGGCCTAAAGCCGATCGTGCTTTTTGAAGAGCCTGACGGCCGTTTTCCCAACCATCATCCGGATCCCACTGTTGAGAAAAATCTCGTGGCGCTTAAAAAGGCTGTGCGCGAACACGGCGCTGCTCTTGGTATTGGTTTTGATGGTGACGCTGACCGTATAGGTGTTGTCGATAACGAGGGCCGATTCATCGCTGGCGATGAATTGATGGTCATAATTAGCCGGGCGATTCTTGCGCAGCACCCGGGCGCGAAGATCATCGGCGACGTGAAGTGCTCGGACCGCCTATACGACGACATTCAAAAACATGGCGGCCAGCCCATCATGTGGAAAACCGGTCATAGCCTTATCAAAACAAAAATTAAAGAGGAGAAGGCGCCATTTGGTGGCGAACTGTCTGGGCATGTCTTTTTTGCTGACAGAAACTATGGCTATGACGATGCACTTTATGCGGGCCTGCGTATGTGTGAGGCTATCGCACGCTCTGGCAAAAGCTTCAAAGATCTCTTGAGTGATTTTCCGCCCGCTTTTAACACTCCGGAAATTCGCATCGATACTACCGAGGAAAAAAAACGTTCTATTGTTGAAAAGCTTCGTTCTATTTACGGACGCGATACTGCGGACTATAAAGTTAACCTTATCGACGGAATTCGCATCAGCTATCACGATGGCTGGGCGCTGGCGCGAGCCTCTAATACCCAACCGGTCTTGGTGCTGCGATTCGAATCCTCCAGCCGCGATGGCTTGAGCCGGATTCAAAATGAAATTGAAGCTATCGTAAATCCTTTGTTGTAAAGGCTTTGTTTTTTGCCGACAGAAACCAGAGTAGAGGACTTCAACGGCATTCGAGTTCGGGGAGCGCGCGAGCACAACCTAAAGAACGTTTCCGTTGAGATACCTCGAAACAAGATAACGGTTATCACTGGGTTATCCGGTTCAGGAAAATCCAGCCTTGCCTTCGACACTATTTATGCCGAAGGACAGCGACGCTACGTTGATTCTCTCTCTACCTATGCCAGAAATTTTCTCGATAAACTTAAAAAACCCGATGTCGATTCAATAGTCGGTTTGTCGCCCGCTATTGCGATCGACCAGAAATCCGTCGGCCTCAATCCACGCTCCACAGTTGGCACGGTCACTGAGATTTATGATTACCTTCGACTCCTTTATGCCAAAGTTGGTGTTGCCCACTGTCCTGTCCACAAGGTTCCTGTGGCCGGTCAGACACCGGATCAAATCATCGCGGAGATAGAGCGCTCCGGCAAGGGAGCACGACTGATCATCCTCGCTCCATTTGCTCAGGGAAAAAAGGGTGAGTTTCACAATGAGTTTCAGAAATGGCTTAAGCGTGGCTTTGTATCTGCCAAAATCGACGGCGTCTTTGTCGATCTTGAGAAGGCTCGTAAACTCACTAAGACAAAAGAACACGACATCGATATTGTCGTCGACAAGGTGGTAATTAAAGAAGGCATCCGCCAACGCCTGGCCGAGAGTGTGCACACGGCAATCCAGCATGGTAACGGGCGTGTGGTTGTCGAGAATCTCAATGGCCAACGCGTGAGTTATTCAATTCACTCAGCCTGTCCGGTGTGTGGTTTCAGTTTTCCTGAGGTCGAACCACGTTTCTTCAGCTTCAATAACCCTCGAGGCGCCTGCAAGACCTGTAACGGACTGGGAACGATCGATATTGAAGAGATTCAAACTGAAACCTATGAACAGGGCGACGAACCGCGAACGGTTTCTCATGTCAAATATCGAATCGCTAGTAACCTCTCTCACAAGTCCGAAGAGGATGACGAGGGCGAGATTGATCAGTTGGCTATCAGGGAGTGTCCAGATTGCCATGGCACCCGGCTTCGGGAAGAGTCTCGCAACGTATTGATTGCCGGTAAAGCCATCACTGAACTTGCTGCCCTTGCGGCGGCTGATTTGCGCGAGGTCCTGCATGGCCATGAGTGGTCGAAGAGGGGGGCTTTAGTTG
>SXGU01257581.1_pt1 | contig 14108 bp, 13 predicted proteins | sample 3174531 | NCBI WGS metagenome assembly SXGU01 (sample SAMN11356863, study PRJNA531348) | freshwater metagenome | isolation source: freshwater sample F1-140 | place: China: Fuxian Lake, Yuxi | collected 2017-12-25
CGTCCAGGGAGAACTTGTAGACTTCCCCGTTTCTCACGGAAAGACTGCAGCTGATGTTCCCGCCTTGAACGGTGGCGGTCTTGTCCTCGAGGAAGGTGATCTGATTGCCGGAGACGGAGATGTTCGATACGACGCTGGGTTCGAGGATGTCCACACCCGGGCTGGTCGCACTTCGCTGTGGGTTTTTGATGGAGCTACAAGGCACTCGTCTTCCGAGCTTTGGACACAGCCCGTCCTCGCGAGGCTCTTCTTGTCTTTGTTGAGTTGTGGATCCGCCGCCGCCGCCGTCTTTCCCGCAGGACACGGCCAGGACGAGTATGAAAAGGACTGCTAGTGAACGCATGGTAACTCCTTGAGTATTTTATCAAGGGAAACTATCAGGAAATTTTAAAAAGGCACTATGTTAATTTCTTACTTTAAAGATTTTTTTGCCTTGGCTTGATGCATTTATTGCAAAGCATATCTTTAGTTAAAACAAGCACTCTCGGCCCGTTTAAAAATTCATTTTTAACATTTTGTTGAAATTAGAATGCACAAGGTAAAGATTGAAGCTGCGGGTGCTAAAGAATGACTAAAGTTTGAAGTTTTTTTGCAGTGGGCAATGCTGTATCCAGTACTGCCCACTAACTAAAAAAATTTTAACTATTCGAAGTCCAGCTCGGCGCCGTCGTCGTCATCGAGATCGTGGAAGTCTTCGTTGTCTGTGTTGGATTCGTCGAAGGCGTAGGTATCGTCCTGGAGAGAGGCGTCTTCGGTGGCCCGGACCTGGGAGCTCGCATCGGTGCCTCTGAGGTTCACCTCTCCCGCGCTCTCATCGTCGTCGGAGGTCACACCCTTCGCCATGAGTTTGTTGTTGACCACGTTGTCGAATTTTCCGTCGGCCTGGTCGTTGAAGTTGGTATTTTCCTGATTGTTTTGATTAGCCATAAATCCTCCTTAACTACTTAAGCTAGGAGGAGCACGGGAGGTGCCAAGGGCCCCGGGAGTGTTTCCGGGAGGTTGCCCCGCGAGGGCCCCGGGCCGTGAGGAAAATCACCTCAGCTCACTCGTCGAGGTACCGCTCCCCGAGTTCCTCCATGAGGTACCCCAGCGCGTACGGCACGGAGGAGTCGCGCTTCACCGAGTACTCGAAGGCGTGGTCGAAGCCGATCTTGTGGGTCCATTCGTGGAAGATGTTCCCCGCCACCTCCACCGGCGTGTAGGCGTTGAAGTACTTGGTGTTCATGTAGATCCGCATGACGTTGGGGTAGGTGTAGCCGACGACGTTGTCCCGCGAGGTGTAGAGCTCGAGGTCCAGGTCCATCTGGTGGTCCACGCTCGGCTGGAGCTCCTCGCTGGCGTTGAGGACCATCTGGTAGATCTGCCCATTGGTGAGGCCCTGGTTATCGACGAAGGCCTTCTTCCCCTGGTAGGTGAAGCCGAGCACGCGGTTCCGGAACTCCTTGCTCGCGACCACCTTCTTGATGATCTCCAGGGCCTTGTGAACCTTCTCCTCGTCGTCCCGTTCGAAGTTCCGGAACTTCACGGTGGCGTCGAAGATCAGGGCGTCGTTTGAGACCTCGTCCTCCGGCAGGGGATCCGGGGTCGGCGCCGGTGGGTCGATGGTGTCTTCGGTCTCGGCCGGGCAGTTGGTCCCCTGGGTTTCGCACTCTGATTTTGGCTGACAGCTCACGAGAAGAAAGAGGGAAAAGAGGAAGAAAACTCTTAGCATTACACCATCCTTGGTTTTGGAACAAAAAACCCATCCTGGGTCTTTTTCTTTACTTATCATGCCCTTGCGACGCATAGCGCATCAATGGGGCAAATATTGTCGGGGCACCGGTAGAACCGGCTAGATACTCCTTCTTGGCTTAACTAAAATGTTACCCAGGAACACCCCTACCACCAGGGCCATGGCGAGGGTCACCATGGTGAAGGCCGTGTCCAGGCCGCCGACGACGTTCCTCTCGAAGAGGAAGCTTAAGGATCGGTAGCCGATGGAGCCGGGAACGAGGAGCAGGATCCCCGGGAACTGGAAGATGCTCGAGGGCCGATTCTGGAAGCGCGCGAAGAGGTTACTCATGGCCCCCACGCAGGCGCCGCCGAAGAACATCCCGAGCTCCGAGCCGAGGAAGTAGGTCCCGGCCTTGGCGCAGCCGTAGCCGAAGATCCCGGCGATGGTCACCCACTTCCAGTCGGAGCGCTCCGCCTTGAGGTTCACCGTCGACATGAGGGCCGTCACCGGGAGGGTGACGAAGGTGACCCAGTCCGGGATGCGGGCGAAGGTGTAGTCGAGCTCTCCCAGGTGGAACCAGGAGGCGAGCCGGGAGCCGATGAAGACGCCGAAGGTGAGCTTCAGGAGGATCATCACTCCCCCCACCAGGCGGGAGGTACCGGAGGTGAGGTTCTGGGTGGCGATCTCGGCGATGGCGATGGTGATGAAGAGGCCCGGCATGAAGATGATGAGGCTCGAGATGATGATCACCCCGATGTTCAGCCCCGGGAGGAGCTTGGCCAGGACGTAGGCGGCGAAGGAGGCGGCGATGGCGATGAGGGCCTCGAAGAGCTGGGCCACAAGGCCGATGGGCCGCAGGAGCGAGATGAAGCCGATCATCACCCCGATGAGGACGGCGGCGAGGAAGTCTCCCCAGGAGCCGCCGAAGAGGACCATGAACCCGGCCGAGGAGAGGAGGAAGCAGATCACGTGCACCCGCTTGCCGTACTCCGTGGGACTGGTGAGGATGTCCTCGAGCTTCTGGATCCCCTCCTCGAAGGAGATCCGGTTCTGGATCACCTCCCGGGCCACGAGGTCCACGCGGGAGAGCTTGCTTAAGTTCACGCCCATGGGCTCCACCCGGTCGATGCGGGTGATGTCTTCGTCTTCGTAGGTGAAGGAGGAGAAGATGGCGGTCGGCAGGGAGACGATGCTCCCCTTGAGGTCCAGGAGCTGGCACATGTCCTGCATGGTGGCCTCGAGCGTGTGCGCGGGGGAACCGACCGCGTGGAGGGCCCGGCCAAACTTCATGATGAATCGCACCCGGCGCTTGAACTCTCTTCGTTCCATCAGCGGGTCTCTTCGAGGTCGCGGGAAAGCTCAATGATGGTCATCTGGGCGAGGTCCTTGTAGCTCTTCGTGAGTGGGGAGACGAGGTCCTCCATGATCATATCAAAGTTTTGCTCCTGTGGAGGAACGGAGATGCGGGCCGGCGCAGATATCTGCGCCTGGTAGGATCGGTAGCAGACGGAAACCTTGTCGGCGCCCGCCTTATCCAACTTCGCGAGTCTGGCTTGGTAGGAGGAGAACGGGACGAGGACGGAGGTCTCGAGGGTGAGCTTCAGCTCCTCCGGGAAGATCTTCTCCGAGTGCTTGTCCTTCCGAGCGGCGGTCCAGGAGGCCCGGCTCATGACCAGGATGACGGCGTCGAGCCCCAGGTCCCGGGCGACCTCGTTGACGATGTGCTTGTTCTGGTCCGACCATTTCGGTCCACCCATGAGCTCGGTGGCGGGCACGAGCACGAACGAGAGGTCCCGCAGGCCCCGGGGGTTCAGGACCGTTTCCCGGGCAGCGTGCTTGCCGTTCTCGAGGAAGAAGATGTGATCCGGTGCGAGCCTCGTCGTGTCTGACTTCAGGTGGTCCACGACCTTCGAGCCGCTCTTCGCGAAGGCGGGGCTGGCCTTCAAGGCCTTTGAGGTGACGTACTCGGAGCCCGGGGCGAGGATGGGAAAGCTCTCTTCCCAGACGTCCAGGAAACTCTCCGTCAGGAGCTGCTTCCCGGCCGCGGAGAGGTAGATCCTATCCGGCCCGGCCAGACCGCTGCGGGTGGGCTGGATGCTGGTTTCGAAGACGAGGATGCCGACGCGCTTGAGCGGCGGCTGCGCGGGAGAGAAGAGCTCGTCCAGGGTCCCGACCGGGGGATCCCGCCGCTTGCTCACGACGACTTTCGGCGCGAGCTCCCGGAGTTCATCTCTCGTGTACTCCCGAGCAGGCTCGTAGCGGTAGGCCTCTCCCCCACCCGTCTGAGCGACCTTGTACGTGGAGCAGGAAACCAGGAGGAGGAGGGCCAAGAGTTTTTTCATCTGTCCTGCTTTTAGAAAGTGTCGAGGATGGAGCTCAGGAAGATTTCGTAGTTTTCCTTCTTCTCATCTCCGTGGAGCACGTAGCTGCTCCGGAGGCCAATGTTGAGGGGGATGAAGATCCGGGCGAAGTTGGTCTCGAAGACGGTCTCCCAGCCGGTGGAGGCCGCGTGGTAGTCCTGGCCCAGGGCGAACCCGTTCACCTCGTCTTAGAAGAGGTTGAGGGTGATGCGCTTGACGTAGACGTACCGCGACCAGTGCCAGTCCGGGTAGAAGATCGGGAGCGTGTAGTTGCCGGAGTACTTCCGGAGCTCTTCGAGGAAAACGTTGCGCGTCCCCCGCGGGTAGAAGACCAGGGACGAGTACTGGTAGGACTCGTCGATCTGGCGCTCGTAGGCGAACTGGTGCCAGAAGGAATGGTGGAGCCAGGGCCCCGGCAGGTAGAGCCGCGAGTCTCCGGAGACGAGGCGGCCCCGCTGGCCCGTGCCGGTGATGTCCTTGCCCTCCTGGGCGTGGCCCGAGACGGAGAAGCCCCAGGGCGGGAGGATGTCCCGGCGGCTCAGGCGGGAGCTCACGTCGTAGGAGAACTCCGCTCCCGGCGAGAAGAGGGTTCCGCCGCTCAGTTCGGAGGGGTCGAAGACGGCCTTGTGGTTCACCCGGATGAGCTTCGAGAACGCGCGGACGGTGAAGGTGTGGACGAAGCGACCCGTGATCTTCCTCCAGGGGAGGCCCACGCCGGCCTCGAGGGTTCCTTCGTCCCAGCGGTCTTCCACCGTGGAGCCGCCGAGGGAGAAGCGCTGGCGCCGGGTTCCGAAGGCCGCCCGGAGATCGAAGACCGGATAGTAGTGGGACCAGGTCCCGGAGACGAAGCCCTGGGAGGTGCGCTCATTGAGGTCGTAGAGCCCGCCGGCGGTGAGGGTGAGGTTGTTCAGGATGTCCCGGGAGACGGCGGCGACGGTGACGATGCTCGAGAGCGGCGGCGCCAGGAGCACCCAGCTGTGGGGGTTCACGGCGTTCCTCGTCTGCGAGTACGGCTTCACCGCGTAGGTGGTGGGCGTCTCCAGGTCCTTCGAGAGGTTCTCCACCTTCTCACTGGCGAGGAGCTTCTCGTAGACCGGGTAGAAGCTGTTCTCCGACTTCTGCTCCTCCAGGAGGTCCGTGGCCTTCTCGACCACGTTCATCCCCTTCACCGAGTAGTCGTTGTAGAGGAGCTTCCCGTCCTTGATCGCCGGAGCGTAGGCGCCGAAGCGCGAACTCGTGAGCTGGCGGGGCCCCTCCGGAGTGTGGAGCCAGATGTTGTCGATCCCGGAGGCGGGGCTCTCGAAGAGGACCAGCTGCTCCGCCACCGTGACGAAGCCCAGGTTGGTCGGGGTCTTCTCGATGAGCGGGGTCGTCTCGGAGGTCGCGAGGTTCAGCTTCGCGAGGGATTTCTGGTCGTTCTGGTCCTTGGTGACGAGGACGATCTCCTGCGCGTTCACCCAGTCGACGGAGGTGATGACCTCCGAGCTGGGATACGGTATCCGGTTCTTTTCCTTCCCGGTCGCATCGAGGACCAGGAGGGATTGTTCCTGCCGGTCGGTCCATTCGACGAGGAGGATGTCCTCCCCTTTCTGGTCCAGGACGGCGAGCCGCCACTTCTTGCGGGGGACGTCGACGGTGAACTTCTTCTTCCGGAGGTCGAAGACCTTGAGCCGGGTGAAGTCCCGCATCCCCCAGCGGGGATCGAGCTCGAGCTCGAGGAAGGCGAGCTTGTCCCCGCGGACCTTGTAGGGGTACTCCTGCGCGAGCGGCCCCGGGTAGAAGAGGGTCTTCTCCTTCTTCCCGTCGAGGAGCACGAACTGGTCGATGTGCGAGAGGCCGCGCTTCAGGGCGAGGGTCTGGCCGCCACCGGTGGCCTGGGGGTAGTAGTAGTTGGTCCAGCCGTGGCGCGGGCCCAGGCTCTTCACCGCGTAGGGCGTGGGCTTCAGCTCGTCGAGCTTCTGCTTCCACACCCCCACCAGCTCGGCCAGAGTGTTCCTGTAGAACTCCTCGAACTCGTCCCCGGTCTGCCGCTTGTAGGCGTTGTAGAAGGTCAGCGGGTTGTAGGAGCGGCGGGCGGACTCGTCGGCGAGCTCCGAGAGGAACAGGTCCCCGTGCTTCTGCCGCAGGAAGGAGGTGTAGAAGTAGCCGTAGACGTAGTGGTTGGGGACGTAGTCTCGGTAGGACCCGAGGTGCGCCTTATCGTAGTCGAACTTCCTCCCGGAGAGGAGGAGGGTCCGGAGGTCGCGCTCGAAGAGCGGGAGCCGGCCCCGGCCCCCGGAGGTGAGGGCGGTTTCGATCCCCACGGCGTCTCCCTCGAGGTACCACATGGGGAGGGTGAACCCCAGTCCCAGCACCTGCCCCACTTCGCCGAAGAGGTAGTAGTAGTACCGGTTGAACCCCTGGCGAGCTTTCTGGATCTGCGCCACGTGCCGGAACTCGTGGACGGCAAGGGTCTTGAGCCATTCCGTGTTGGAGAGCTCCGGATCGATGGCCGGAGTCACGTTCCACTCGGACCGCCGCGGAGCCAGGGACACCAGACCATTGGAGACCACGGTCTGGTTCTCGAGGACCAGCGGGATCCGCGGAGGCTTGACGTCCAGGGACCGGGTCACGTACGGGTAGGCCTTCTCCAGGAGGTGGGCCGCGCGCTGTGCCTGGGCCTCGATCTCCCTGGGGAAGATCACGTCGAAGTGCTCGGTGACGATGTGTCTCCATTCCAGGGAGGACGGATTCTGGTCGACCCCGGCCTGGAGGATGGGTGCTTCGATGACGGCCTGGCCCACGCCGAGGCAGAGGAACGAGAGGAGGAGGAAGATCATGCTGGAAGCTTATCAGTGATAGCTCTGGGAGGTCAATTTTTCCCAGAGAGATTTTCCCACCACGCCGAGCTGGTGCTTCTTGAGCCGGATGAGGTTGATCTCGAGGACCCGCGGGTGCGTGTTCTTGAAGTCGAGGACGGTGAGCTTCTTCTCCCGGAGCTCCCGCTCGATGGAGTGCTCGGGCAGGTGCCCCCACCCCAGTCCCGCCAGGATGATCTCGCGCTTGAAGTTGCCGTTCTCGAGGCGCCACTTCTTCCCGCTCTCCAGGAGTCCGAAGCTCGCCCCCCTGGGCCCGTTCTTGTCGGCGATGACGACCTGGTGGATGTCCTCGAGCAGCTCCTCGCGGTCGATCCTCCGCTCCTTGTAGAGGTCGGTGTTCATCACCGGGATCATCTTCACGCTGGTCACCGGGATGATCTCCAGGAGCCCCGGCTCGCTCAGGAAGTGCGTGAGGCCGATCTGCGCCTCTCGGCTCAGGACCCGGCGCTCGGCTTCGCTCAGGATCTCGAAGCCGAGGTTGAGCTTGGTGTGCGGGAACCTGTCGCTGAACTCCTTGAAGAGCTTGAGCAGCGTGGGAAGCGGGGAGATGCCGTCGACGGCGATGGAGAGTTCGGGCTCCTCGTGGTTCTTGAAACTCTGGGTGAGGGCGTCCAGCTCCCCCATCCCTTCGAGGACTTTCTTCGACCGCTCGAGGAACGCTTTCCCGTGGCTGGTGAGAACGGGCCTGTAGCCGCTTCGGTCGAAGAGGTCGCTGCCCATCTCCTCTTCCAGTTTCTTGATAGACAAACTTATAGCTGGTTGTGTTCTGTGCAGCTCCGCAGCAGCGGCTTTGAAGCTTCCTGTCTTAATGATCCTATGAAAAACAAGTACTTGGTCGAAAGTCATACATATAACTTTAACTTATATAGTTGATGATAAAAACTGTCTTTTTTTTTACCAGAATCTCCCTCATCATGGAAGTAATTAAAAATTCACAACCTCAAGGAGAATAGAAATGAAAACTTTAATGGCCCTCGTTCTAGCGGTTTCAACATCAGCGAGCTTCGCGCAGAAGCCGGCGGCGGAGGCCACGACCTACAAGGTGGATCCGGCGACGACGAAGGTGACCTACGTCGGGAAGAAAGTCACCGGTGAGCACACCGGGAACGTGAAGGTCAAGAGCGGGACCCTCACCTACGATGGCCAGAAGCTCACCGGCGGCGACGTCGTCATGGACATGACCACCATCGACAGCACCGACATCACGGACAAGGACACGAACGCCAAGTACGTGGGCCACATGAAGTCCGCGGACTTCTTCAACACGGAGAAGTACCCGGAGTCCCGCCTCGTGATCAAGGAGAGCAAGAAGACCGACAAGGGCCTGGAGATCACCGGGGACCTCACCATGATCGGCAAGACGGCGCCGGTGAAGTTCCTCGCCACGGACGTGAAGTCCACCGGCGACGCCTTCTCCGCCAAGGCGAACGTCGAGATCGACCGGACCCAGTGGGGCCTCAAGTACGGCTCGGGCCAGTTCTTCAAGGGCCTCGGGGACAAGATGATCCACGACAAATTCACTCTCGCAGTTGACCTGAACGCTAAAAAATAATTCCGTCGTGAAGGGGCCCCGACCGGGGCCCTTTTTCCTCGCAGCCGGCCAGATTTCCGTTTACAATTTTCTACATGATCCGTTTTTTTCTGACTTTTTTACTTCTCTACTCCGCGGCGAGTTCCGGGGCGACCATCGCCATCATCGACACGGGCTTCGACCTGGACCACGACTACCTGAAGCCGAAGATCCTGAAGCAGGAGACGGACGAGGAGCCCCTCACCCAGCACGGTTGGAACTTCCACGATAACTCCCACCTGAAGACCCCCGTGGTCGAGGACCCCAGCAGCGTGCAGGAGATCCTCCGCTTCCGGGACCTGCGGGCCAAGGGCCACCAGGACGGGCTCTCCCTCACCGAGTTCGACTGGTTCAAGAAACGGAGCGCGGACAAGGCCTTCATGGAGAAGGTCCGGCTCTTCAAGAAGCACTCCCACGGGACCTTCGTCGCCGGGATCGCCCTGCGGGAAGGAGAGAACATCAACATCTTCCCCATCCGGGGCCTGAACCTCCCGAGCCCGGTGGTGGCGGTGGAGGACCACACCTCCGAGAGCCCCTCGCCGCTCAAGGCGAAGGCGCCGGTGGAGAAGTTCAAGGAGGAGATCAAGAACTCCCTCAACCGGGTGTCGCGGAAGTTCGCCAAGATCTGCCGCTACCTCTCGCAGAAGAAGATCGAAGTGGTGAACGCCTCGTACGGGATCACCTACAAGAACCTCCTGACCCGCTTCCGGGAGAACTACAAGGAGTTCACCGGGAGCGAGCTCGACGAGGCCACGCTCAAGGGCTACGTGGACGAGTACTTCGCCGAACTCTACAAGCGCGGAGCGCGCACCATCTCGAAGTACCCGCAGATGCTCTTCGTCTTCTCCGCGGGGAACTCCGCGCTGGACAACGACCTCTACCACCACTACCCGTCGCGGATCAAGCTCCCCAACGCCATCACCGTGGCCGCCATGAACGGCGACTACCTGGCGAGCTTCTCCAACTTCGGCGTGAAGGGAGTCGACGTCGGCGCCCCGGGGGTGGCGATCCTCTCCCTGGTGCCGAAGGTCTACTCCCAGGACGGAAGCGACCTCTACTCTCCGGCGAGCGGGACGTCCATGGCCGCGCCCCACATCTCGAACCTCGCGGCCCAGATCATGAACACCAACCCGGCCCTGACCCCCGAGCGCGTGAAGCAGATCATTTTGGAGACGGGGGACGTGAAGGAGCACCTGCGGTCCCGGCTCGCCTCCGGGGCGATCGTGAACAACTACAAGGCCCTCCGGGCGGCGACCTTCTCCCGGGACATGGCCCTCGCGGACGCCATCGCCATGGCCAAGTCCGACCTCTTCCCGATCGAAGACCGCATCAGCACGGGGCTGGCCCCCGCGGTCTCTCCGGGGGAGATGAAGCGGAAGCTCCTCGAATCGATCCCGCGGATCGTTCCGGTGGAAGAAGTGGACGACGACCCGAGCCCCGAGGGACCTACCAGTTCAGAGTCTTCTTCACCGACGGATCAAGGGAGAGTGCCACCGGACAGGTCAGCGCCGCCTGCTTCAGCTCCGCCAGGTGCTCCGGAGAAAGCCTCCGGTCAAGCCCCTTCCAGTCGAACGTCAGAACGATCTCCGCCACCTTCCGCGGCGCCGGCTGCATCTTCTTCTCCACCGCCACCGTCACTCCCTGGAGGTCAACCCCCAGGGCCCGCCCCTTCATCGCCGCAATAGTCAGCATGCAGCTGGCGAGCGAGGTGCAGAGGAGATCGGTGGGAGAGAAGGCTTCGCCCTTGCCCTGGTTATCCTTGGGCGCGTCCGTGTGGATGGTGCTCCGGGAGTCGAGGTGCAGGGCCTCGGACCGAAGCTCGCCCTGGTAGGTCACGGTCATCTGGTGCATGGGGAACGTCCTTTAAAAAAAAAGGCTCTCGCGGAGAGGGCCTTTGCGCTAGTCTCTAGTTACTCAGGCTAGCAGGACTTTCCTTGTTTGACCAATCGCTGATGGTGATTTTCTTCGCCTGGGACTTCTCCTCCTTCGGGAGGTTGATCGCCAGCACGCCGTTTTCGAAGCGGGCCTCGATGGCGTCGGTGTTGACGTTCTGGGGCAGGCTGAAGACCCGGGAGAACTTGCCGTAGCGGCGCTCGGACCGGAGCACGTTGTCCTTCTCCGTCTTGCCCTCGAACTTGCGCTCGCCGCTCACCACGAGGCGGTTATCCTTCACCTCGAGGTCGATGTCCTCCTTCTTAAGGCCCGGGACGTCGAGGCTGATGCTGTAGCTCTTCTCCTCGTCGAGGATCTCGCAGGCGGGGGCGTAGTAGTCGGACTTGTTGAAGACGTCGAAGAGCTTATCGAACTCCTTCTCCCAGCTGGTGGAGTTCAGGACATTGTTTTTCCGAGATGGCTTTAGCTCAAAGTGGTACATAGATTTCCTCCTGTTTTCATAGGGAATTTCTGCGGTCCCTTCTTACACAGGAGAAGATGTGGTGGGTTTTCTAAACGTCAAGGCTTCGGCAGTTTTTTTTTACTGCTTCTCTTTCCCGGCCTTCTTGCCGCCGGGCTCACGGCCGACGTCCTTCGGCTGGAGCAGTGGCTTGTGCTCCTCCGGGGCGGCGACGTCGTAGCTCTGCTGCTTGATGTTTTCTTTCACCTTCACGTCCTGTGCCCAGGCGGAGAGTCTTGTCACGACGAGGAAAAGAACCAGGTATCTCATGGGGGCCTTCCTTTAAAATGTTCCCACCTATGATAAGCGAAATCCGCGGCGCCTCACGCTTTTTTATAAGCCTCGAAAATGTAGCCTCAGATTCCTTGAGGAGAGGAAACCGCTGCCAAGTTTCTTTGGCAGAGCGGAGCTACCAGCGGTAGACCGCGCTCGCCCAGGTGAACCCGGAGCCGAAGGCGGCGGACCCGACGAGCATTCCCTTCTTGAGCTTCCCGGCCTTCACGGCCTCCGCCATTCCGATGGGGATGGTGGCCGCGGTGGTGTTGCCGTACCGCTGTATGGTGTTGAAGACTGTCTCCGGAGGGATCTTGAGCTCCTGGGCGATCATCTGGTTGATGCGCAGGTTGGCCTGGTGGAAGAGGAAGAGGTCGACGTCGTCCAGGGTGAGCTGGTTGAACTCCAGCGCCTGGAGGAGGCACTCGCTGATCCGGCGGACGGCGTTGGCGAAGACCTTCTTTCCGTTCATCTGCGGGTAGTGGAGCCCCTCTTCGATGTGCTCCTTATTGATCCGCTGGGCCCCCAGTGCAGATCCCGGCCCCGGGATCCAGAGCTCCTTGGCCGAGGAGCCTTCGGTGAAGAGGTGGGTGGAGAAGATGTGGGAATCCGTCTTCGGGTCCCGCACCTGGGTCCGGCGGACCACCACCGCGCCGGCGCCGTCGCCGAAGAGGACGGAGACGTCCCGGCCCTTGGTGGTCTTGTCCAGGCCCTTGGAGTGGACCTCCGCGCCCACCAGGAGGATGGTCTTGTACTGCCCGGAGCGGATGAAGGCGTCGGCGATGGAAAGGCCGTAGAGGAACCCGGAGCACGCCTGGCGGACGTCGATGGCCGGGATGTCCGTGAGCCCGAGCTTCGGTTGCAGGAAGCAGCCGCCGCCGGGGATGTCGTGGTCCGGAGAGAGGGTGGCGAAGAGGATGCAGTCAATCTCTTTCTTGTCGATGCCCGCGCTCCGGATGGCCTCCTCGGAGGCCTTGAGGGCGAGGTCCGTGGTGACCAGGTCCTCCGTCACCCAGCGGCGCTCTTCGATGCCGGAGCGCTGGATGATCCAGTCGTGGGAGGTGTCCATCAGCGCCGCGAGGTCGTGGTTGGTGACGACCCGGGGAGGGACGAACATTCCGCTGCCGATGATCTCTGAGTTGTACATGCCGATCCTTTTAGGACTCACTCCGCGAAGGATTCGTTCCACTCGAGGTTGTGGTACACCTTGAGGATGTCGTCGTCTGCTTCCAGCACATCCAGGAGGCGTTGAATCTTCTCGTAGCTTTCCTTCGAAACTTCTTTGGTGTTGAGCGGGAGCCGCTCGAGGCCCGACTCCTCCACCTTGATTTTAAGCTCTTCGAGTTTTTTGTAAATATCCCCGTAGGCCTCGACGGGCCCCTTGACGGTGACGAAGCCCTCCTCGGTCTCGACGTCGTCGATGCCGAAGTCGATGAGTTCCATCATCAGGTCGTCGGTGGACATCGGGAGGTTCTCCTGCTTGATCGCGAAGGTGGCCTTGCGCTCGAAGACGAACTGCAGGCACCCCTGGGTCCCGAGGCCCCCGCCCCACTTGTTGAAGTACGAGCGGATGTTTCCCACCGTGCGAGTCGGGTTATCGGTGGCGGCTTCCATGAAGACGGCCACGCCGTCCAGCGCGTAGCCTTCGTAGTTGATCTCCTCGATGGCGGCGCCCCCGTCTCCGAGGCCCTTCTTGATCGCCTTGTCGACGTTGTCCTTCGGGACGTTGTACTCCCGGGCCTTGAGGAGGGCGATCTTGAGGGCGAAGTTCGACTCCACCTCGGCGTGGCCGGACTTCTTCACGGCCATGGTAACTTCCCGCAGGACCTTGGTGTAGTTCTGCGACCGCAGCTTATCCGTGGCCGCTTTCTTCATCTTGATGTTGTTCCATTTCCGTCCCACGAGGCACTCCTATCGAAATATTTTAAGTGGAGGGATGATAGCAAAAAAAGACTGGAACGGCTCTTAAATCTCTATAATGCCACCTTGCGCCACCCTAAATTTGCTTGTCGTTTGCCATGTCAAACAGTAAAGTTCGGCTTTCATTTTTTACAGGGGTTATCAATGGCCTTCGTGTTGCTATTACTCTTTCTTTTGCCTGTTTCCTACGCCCAGAACGATGTCCAGATCCTCAATAATTTTGTCAGACAGTTTCGAGTCAAACCACTGAGCACCCTGGCCCGCCGCCCGATCCTCGCGGAGCTCGGAGCGAAGCTCTTCATCGACCAGCGCCTCTCGGGGAAAGGAAACATCAGCTGCCACTCCTGCCACTCCCTCGTCGGGTTCACCGGAGACATGCTCCCCCTCGGCGTCGGTGAAGGGGCCACGGGCCTTGCCTACTACCGGCAGCAGGGCCAGGGCGTGGTCCTCGCGAGAAACACTCCTCCGCTCTTCAACCTCGGGTACAACGAGATCACCCACCTCTTCTGGGACGGAAGAGTGATGCGGCACCCGCAGGGCGGCTGGCTCACTCCGGAGCCGGGGATCAATGGGATGAACCCGCAGTTCCGCGAGCTCGCGGTGACCCTCGACACTCTCCTCGCCGTCCAGGCCCTCTTCCCCATCGCCAATCCCGCCGAGATGCTGGGGAAGGAATCGACCCTCTCGCCCAAGGAAGCCTGGGACAAGGCCACGGACCGCATCTTCAACGGGCCCATGGGGGGCCTCTACACGCAGCTGTTCCGCAGCGCCTACCCGGGGGTGACGAAGTTCAACATCGGCCACATCGCCAACGCCCTGGCCGAGTTCCAGCGCCAGAAATTCCTGGCCAACAACACCCCGTGGGATAACTTCCTCCGAGGGAACTCCTCGAGCCTCACCCCGCGCATGGTGAAGGGCGCGAACCTCTTCTTCGGTAAGGCTTCGTGTATCAACTGCCACATCGGCGACCACTTCACGCGCTTCTCGAACTTCCTCAACATCGGCGTTCCGCAGCTCGGCC
>SXGU01404606.1_pt1 | contig 14104 bp, 11 predicted proteins | sample 3174531 | NCBI WGS metagenome assembly SXGU01 (sample SAMN11356863, study PRJNA531348) | freshwater metagenome | isolation source: freshwater sample F1-140 | place: China: Fuxian Lake, Yuxi | collected 2017-12-25
AAGTCGCGGTGGTTGCAGAGCATCATGCCGACGGTCGGGTAGATGATCTCTGCAGCCACGCCATCACGATCCTGGTCCAGCAGGCGTGCATCCGGGTCCCAGCCGCCGCGATGCAGTTCCTCGAAGCGCACGCCAGCCGTGGTGATCTCCTCGGGCCGCTTGCCCGCCGCCGCCACGAGGCCGAGCTGGATCGGGCGTTCCATGCCGTCGATCCGGAACACGTCACCGTTGTCGGTGGAAACGATGCGCGGCGCGCGGTCGAGCCACTTCGGGTCCATGTACGCCGTGTAGGTGTCAGGCGCCTCGGTGATGTGCGAATCGGCCGAGATGATCGGATAGCTCATGAGAAGTCCCCCGGGGAGTTGCACGCGCGGCCGCCTGCGAACGGTTGCACGCTGGCGCACTGTCAGCCGACTATCGGCCCGCGACGCCCACCGGATCAAGCACCGCGGGCTTCGCTGGCAGGCTTCATCGCTGAGCGCACACCACGAGGGCCGGGAATGGCGGAACACGACGGCGATTCCACGCTGGCGCGGCTGCGGCTCGACGGCCGCGCCGCGATCGTCACCGGATCCGGACGGGGGCTCGGCAAGGCGATGGCCAGGGCCCTTGCCCAGGCGGGGGCGAAGGTCGTTGTGGCTGCCCGCACCCAGGAGCAGATCGACGGCACCGTGGCGGAGATTCGCGCGGCGGGCGGCATCGCGATCGCCCAGCGCACGGACGTCACGAGCTCGGCCGAGGTGGACGCGCTGGTCGACCGCTGCGTGACGGAGTTCGGGCGGCTCGACGTGATGGTGGCCAATGCCGGCGGCGGCGGCGTGCGCGGCAGCTGGCCCTTCTGGGAGTACCCGGACGACGCCTTCGAGGCCGTGCTCGCCACCAACCTGAAGAGCAATTTCTACTGCTCCCGTGCGGCGGCACGGCACATGGTCACGTGGGCTGGGGTCGAGCGCGCCGGGCGTGCAGCGACCGAGGTGGGCGGGTCAGCTGGCGTGATCATCAACGTGGCCTCCGGCACGGCGATGCGGGGCAACAAGTCCTTCGCCTACCCCACCGCCAAGGGCGGCCAGATCGCGATGACGAAGTCGATCGCCACCATGCTCGCGCCCTACGGCATCCGCGCCAACACGATCGTGCCGGGATTCGTGGCACAGCGTGCGGCCGCGAGCGACGAGGAACGGGCGACCTACGCCATGCGCGGCGCGAAAATCCCCGTGCGCCGGCTGGGCGAGTGGTGGGAACTCGGCCCGCTGTGCGTCTACCTTGCCTCCGATGCCTCGAGCTATGTGACCGGGCAGGACTTCATCATCGACGGCGGCGGGCTCGTCGGCGGGCTCGGGCCCGTGGACTTCGCGCCGAAGCCAAGCCTGCGGAAAGATGGCCCATGAGCGACCAGGCACGGCACGACAGCACCCCACCGATGGTCGACCACTTCGACCTGCATGGCCGGCGCGCCGTGGTGCTTGGCGCTGATGGCCCCGCCGGGGCCGCCATTGCGGCTGCATTCGCGGCGGCCGGCGCCGACCTCGCGCTGCTTCCCGCCACGTCTGCCGGCAGTCAGGCGGCGGCCGAGGTCAGGCGCGCGGCCCGCGGCCTCGATGGCCTCGACATACTGGTCTGCGCGCTCGATGCCTTCGAGGCGCAGCCCTTTCTCGCCACCGACGCGGCGATGCTGGCACGCGTGATGGCGAGCAACTTCACCTTGGTGTTCGAAGCGCTGCAGGGCGCGGCAGCAGAGATGCTCGCGGCAGATGCGGTGAACGGGCGGCGTGGCAACCTGATCGTCGTCACCCATGCGCTCGGCAGCCGGGGGCTGCCAAACGCCGCGGCCTATTGCGCGGCCCATGGGGCGATCGCCAATCTCATCCATGCACTCGCCCAGGAACTCGCGCCCACCGGCATCTCGGTGAACGGCATCGCGCTCGGCTGGATGGACTGGATGACGGATCGGCTGGACCCGGCAGACGAGGACGCGCGCCGCGCCATTCGCTTCACCCTCTCGAAACGGGCGGGCCGGCCGGACGATGTGGGTGCCCTGGCGCTGTGGCTGGCCGGGAGCGGCGTGGGCTACGTGACGGGCCAGGTCTTTCCGCTGGATGGCGGGCTGACGCAGCATCTCTGACAGGAGACGCGCGCCAGCTGGGTGCGTCCGAGAGGTGCGCAAGGAACGTTCTGCGAGCCGATGCCCAGGTGAGCGGGCATCAGACAGTGCTCGACACGGTCAAGGACTGACCGGAAATCTTCCATAAATCAACGAGTTTGGAGCTTGATCGCATGGCAATCGAAGAAGGCAAGGCGGCCCCGGCGTTTGCGCTGAAGGACGCCAACGGAACCAAGGTCGCGCTCAAGGACTTACGCGGCAAGCACGTCATCCTCTACTTCTACCCGAGGGACGACACGCACGGCTGCACGAAGGAGGCCTGCGGCTTCCGCGATCTGTGGGCCGACATCCAGGCTGCGGGCGCCGTGGTGCTCGGCGTATCTGCTGATGACGCGGCGTCGCACAGGAAGTTCGAGGCGAAGTACGAACTGCCCTTCACGCTGCTGTCGGACCCGGACCGCAAGGTGATGGAGGCCTATGGCGCCTACGGCGAGAAGATGATGTACGGCAAGACCGTGACCGGCGTCATCCGCTCCACGGTGTGGATCGGCACCGACGGCAAGGTGGCGAAGCACTGGAAGAAGGTGCCGAAGGCCGAGACGCATCCGCAGAAGGTGCTCGAGGCACTGCGCGGCGGCTGAGCCCGACAGCTCGGCTGCGGCGCACCGCCCTGCTCGCGGCCCACAAACAAAAACGCTCATGGCCCGGGTTGCCCCAGGCCATGAGCGCCGATCACTCGGCTGAGGGGTTAGCTCAGACCTTGCGAGCGCGGCGACCGGCGAAGCCCATCCCGCTCAGGGCCAGGCCCAGCAGCGCGAGCGCAGCCGGCTCCGGCACCTGATTCGGGGTGTAGTCGTAGTCGACCGTCACAGTGCCCGTGCCGCTCGTTGCGAACGCCGAGATGATGTTGCCTGCCCCCGTCGCCGTCGACAGAGCCGAAGCCGAGAAGACGTAGTCCAGCAGGCCCTGATCCGTAAACGCGGCGAGGTCGCCAGGCAGGATGAAGTTGAACACCTGAGTGTCGTCGTCCATGAGCATGATGTTGGAGACGCCCGACGTCCCACCGAAATCGATAGCGCCGTCGAATGCGGTGACGGCGTTCACCTGAGCAGCGTTCAGGCCCGCGTTGACCAGCGCAGCGATCGGGCCCGAACCGGTGACCGAACCCGTGATCGACGTGGTGACCGTGGCAGGCGCGTTGTCGAGCGACTCGAACCGACCAACGGTTGCCACCTTGCCGAACAGCGTCACCGTCACCGAATTCAGGGTGCCGAGGCCGGAGTTGAACGAGTTGACCTGCAGGGTCTCTGGACCCCAGTTGGTGGTGCTCGTGAACGTGGCCGAATCGGAAATCACCGCAGCGGATGCGGGGAACGACGCAGCGGCGGCGACAAGGCCGGCAACCAGAGTCTTGGAAATGTTCATTGTGCTTCCTCAGTCCTTCAATCGTTAGCCGCGAACCTGCGGCAACTAGTCAGCGATCAATCAGCACCGCCTTGCCGGTGGTTAAGCAGGATGAGTGCCAACTCCCCTGGAACGCGGGGGGAATCCTAGAAACTGTTTATTTATCAGCTGGTTAAGAAATCGTCCAAGTTGTGCAAGAGTCCTTGCGATTCGGCCGCTGTAAAGAAAGCTGACACTGGATCGACCACACTGCCGCGGGTTTCGACGATGAGTGCGCGAAGCAACGATCTGGTGCAGATGCACCACGCCCTGTCCGGTCGCTGCCGGGCCGTCCGCCCTGACCTGCAGGCGAGCCGCGCTGCTCGGCCCGTTCAGTAGCCCAGTTGCTTGTCGACCAGCCCCTCCAGCGGATGGCCCGCGCGCAGGAACCCGAGATTGGCGAGGAAGCGCTCGAGATTGCGGCCCGCCCGGTACTGACTCGCACCCGCCGTGTGCGGTGTCATCACCACGTTGGGTAGCCGCCAGAGTTCGCTGTCCGGCGGCAGCGGCTCTCTCGGCGCGACATCGAGCGCAGCGCCGCGCAGGTTGCCCACGGTGAGTGCCGCGACGAGCGCGGCCTCGTCCATGACCTCGCCGCGGGTGACGTTCACGAGGAAGGCCCCGGGACGAACCATGTCGAAGGTGCCGGCATCGAACATGCCCCGCGTTTCCCGTGTAAGTGGGCAGCAGATGGCGACCACGTCAGACATGCGCAGCAGCTCGGGAAGCCGGGACAGCGGCCAGACGTCCGACACCTCGGGTGCCGACGGCACGGGTTCGCGATCCACCGCAATGCAGTGCATGCCGAAGGCCACCGCGCGCCGCGCCATGGATCGACCCGTGCCGCCGAGGCCGATGATCCCCATCGTTGCGCCCGTGAGTTCGAGCTCACCCCGGCGCAGCGCCTCTCGGTGTTGCCAGGCCTGGTGGCCGAGTGCCTGCGCGGCAGCGATCTTGCGGGTGAGGGCGAGCAGCAGTCCGAAGCCGTGATCCGCCAGATGTTCGCCCACGAGCCCCTTCTCGCCGGTCAGCAGCACATCGCTGCGGACGAACTCCGGGTAGAGGAACATGTCGACGCCCGAGGTGATCGCGTGCACCCAGCGAAGGCGGGGTGCCGCCGCGAAGAGCCGCTTCGGCACGACACCCAGGATGACTTCGACGTCTGCAGCGAGACCGATCGCCTGCTCGGGATCGGCAACGACGCTCACCCGCGCGCCCGGGCCTGCTGCCGCCCGGATCCGGGCGAGGACCTCCGGGTCGGGCTCGGGGAACGTGAGCCCAGGCATGACGAGGATGTGCATCTTGCTTCCGCTGCAATGGGGTTGCCCTCGATTCTGCAGCGGGGGTTGCACCAGCGTCACGCAATCCACGCCTGCCGACGGGGCAACCTCGAGGCGATCAAGGCTGTCCCAGTCAAACGGCAGACTGCCGCACACGCCGCCAGGCACGTACTGTTGAGCCGATGCAACGCCACAGCCCACCGGACCGCCCACCGCCGCGCCAGAAGCCGATCCGTGCCGCGGAGCGCGACGACCGCCAGTACCCACGCGCGCCCGACGCGCTCCCTGCACTTCCGCACGTGGACGCAGACCTCCTCAGGGCGGCGGCCGCCCGGCTGGATGTCGTCAACCCGCATCGCCGAGCCCGCGTGCTGGCGAATCCGCACCATGAACCGCAGGTCGAGCGCGCCCGCCGCGGCCACGCCCGCGAGGCCGCAGTGCTCATCGCCTTCAGGCCCGCAACGGCAGGCGGGTTCGAGCTGATCCTCACGGAACGTCAGGCCGGCCTGCGTTTTGCCGGCCATCTCGCATTTCCCGGCGGCCACCGAGAACCCGGCGACGGCTCGGCAGCCGGCACGGCCCTGCGCGAGTGCAAGGAGGAGATCGGGCTCGCACGCGAGCACGTGACGGTGCTCGCCACGTTGCCGCCCTATTTCACCCACGCAGGGCATCGCATCGATGGCGTGCTCGCCCTGGTCGAGGCATCTGCACCGCTCGCCCCGGACCCTCGCGAGGTCGCACGCCTGGTCGCAGTGCCCGCGCACGCGTTGTTCGATCCGCGCGCCTACCAGCTCCACCGTCGCTCGGCGCAGCCCTACCGGGCGAACTACCAGTGGCGCAGCCCGGGGGCCGGCGCGCCGGCTGACCTGCTGGTGCTCGGTGGCCCCACCCTGTCGCTCCTGATCCACCTCTACGACGCGCTTGCGCGCGCTGCCGCGCACTAGGCCCGCTTCATCCGTGACAGGACGCCAAGATGGAGCGTCGCGCGGCTCAGCCCGCCGCGAGTGCCTCGATGCGTCGCACGTCCCGCGACACGCGCCACAGCCGCCAGCCGAGCAGCAGCGCCACCGTCGACAGCCCCGCCGTCATGCCGGTCCAGAACCCGTAGATGCCCCAGGGCGCATCGAGCCCCCAGCCGAAGCCGAGCCACACCGAGATCGGGGTGCCGATCACCCAGTAGCCGAACAGGGCGATGAGCATCGGCATGCGCGTGTCCTTGTAGCCGCGCAGCGCACCGATGGCGACGACCTGGGTGTCATCGGCCAGCTGGTAGGCGGCAACGAAGAGCAGCACGCTCGCGGCCAGCGCGACCACCGCGGGATCGGTGCTGTAGGCAGACGCAATCCAGCTGCGCGCGAACACGAGCACCACCCCCGCCACCACGGCGAAACCGGCGGCGAAGAGCATCGCCGCCTCCGCCGCCGCACGCGCGCGGCCATAGTCGCGCGCACCCACGTTGAAGCCGACGCGGATCGTCGCCGCCATGCCGATGCCCAGCGGCAGCATGAAGGCGACGCCATTGAGGTTGGCGGCGATCTGGTGCGAGGCGACGACGTCTGCACCGAAGCGACCGAGCAGCAGTGTCATCAGCGAGTAGGCGAAGCCCTCGGCGAAGGTGGTCGCGCCGATGGGCAGCCCGATGCGCACGAAGCGCGCGATCGTGGGCCAGTGCGGCCAGTCGAAGCGGCTGAACACGCCGGTGTGCCGGAAGCGCTGGCGCGAGACCACGAACGCGATCGCGGCGAGCTCCGCCCACCAGAGGATGGCGGACGCAATACCCGTGCCCGCACCACCGTAGGCAGGCACGCCGAAGTGACCGTAGATCAGCACGTAATTGAGGCCGGCCTTCAGCACCAGCGCCATGCCGGCGATCACCATCGCTGGCCGTGTGTGCCCCAGCCCCTCGCAGAGATAGCGCAGCAGGAAGTACCAGAGCAGTGCCGGGATGCCGTAGCTCGTGTACGCGAGGTAGTCGCTCGCGATGCGGCGCGTGACGTCATCGACCGACAGCCAGCCCCACACCGGATCGATGTTCTGCCAGAGCAGCGCCAGGGCCAGCGCCGAGACGAGCGCGATCCACATGCCCTGGCGCACCACGGCGCCCACCTCGTCGGCGCGGCCCGCACCATTGAGCTGGGAGATGATCGGCGTGGCGGCGTTGATGAGCCCGGCCAGCAGCATCTGCGACGGCCACAGCACGCTCTGCCCAAGCGCGATGCCCGCGAGATCCTCGGCCGACACGCGTCCGGCCATGATGGTGTCCATTACGCCCATCGACATCTGCAGCAGCTGCGCCGCCATCACCGGTGCACCCAGACCCAGCAGGGTCCGGAACTCTTCGCGTCGCAGGCTCATGCGCAGGGCTCGGGGGAAGCGGCGACAGGTGCACCGCGGGGCGCGGATTCTATGCGCCGCGGCGCGCCACCTGATAGATCACCGTGTGGCGGATGCGCGCCACGTCGCGCCCGTCGGCCTGCAGCAGGCAGTCGTTGACCATGTAGTGATGCCCCTTGCGCTCGTAGGCGTCCACGCAGTTGCCGGCAACGATCCACTGCGCATCCACGGGTGCCGGTGCCAGGTGCTGGATGTGGCTCTCGGCATGGATCGCCGGCCCGTAGTCGAAGGAGTGATGCAACAGCTGGATGGGCTGGGTGGCGAGCCAGGCGGGATGCGCAAGCGGCTGCGCACCGACGAAACGTGGGTCGGTCTCGCGCTCCTTCTCGATCGCGAACGTGATCGCCTCCGCCGCAGTCAGCGTCGTCGCACGCGCTGCGAGCGACCGGCCGATGGGGACGATGGCAGGAACGAGGCGCGGTGCATCGGCTGCACGTTGCGACGGACGCAGGTTGTTAGGCCACTGCAGCGCCGCCAGCCAGGACGCGGTGCCGAGGCCCACCTCACCGTCGATGCACGGCTCCGCAACCGCACTGGCCGCGCCATCCACACCGCCCGTGCCTTCAGAACCCACCGCGCCCTGGATGCCCACGGAGTTCAGCCGGGCGATCTCGAATGCGCCACTGGCGAGCACCCGCACCCGCAGAGCATCTCCTGGATAGACGGGCTTGCGAAAGCGCAGATGTGCCCAACCGTCATGCAGCCAGCGGTCGCCCAACGCGCGCACGATGGTGCGCACGGTCCAGCCGTACACGGTGACGCCACCGACCAGCGCCGCACGGAAGCCGAAGTCGCGAGCGCCATCCGTGGAGTGGATGGGATTGCCTGGCTTTGGCTCGTCCGCGTCGTGCATCACGGCAAGCAGCAAGTCCTCGGCATGGACACCGCCCGGAGGCAGGTTCCCGGCAGGCGTGCCTTCGGTGGGAGTCGTCACGTGGAGTCTCCTGGATTGCTGGTCGCAACCGTTGCCAACCAGTCACGCAGCACCTGCGCGGTGTCGTCGGCGGGTGCGGATGGCGCGGCGAGCGCGGTGCGCGCCTTGGGTGTGCGAAATGGCAGCACCGGCAGTGCCAACTCATGGCCCTCCCAGCGCATGGGTTGCAGAAGCCCGCGTGCCTCCAGCTGTGGGCAGCGCGCGAGGTCATCCATGGTCTGCACGAGCGAGAACGTCAGGTGCATTGCCGAAGCCGCCTCGAACCAGTACGCCGCATCGCGGGTGGCGAAGCGCGTGCAGAGGCGTGCGGCGTACTCGTCCCAGTGTTCCATCCGCGCCGTCGCGGTCGCGAACCGCGGGGCGGAAAGCACAGGATCATCGAGCAGCGCCGCCATCGCGCCCATGTCTATCGATTGCACCGCGCCTGGTGCGCAGTACACGAAGCCATCGCGGGTCGGGGCCATGCGCAACGCATGCTTTGCCCGACCTTCGCGGCGGAGCACCGCACCCGTGGACTGGTAGCGCGACACCGCCGCATGGGCGAACGCCGTGAGTGGCTCGACTTCCGAGAGATCCAGCACATGCCGACGGCCATCGTCCATCGCAGCGAGGGACGCAGCCACGATCGCAGCTGCGGTGGCGGCCCCTGCGAGCATGGCCGCGGCGTCGGGCGGCAGTTGCTGCGGCAACTGGTCGTGCTCGCCTGTGAGGAAGAGAAAGCCTGATGCTGCCTGAAGGAGCAGGTCCGGCAACTGCCCCAACTCCGCCAGCACGGGCAGCGCTCCGCCGACCCCGAACGGCGAGAGGCAGGCGCGTACCTGCCGTGGGCGAAGCGCGTCCGCAGGAACGCCGATCAGCCTGTGCGGTGCCGGGCGAAGGTCACCCAGCACCACGTCTGCCGCAGCGGCGAGCTCACGCAATGTCGCCGGGTCGAGCAGAACCGACCGCTTGCCGGCATTGACATAGGCGTGCCGCGCGCCGGCCGCATCCCCCCATCGCGATCGTTGCCGGCGCAAGCCGTCGCCCCCCTCGGGCTCGGCCTTCACGACATCCCAGCCGAGCCCTGCCAGCAGTCGCGCGGCCCACGCGCTGCCAACGCCCCCGGGCAGCTCCAGCAAGCGCGGTCTGACGTTAGACCGAAACGCGACATCGCCGCAGGCCTCCGTCGTCGCACTCGCGGCCGGCGGCAGCGCGCGTGCCCGGGCCATCGCGTCGGTGGTGGTGCGCGCGTACTCGTGAGCGCCATCCACTCGCGAGAGCATCCCGACGTGCAATTCGCCAGCAGCCTCGGCAGTGCCAAAGCCATAGCGCACCGCTGCCTCGCCAATCGTCCCTGCCGAACGCAGTGCCGCGATCTCGCCAGACGCGTAGCCGGCGACATCCGCAAGCAGCTGCTCGTTCGCGGCGCCGACCGGTTCCGCACGCGCCATCGGCAGCTGTGCGCCGCCACCCCAAAGGGGGCCGAACACTGGCAGCGCATCCGGTTCCGCCGCGGCCGCGAGATGACCGCGCGACCACAGCCAGCGCGAGCGCGCGATGTCGGCCGGGTCTGCAACCGTCAACGCAGGTACGCCGCGCGCCTGCAACGCATGAGCGAGATCATCCGCACGGTGGCGTGCGATCGCACGGGCGAGCGCTTCGTGTGTCGTCGCGTCTTCAGGCAGGCCGAGGAAGACGCGCAGCGCGCGCGCCTGTACGACATTGCAGGCGATCGCGATGCAGTGGTCGGTGTTCTCGCAGGCAAACACCCCGTGCACCGCACGACCACGGTCGGCATGGCCGTGGTCCGCATTGCCGATGCGGCCGGGCAAGGTGCCACCTGCCTGCCGGCCCGCGAGCGTGCCGCCCAGTTGCGCCACCGCACTCTCGTACAACGAGATGTCGATGAACATCGCACCCGCGGCTGCCGCGTCCCCACGACGGCGTGCATGGACTGCATCGAGTATCGCGAGCAGCAGATTGGTACCGCACAGGTAGTCGGCATAGGTCACGGTGCCCGGCCGTCCGGGCAATTGCGCGTCTGCCTCGCCGATGAGCATGTTGTGGCCCGAGATCGCCTCGGCGCCCGGGCCGAACAGGGGCCGGTCCGCCCAGGGGCCCGTGGCACCAAACCCGGACAGCGCGCAGTAGATGACGCGCGGATTCACGGCCCGCACGCCCTCGAAGTCGATGCCGTACTTGCGCATCACGCGAGGCGTGAAGTTGTGCGCGACGATGTCGCAGTGTTCCGCGAGGCGCAGGAATGCGGCCGGCCCGCCGTCACGCCCAAGGTCCAGCCCGAGCATGCGCTTGCCACGGAACAGCGAGGGATCGACGGCGGCACTGCCCATGCGGCCAGGCGCCTGCACCCGGATGACCTCGGCCCCGAGATCGACGAGGTGCCGCGAGGCGAAGGGCAGCGCGGCTGCCTGCTCGAGCGAGAGCACGCGCACACCGGCGAGCGGGCGGCGCTTCATGTGCGATGTGTCCCGGGCAGCCAGGCCATCAGCCAACGACGCCGCGCTGGCGCAGCAGCGCGATCATCTCGGCCGCCACGCCCGCGCGTGCGAGCACTGCCTCCGTGTCCGCACCCGGCAGCGGTGCCGGCGCAGCTTGCGGCGCCGGCCAGCGGGCGAATTGCGCGGGCGAGGTCACCTGCGACTGTTCGCCGTCACGCGTGTGGGTCAACCGCACCATGTAACCGTTGTCGAGCACCTGTGCCGAGGTGGCAAGGTCCTCGGGAAACACCACCTCGCCGCAGGGCACGCCCGCCGCGTCGAAGTCGGCCACCCAGTCCGCGCTGTCGCGCGTGCGGAACTGCGCCTCGGTGCGCTGCTCCTGGGCGATGCACTCCGCCATGAATTCCACGTTCGCCGGATCGAAGCGGGGGTCGTCGCGATAGAGGTAGGTGGTGCCCAGCACACGCCGCACCTTGTCGCGCAGCGGCTTCGACAGCGCGCCAACGAACACCGCGCCATCGCGGGTGCGGTAGGGCCGATAGAAGATGTTGCCCGGCGGCACGGCAGCATCCGCACGTGCCGCGCGCAGCGCCGCGAAGTCGGCACCCTCGGCCCGCGCCGCCGCGAGCTTGGCCTGGGCCAGCATGCGCAGCCGATCGGCTGCGGGATTGTCGGTGGTTCGCGCGGACTGCAGGGCGATCGCCACCGCGAACTGCGACACCACCACCTCGTCGGCGGTCGCCGCATCGGTCTGCATCTCGCGCCGCAACAGTGCCGACGCAACGGCCAGCGACAGCATCACGCCCGTCGAGAAGCCCGCCATGTCGGTGGAGAACAGGCGCTCCGGCGTCACGCCATCCGCACGCAGCTTGCCCTCGCCGGCGAGCAGGCCGGAACGCGCCTGCACCACGAGATCGGTCACCGCCGCGCCCGCCAGCGGGCCATCGTCGCCGAAGCCGGCATCGCGCACGAGCTGCAGGCGCGGATGGCGCAGGCCGAGCGCGTCGGCGTCCAGCCCGAGCTCGCGCAACCGCGGCAGCGGCCAGTCGGACAGCAGCACGTCTGCGCGATCGAGAATCGCGTGCAGGAGCGCCACCACCGCCGTGCCGTCGGAATCCGCACCCCCGGCATCCCGGAGCTGCGAGCTGCCAAGGGCCAGCAACAGCGAACGCTTGCCGCGATCCAGCCACTGCGCGCGCTTAGTCTCCGCTGCCAGCACCGGCTCGGCGACGCGGGATGCGGGCGGCCGCGGTTGCTCGATGCGGATCACGTCCGCGCCGCGATCCGAAAGCAGCATGCCGGCGTAACGGCTCGAGAGACCGTCCCCCAGTTCGATCACGGTGATGCCATCGTAGGGGCCACGGCTCATCCGATCACCCCCGCCTTGCGCAGCTCGCCGATCCGCTCGTCGCTGCAACCCAGCGATCGCAGCACGGCGTTGGTGTCGCTGCCCAGCACCGGCGATGCGCGCAGCGCATCGAGCTGCATGCCGCGGAAGCGCAGCAGGTGGGAGATGGTCGTCTGCGGACCGGTGCCAGCGTGCTCGATGGCCGTGAACAACCCTGCCGCGATCGCCTGGGGGTCGCGCGGCATCTCCTCCCCGAACACCACCCGCGCAGCAGGAATGCCGAGTGCGGCGAGCTCGGCCAGCGCATCGCGCTCCGCCATCACCGCGAGTCGCGCCTCCACCCGCAGGGCATCTGCGGTCGCGACGCCCACAGCGCCTTCGTCGTCCTGTCGGTAGTCGTCTTCCTGTCTGAAGTCGACATCGCCCGGCACCCGCGCGGTGACGCCCCACAGCTGTCGCGCGGCATCGCGCTGCCGCGCGTCACACGCATCCACCGCGATCGCGCCGTCGCGCACCAGGTAGCAGCGCTGATAGAGATCGCAGCCAGGCCAGCGGGTACCCTGCCGGAGCGCCACGAGATCGTCGTAGGGCACGCCTTGCGCCTGCATGCGCCGGCGCTCGGCCGCGGCCGCATCGCGCGCCTGATCGAGCAACCCATGGGACATCAGGTCGACGCCCTGCAGGTTCAACGCCGTCGCCAGCAGCGAACACGCCACGTACTGGCCCTCGCCCGTGCGGGCACGATGGAACAGCGCCGCAACGATCGCGTCGGCCATCACCATGCCCGTGCAGTAGTCGGCGATCGCGGTCGTCGCGATGGTGGATGGCGACCCATCGGGCCGCAGCTTCGCCTCTCCTGCCAGCAGACCCGACACCGCCTGCACCACGCCGTCGTAGCCGGGACGCATGGCCCAGGGACCACGCCTGCCGAAGGCCGTGAGGTCTGCGTAGACAAGGTCTGGGCGCAGGGCACGCAGTGTCTCGTAGTCGATGCGAAACCGCGGCGGCACGTCGGGGCGGTAGTTGATCAGCACCACGTCCATCGAGGGCACGAGCGCGTGCACGATGTCCTGTGCGACCTCGCGATCCAGCCGCAGTGTCAGGTCGCGCTTGCCGCGATTGAGCGTCTGGAATGACTTCGACTCCTGTGGCGCGAAGCTCGCCTGCAGCCGCCAGGACTCGCCTTCGGGCGGTTCGACCTTCAGCACCTCGGCACCGAGGTCCACCAGGAACTGGCCGGCATAGGGCGCCGCGATCACCTGTGAGAACTCGAGCACGCGCACGCCCGCGAGTGGACCGGCCATCTCCCCTCCCCGCTGCAGGCGGCTGACGAGTGCCTGCGTGGCTCGACCGTTTTCCACCACCCAATGCCGCCGGTGATGACAACCCAGCTGCATCGCCCGAGTCAACGCACGACCGCTTACCCCTGCTGCGCAGCGCGGCGGCCGACCCTCTCTTGTTGCCGCTGGCCGGGAATTGGCACCACACAGCGACTAACATGAAGGACAAGCGATAGCCGACTGCCCCGCGATGACCAGTGCCCCGCCCCACGACCAGCCTGCCTACGGCCCAAATGACATTGCCGTCATCGGAATGGCCTGTCGCGTGCCCGGTGCAAACACCCCGGACGAGTTCTGGGCCCTGTTGCGCGAGGGTCGGGAGAGCCGTGTGCTGCTCGACGACAGCCGGCTTCGTGCCGCTGGCGTTCCGCAGTCGCTGCTGGATGACCCGAACTACGTCAGGACTGCCATGCCGCTGCAGGGCATGGAGCAGTTCGATCCCGCCTTCTTCGGGTTCAGCCCGCTTGATGGGCGCATCCTCGATCCGCAGCACCGTCACTTCCTGGAGTGCAGCTGGGAAGCCTTCGAGAGCGCGGGCCACGACCCCGCCGCCTTCGAGGGCGCGATCGGCGTATTCGCGGGCTCCGGGCACAACGCCTACCTCGCCCAGAACCTCCTCGGCAACGCTGAACTCGTCGCGGATGTCGGCTTCTTCCTGCTGCGGCACACGGGCAACGACAAGGACTTCCTGACCACTCGCGTGTCCTACTGCCTCGATCTCAAGGGGCCGAGTGTCAACGTCCAGACCGCCTGTTCCACCTCGCTGGTCGCCATTCACATGGCCGCGCAGAGCCTCGTGAACGGCGAGTGCGACATGGCACTCGCC
>SXGU01074378.1_pt1 | contig 14095 bp, 13 predicted proteins | sample 3174531 | NCBI WGS metagenome assembly SXGU01 (sample SAMN11356863, study PRJNA531348) | freshwater metagenome | isolation source: freshwater sample F1-140 | place: China: Fuxian Lake, Yuxi | collected 2017-12-25
ATCGGGTGGTCGTTCGACGCGCGAACGAACGATTCAGCACGGTCTGCTATCACTTATCCCGTGGGGTCTGCCCCGCGTTGGTGGCACGTTGAACTCCAAACCGGACACTTCGGTTGTCAGCTAGCGCTTCCAAAGCGCCTTAGACACCAGCGAAAATGAGACCAAGAACGAAGCCAAAGGGTCTGTTTCGAACCTTGCCGGTCAATACCGCGTACTCCACAGCGTCCGGCGTGATGTTGCAGGGTCTCGCAGAAAGAGTATTGAATCAAAGGGGGTTAAGATCTCTTGAAGGGAAGGTGCAACTGATATTTACGTCGCCCCCCTTTCCGCTCAATACGAAGAAGCGCTATGGCAATTTGAACGGTGCAGCGTACTTGGAGTGGCTTACTGGTTTTGGAGCATTGTTCCGAGACCTCCTGACGGACCGCGGATCAATCGTGATCGAACTCGGCAACTCCTGGGAGCCAGGGGAGCCTGTGATGTCCACGCTAGGACTGAAGGCGTTACTGCGTTTTCAGGAAGACAACGATCTATTTCTATGTCAGGAATTCATCTGTCACAACCCTGCGCGTCTGCCAAGCCCAGCGCAGTGGGTAACGATAGAGCGAATACGGGTCAAGGATAGCTATACGCGGTTGTGGTGGCTTTCACCTACCGCGCGGCCGAAGGCCAGTAACAAGCACGTATTGAAGGCCTATAGCCCTTCCATGAAGCAGCTACTGAAGACCGGTACCTTCAACGCCGGTAAGAGGCCATCGGAGCACAGCATTAGCGCAAAGGCATTCGCGAAGGACCATGGTGGGGCAATACCGCCAAACGTGCTAGCGATTTCGAATACCGGTGCAGTGGACGAATACCAGAAGTACTGCCGAGAACACAAGATCATATTTCATCCAGCGCGAATGCCGTCAGCTTTGCCGGAATTTTTCATCAAGTTTCTGACCGATAAAGGCGACATCGTTCTTGATCCGTTTGGAGGTAGCAACACGACTGGGGCGGCGGCAGAGGGGCTTGGACGGCGATGGATTGCAATCGAGCCTCAAACTGACTACATCAAAGGATCATTGGGCCGCTTCAGGAATCGTAAGGTGCGAGTTGGAAACATCAAGTAATCACACGAGACCCCCCGGCGGGGAGGATTGTTAGGCGGCGTCCGGCAGAAAAAGGGAGCGGAAGAACACCCGTGCACGACCGAGAGAGGTTGGACCTATTGAGCTTGGGAACAGAGTACCGGACCGGCGAGACGGATCCGGTCGATGAGTTCTATCGCCCCTGCCTTGCGCGGTCCGTCGAATACAGCAGGGCAGCTGGGTACTTCCGCTCATCCGTGTTTCTCATCGTCGGCCCCGATCTCGTCGAGTTCGCAAGACGCGGGGGAAAGACGAGGCTGGTGTGCTCTCCGTCGATAACCGATGAGGACGTCGAGGGCATCGAGCGGGGCTACGACCTGCGCGCGGCGGAGGCCGGGCTTTCAATCTCGGCGGAAATCGATTGCCTGCTTGCGGACCAGTCGACGCACTACCGCACGAGGGTCCTTGCGACGCTGGTCGCCGTAGAGGCGCTGGACATACGAGTCGCCGTGAGGAGACGCGGGGGAGGCATCTATCACGAGAAGCTGGGCGTCTTTAAGGATGGGGCTGGGAACCGGGTTAGCTTCCTCGGCTCGGCCAACGAGACATGGAAGGCCTGGCACGAGATGGGCAACCACGAGGCCATCGAGGTGTTCTGCTCCTGGTCGGGAGGGTCGGACGCAGACCGCGTCTCGAGGCACGAAGCGTATTTCGAGCGGCTTTGGGGCGGGATCGTCCCCGGGGTGGAGGTCGTCGAGTTCCCCGAGGCGGCTAGGCGCAAGCTGGTTTCGGCGGCGTTGGAGGACTTGGGTGACGTGGACACGAATGCGATGAGTCCGGCCGTGGGCTCCTCCCCGCGGACGCGGCGAAGTGCGTTGCCTCACCAGTCCTCGGCGATCGCAGCATGGAGGAAGGCCGGGCACAGGGGCATTTTCGAGCACGCGACCGGAAGCGGGAAGACGTTTACCGCCCTGCTCGCGGTGAAAGAGCACGTCGAGGCGAACCTCCCCGCGCTGATAGTTGTCCCTAGCCGTCTTCTTCTGGAACAGTGGGCGGTTGAGACGCGCGAGGAGATACCGGAGGCGGCCTTGCTCCTCGCGGGGGCCGATCATGACAGATGGAGGAATGCCGGGAGGCTGTCGGCTATGACGGATCCCTCTCGCGAGCTAGGCAAGAGGATTGTACTTTCGACGATGCAGACTGCAGCGAGCGCCGAGTTCCTGGCGACGATCCGGGGAGGCGAGCACCTGCTTGTGGTCGCAGATGAGGTCCACCAGTCCGGAAGCCCGTTCAATTCAAGGCTCTACGGGCTAACGAGTGGGCCCAGGCTCGGGCTGAGCGCCACGCCGATCCGATATGGGGATCCCGTGGGTACGGGGAGGATGTTCGGCTACTTTGGCGACGTCATAACCCCGCCCATCACGCTCGTCGACGCCATCAAGGCCGAGAGGCTGGTGGAATACGAGTACGTGCCCCATGCCGTACGCCTGACGACCGAGGAGGCGGAGGAATGGAAGAGGCTTACGATCAAGCTACGCTGGGAGATGGGAGGCAAGAAGGAGGGCGAGTCCGCGGCGCCCCTTTCCGACAAGGCCAAGATGCTCCTAATACGCAGGTCCAGGATTGCGAAGAAGGCGGCGAACAAAATCGCGCTGGCGGCCGACGTGCTCGCTGGGAACTACGAGGAGGGCCATCGCTGGCTCGTGTACTGCGAGGATCTGGCGCACCTGGAGGGGGTCATCGCCGCCCTCGCGGAGAAGGGCCTACAGCCGTTGCGGTATCACACCGATATGGTCGGCGACAAGGACGCAGCGCTGACTCGCTTTCGTACCTTCGGGGGCATAGTGGTGTCGATTCGCTGTCTCGACGAGGGTGTGGACATCCCGGCCGTGGATCACGCGCTGATCCTCGCCTCGTCGCAAAACCCGCGTCAGTTCATTCAGCGGAGGGGCCGCGTGCTGCGCAAGGCGCCGTGGAAGCATCTTGCCGTGATACACGACGCGGTAGTCGTACCGGTGAGCCTGGAGGACGAGCCCGAGCAGACTTCGCTCCTGAGAAGCGAGTTCGTTAGGGCGATCGAGTTCGCGAAATCGGCATTGAACAAGGACGCGGCGGCCGATCTCAGGCACATTGCAGCCACGCTGGGATTCGACCCGGACGAGACGACGGACGTCGGGATTGAGGAGGACGCGGAATGAGCGAGCAGGAAGATATGGTTTGGAAGGCTTTTTTCGCGACAGCTCGGGATGTGGCCCCGAACCTCTCTGAGGATTTTCTGCGGAAAGCCTACGAGATACAGAAGCGGCACCAATTCTCGCGGGACAGATCCGAGTCGATGCTCCTGATGGAGAGGCTCGTCGAATACGAGCTGGGAGGGACGGAATGAAGATTCTCTCGCTCTCGATGACTAACTTTATGCCCTACAAAGGGGAGCACGTCGTGGAGTTCCCGACGGACCCGTCGCTCAACGTGATGGTTGTCTTTGGGGACAACATGAGGGGCAAGACGAGTCTACTCAACGCCTTGCGTTGGGTCTTCTACGCCCGCGCATACGGGCGGCACCTCCACGAGATTCCCCTGCATTCCCTGCTGAACAAGGACGCCGCTGCGGAGGGTGACTTCACGATGGAGATCCGCGTCCGCTACGAAGCTGACGGGCACCAATACGACCTGCGGCGGAGGGCGACGAGGAGGGAGCACGTAGCCATCCCCTCTAGGCCGGAGGACATGACGCATGAGTGCTCCCTGCAGAAGGACAGCATCGTCGTGGCGGGGAACCAGGTCGAGACAGAGATCAACCGCAACGTTCCCGAGCAGGTGTCGCGCTTCTTTCTGTTCGACGGGGAGCTGTTGCAGGAATACGAGACGCTGCTCATTGAGAGCAGCGAGCAGGGCGGAAGGATCAAGGCGGCCATCGAGCAGGTTCTTGGGGTTCCGACCCTTGTGCACGGCCGGGACGAGGCTGGGGCCATCTTGAAGGCTGCGCAAAAGCAGCAGACCAAGGACCTTCAGCAGATGCAGGGGATGGCCGCGCAGGCCGAGCGGCAGGGCGCCCTGCAAGAGAGAGAGGCTGCGCAGGAGCGGGCGCTAGCTGGACTGAAGGAGCGTCTCAACTCCACGAAGGAACAGAGGGAGGCTCTCGACGACGAGTTGGAGCAGGTGGAGGCCGTCTACCTCGCCAAGACGCAATCTGACGCGCTTGAGAAACGGCAGCGGGAGATTATCGTCCGGCAGGAGCAGATTGCCTTGGAGAGGCTCGGCCTAGCGAAGTCCGCGTGGCTAGACCTTGTCCAGCCGAAGCTTAACGAAAGGCGTGAGAGGCTTCTCGACGAGCAGGCGAGAATCTCTGCTGTCATATCCAAGAAGGCCGCGATCGAGGCAAGTATCGAGACCACGATGCGACTTCTTGCGGAGTCGACATGTCCGACCTGCGGGCAGGAGATGGCCGCGGAACGGAAGCCGGGCATCGAGGGGAGACTCGCCGACCTGAAGGCCGAAGCACTTGCCCTCAGGGCCGACGGGGATGCGCTCGCCAGGGTGTCCTCGGACCTTCGCGACGCTGGCCGGCTCATGGGGTCCGGCGTGGGCGCGACCCTGCGAAGCCTCGCTAGGGAGGAGAGGACGCTCGCAGTCGAGTTGACGAGAATCGACAACGAAAAGGAGCGCATCGACGAGAAAATCCGCGGATATGACACGGAAGACATCGCGAGGAAAAGACGCCTGCGCGACTCCCGGGTGAAGGAGGAGGGCAGCAACGAGCGCGAGATAGTCGAGGCCGAGAGGGATCTCAAGAAGACGCGCGACGATCTTGCGGTTGCCTCTCGGGTCATCGCGAATCTGCCGGAGGCGAGGGCCAAGCGCAGCACGACCAAGGTCGGACTCTGTCAGGCTCTCGAGCGGGCATTCGCGGAGAGTGTGGAGCGGTTGCGGGACGAGCTCCGCCGGAAGGTCGAGGCCAAGGCCACTGAAGCGTTTCGAAGACTCACTACGCAGAGCAAGTACTCCGGCCTTGAGATAAATTCGAACTACGGCCTCACTATCCTCGACGAGAACGGCGAGCGGGTAAACGTCAGAAGCGCAGGGGCCGAGCAAATCGTGGCCCTCTCGCTCATCGACGGGTTGGCCCGTACGGGCCGCGCGGCTGGCCCGGTCGTCATGGATACGCCGTTCGGCAGGCTAGACCTAAAGCACCGCGACAACATCCTCCGCTACCTTCCCGAGACGACGAGCCAGCTTGTGCTCCTGGTCCATGACGGGGAGATTCGCAAGGAGACGGACCTCGCCCCCGTCGCCGCGAAAATCGGTAAGTCCTACGTCATCCGCGAGGTGACGCCGCGCCACTCGAAAATTGAGGTGCAGCCTGTATGACGACGTCCTTTGCCAATGAACCGACCACCATCGGCCTGAGCGAGGCCACGCACGCCCTTCTGAAAAGGTTGGCCGAGGATAGGCGTAACGGTCATTTCGCCGAGATGGCCGATGCATACCGCTTTGGCATAGGGCTCGCCTTAGCCCACGGGGTGATTGCGCCCGAGGTCCCGACGCCGCGCACCACGATCTTCAACGTCGGGACACTCGACCCGGACAAGCAAATCTATAACTCGATAAGACTGCTGATGGACACCGGGAACATCCCCGTCTATAGGTGGGCCGAAAGGCTGGCCGAGTGGGGCGTCGCCGAACTTGCTGCGAGAGCGGAGGCGGGGACACTCGATATCGGAGACCTGCTCGCAGAAACGGAAAGGGTCTGAGAGAGACTGGTAGATGATGATGAGGCCGCTGCTGGCCTATTTGATTGTAAGGCGTCCGCCGCCGGAAGGCTCGCACGAAGTGGCTACGCTGGACGTCTCGTCATACCGTGACCTTGATGGCTTGCGGGCGGCTTGGGAGCAGGTCGTGGGCGAAGGAGCGTCCGCCGTCGCGCATGTGGGCTTTTGGAGGCCCGACACCGAATCGTTCACCGAGATTCTCGCCGCCCACCCCGGGACGGTCCTTCTGACGGAATCTGCGAGGGGCGCGTTGCCGCCGTCGTTCTGTTCCGCCTCGAGGCCGTGCGCCAGCGCGGGAGGGCTGCGGCTCTACGAGGCTCTCTCGGGGTGGGGTTACGAGCGACTCGAAACCGCGGCTCCCGGGGACACCGCCGCCGCGCAGGGAGACAAGAAGGCCTCTAAGGAGGAGAGCTACTCCCCGCGATGCCGCTGGCTGGCTCTCGCTATGACCCGGGAGCCCGAACTCGGGAGAAAGGCGGCCGAAGCCGGGATATCCGACGATACCGAGTATTTTGAGAAGGAATCCTTCCTGAATTTCGCGGACAGAGACGCGCTGGCGCGTTTTCGGTTCCGCTGCATGAGCGGCGGTGAGCCCTCCGAGCAAACCATTCTCGGCAACCTCGGGTGCGCCCCACCGTGGCTGTTGGCGCTGAACGTCAAGGCGCTCGGCCTTTCGACGAGGCCGACGCACAGGCTCGCTGAGAAGGCGATTGTCTCTGTGGCGGACGTCGCGCGGTTCGGCGAGTCGCAGCTAATGAAGATTCCGATGATGGGACGGAAATCCGTGGCAGAGATCGCGACGGGGATACTCGACGCGTTTTCACGGGGGAGCGCCTTCTGTTCAGCGCACGCGCGGGTATCGAACGCAACCTCGCAAGCGAGCCTCCGGGAAATCGACAGGGGCTCCCAAATCTCTCAACGGGCCGCCTCGGTTAGTGGCGACGATGCCCCGCCGAGCTTTGCGTCCGCCCTCGACGAGGTGCTCGAAATGCTCGAGGAGCGCGAAAAAAGAGTGCTCTCCCTGCGCATGGGCGTGGACGGCGCCGCGAGAACATTGGAGGCCATCGGTGAGATCATGGGCGTGACGAGGGAGCGCGTCCGCCAGATTGAGGCCAAAGCGCTGGGACGAGTCGCCGTCATGGTGCCCCAATGGACGACGTGGCTCGGCTCGAGGCTCGACAGGATGCTCGATGGGCGCGAGGATCCGTTGCCCCTCGTTGGCCTAGATGCGCTTGACCCGTGGTTCCGATCGGCGGCCGACATGGAGACGTCGCTTAAGTACGCTCTTTCGCACTTTCAAGGCGAGCAGAGGCATTGGTTGCTCCGGATAGAAGGACAGGTTTATGTAACCGGGATCGACGAGGAAACCTGGAGTGCGGCGGGGAGGAAGGCAAAGGGTCTCCTCGCAAGCCACGTGAAGGACGGTCCGGCCCTTGCGGAGGGCCCAGCTAGGTGGTTGGTCGAAAGTCTTCTGATCGGTCGCGGCGAGGAGCTTCGCCCCCTTCTGTGGAAATCTGTCACACAGTGGGCGAACTTTTCGGTTTTAACCGGCGGGGAGCGACTTCTCGTGAGCGTCGGGCAGGGGGCCGAGAATGTGGTCGAGGCAGTGCTCATGGAGTCTGCCAGGCCTCTGCATTACGAAGAAATCTCGCGCCTCTGCGCCGAGCGTGGCAGGCCCGTCGAGGTCAGGCGGGCCCACAACGCAGCGGCCAAAGTAGGGTTCCTTCTGGCGCGCGGGGTCTACGGCCTCGACAAGCATGTCCCGCTCAACGATGAGGAAAGGGCGACCGTACTGTCGGAGGCGGAGAACTTGCTCGTCGAGAATGCGACGAAGCAATGGCACGCCGTCGAGATCTGCGACGGGCTCGAGGAGCGGGGGTTGGATTTCGGCGGAAGGCTGACGAACCACGTCGTCAACTACGTCCTACGCTCGTCAAGGCATCTCGTTTATCTCGGCAGGATGGTGTGGGCGGCGAAGTCAACTGGAGTACGCGGCATTCCCCATCGCATCGACGTTTGGCAGGCGATGGCTTCGATGCTCGAGGCGAACGAAGGGCCGATGCGCACAGAGGAGATAAGGGGAAGACTGTCAAGGGATCGCGGCCTCGGCGAGACCTTTCAGTTGCATGAGCGGGATCCGGTCGTACGGGTGGACGAGGGCACGTGGGGACTCCTGTGGCGGGATATTCCCTTTTCCGAGGAGGAGGCTGCCGATATCGTCGCAGAAATGGAGGGGGTAATGCGTGCGCGGGGAGAGGGGCTGCACGTGACCGAGATTGTCGGGTCCCTGTCGAGGACCGCAGGGGTGGCATCGAGGGCGAGGTCCCCCGTGCTGCTCGTCTCCTTGGCCCGAAGGAGCGGTCGGATGAAATCCGGGGCGGGAGGCTATGTGTATCCGTCCGATTGGGAAGGACCGAACAGAATGTGCGCAAATGAGGCTGTCGCGCGGGCTCTCGCCGAGACGGGCGCCGCGGGGGCGAGAATCACCGATATCGCGAAGCGGGCCGCGGTGCTGCTTGGCCGGGACATTCCAAACGTCGTGGCCGGGAGCATGGTTGTGGCTGCGGGGGGAGTCTACGACGCGGCGACCGGGCGTTGGTTAAAGCCGGAAACGGACGAACCAGACCCGGTGGATGTCGAGGGGGAGTAATCACGCCGCGCTGAGTGGCGACATGGGGTAAAGAATTCCCCATGACTGCCCCAACGAGATGTAGCGCATTGGACGCTTGGTGGGGCAGCGGGAATCGAAGCCGACACGTATCTTGGGAAATTTAGACCGCAAATCCGTTGGTGGCAGAGCGAAAATTACTAACTGTCCTATGTTCTCCCTACGTATGGAAAACGTAGATTTTAGGCGGCTGATGACCGATGTTGGCGAGCCGGGGCGGGCCGATTCATCAACGACTTACCGCGTAGTGTTCCATTTTGCGGCCCACTACCGAGGGCCCCGTATCGCCCGGAACCCGAAATCCGGCGAGAAGGTGCAGGTGCCGGAGAAGTACGTGCCGCACTTCAAGGCGGGCAAAGATCTGCGGGAGCGGGTTGCCGAGTATAGCGTCGGTGGACAAACTGAACGACCCGCAGACCTTACGGCGCGCCTTGGAAAAGTACGACAAGGCTGGGGTAAAGCAATATGTGGATCGCCTGGAACGTGAATCTCAATCGCCGAAGGACCCTTCGCGGGAATACGCCCAAAAGCTCAAGACCCGACTGCGAATTGCCCGCGATGAATTAAAGGAAAAGTTAGCTAAGCGCCGCACGCCACCGGTTCGGCGGCGCGAAGATCCTCCAATCTCGTCAGAGGACAAGTATGATCCCCGAGGTCGAGCACCGCCAGTGGGCGAGCCGCGTGACCCAAGCCCAGGCGTAATGAAGGTTCCCCCACATCGCAGGACCGAGAAGAAGTAGCGTATGGCAAGTTAGCTTGATCCCCCACCGAGGTAAGAGAGCTTGAGCGTCAGCTGATCATCGTACGTGCCATCCCGCAAGATTCGATATGCGGTGACGACGAGCTGGAGGTTCTCGATCCCTCCAATCTTCCAGCGGTTTGCAGCCTCGCGGATCATCGCGCGGGCACTCTTGGCGCCTTCCGCTATCGCGACAATGATGCTGATTCGAGGATTCCAGCCCTCACGCCGCACGTCCTGGACCCAATCGGCGATGTGATTCTCGTCATCCTTGCTGTACTTCCAGCCACTCTGCTTGCGCATTCGAGCGGCGGTCTTGAACGGATGCGTGTGGTAATCACCTACAAGCTGGAGGTGAGGGAAAAATCGAGCCGCAACTTGCCGATGTACGTGCGCACTCTTGTCGTTTGGGATGACATAACTCGCCCCCGCTTTCGCTCGCATCTGCGTCGCGATGCGAACAACGCGTAGCGTCGTATCGAAGCGCTTGTCGTGACCTCGGGGCGGTGAGCGAGTCTCATATCCCAGACACCACCCGTAGCACTCCTTGTACTTGGCGCCTTTCCCCCCCGTATAGACCTTGTAGGACTCGACTGCGGCTAGCAGCATATCCTCCAAGGCTCTCTCATCCATCGAGACGACGAGATTTTCGAGATGTCCGTCCGCGGCAGCGGGAATTTGAGCATTGGCTTCCAGTGCGCGACCAACCTCCTCAAGCGTCATACCTGCACGCTCGATCAAACCCGTGACATACGCGATGTCACCCGCTGGAACATAGACAATATTCCCGGCGCGTTTTCTCGTGTATTCACGCCTCGTTATAAAGAAGACCCCAAGCGCCACTTGCGCGATGCGGCCGCTGTGTCGATTCAGGAAGGCCTTCCAACCGTACTTGATTCTTCTGAGGTCACCCGCAACCACGGGGGTATCGAGCTTTAGGTCGGTGAGTGTATTGACCAGCGCCGCTCGCAATGGCACTGCGCGCTTGTGGAGCCCCGCGCCCGATCTCGCATGTGCGTCGATCAGGCGCTCGATCCGCTTCATCTCGATGACGAACTGGCTAGACGCCGGCATAATTGAGCGCTGTCCTCACATCAATGCACCACCCGAATCTGGGTGCTCGTGCAGGAGTCTACTCGGCGAAGAGCTCGCCAACCTTTACCTTCAGGCCCGTTGCCAGCGTCTCAACGGCATCGAGAGAAGGATTGGCCTTTCCGCGCTCGATCCGGCTCATGTAGGACCGGGCGAATCCGACCCGGTCGGCGAATTCCCTCTGCGATAGCCGCGAGCTGCGCCGCAAGGCGGCAATGCTTTGGCCGAACTTTCGTCGTAGCGTGGTCCGTACGCTCCAGACTGTCGGCGTATGTATACTTTGGAGCCAAGCACTAATCGTGACAATCTGTCAAGAGCGAAGTGCTGGTTCTAGCGAGTGTGTGTCTTCTCGGAGGAGGTCTGAGCGGTGCCAGTAAGCACACCCAGCGAGATCCTCGGTATCGGCGCCGGTGCGACATCCGCAGACGCAAAGACGGCCTATCGCCTGTTGGCGATGAAGGCGCACCCTCTGCATGGGCGCGGTCGCGAGGCGATCGAGGAGTTCCTTCGGGTAAGCGTGGCATACGAGACCCTGCGTGGCGGTGCGGCGGCGATACCGGTTGGTGGACTCTCGCAGACCCACGCCGAACGGATGTTCGCCAAAGAGATGACGGCCTTGGCATGGGAACTCTCCGACGCAGGCTACGATAGGAAGTTCATCGAGCATGCGCTGGTGGAAGAGGGATGCCCCGCAACGATCGCCGCTTCGGTGGCGCGGGGCACTGACGTCAACGGAACTGAAGCGACTCGGGAGCCAACGCTCGATCGGGATGAACCGGAAGCGCAATCCATCGGTCAGGAGTCAATCCGCCTGCCTGCAGTGCATCCGCAATCGAATCGAGGAAGGTGGTTGGTGGTAAGCGTGGTGCTTCTCGGCTGTCTTGCCTTGTATTACTTCGCATATAGGCCATATGTGGCCGCGAAGGAGGAAGAGGCTCGAAGGATAGAGGTCGAAAGGGCGAGGGCGGAGGAGTCGAGGAGAACGGCTGCGGCGCGGAAGGTGGAGTACGAGTCCTGTCTTGCGCGCTTGATGCCTTCGCCGCAACCTACGCCTTCGCAGCAACCTCAAAGTTCCAGTCCTGAATCTGGGACCAATCCAGGTCGCAGCAGCTTCGGTGAGCTTGCGGGCGCTCTCGCGCGCTCGCAAGGCGAGCGGCAACGAGAGTCTCGTCAAATCGCCCAGAGGAAGCTCGCAATCGCTGCTCAGGAAACCTGTCAACGACTATTGCAGCCTTGAGGCAAATTGTGAGCATCGCACTACGTTGCGTGCTCCCCATATCGCCTGCCGCAAGAGCGAGAACCCAACGGCCTCGCTCCCGCGCCTTACCCAGTGGAGATCCTCACCTCCATCCTCGACTCCTTCCGGTACGCCTCCAGGTCCACGCCATTGAGCTGCGGCACCTTCTTGTAGTCCACGGTCCCGCGTTTCCAGAACTGCGTCACTGACACGCCGCATCCCGACTCGCTCGGATGCGAAGCAAGCGCCACGAGCGCCTGCCGGGCCTGCTCCGCAACTGCTGCACTATGCTCCGCGTCGCGCTTCGCCTCGAGGTACGCCGCTGCTGCGGATCTCCATGCGTCGTCATTCCGCTTCCGGGTATCGCGGTCGCTCAGTGGCGGCGGGGTGTCCTCGGTGATGTGGCGCATGAAGGCGTCCCAATCCTTGCGGATCAGTTCCCACCGCTCCGGCTGTGGCCTCTGCTCGACGAGCACGCCCTCAGTGCCGTCGAAGACGTAGACATGGGCGAGGGTGGCGCCGGCGACCATGAGCTGGTGCTGGACCTGCCAGAAGTACGCCTCGGGCAGCTCCTTCGCCTGCGCGGCCTGCCAGAGCTGCGACGCGCGGCCCTTCATCGGGCACTTGATCTCGAGCACCAGGTCTCCGGCCAGCGTGATCCCGTCGAGGCTCGCGGAGTAGTCCCCCTCGACGAGTACCAGCGGCTCCATCACGTGACCCGTGAGCTTCTCGTACGCCGCGCGGGCGACAGGCTCGAGCTCGGTCCCGCGGCGCATCGCCGCGTTGACCTGCACCTCGGCCCGCCCCGTGCGCTCCAGCCACAGCTGGTAGGGCGTGGTCCACGGGGACACGCCCAGCACGGCCGGGGTCTCGGATGCGTTGCGGTACTTGCGCCGGTGCTCGTGCCACTCGGGCGAGCCCTGGACGAGTTTCAGGGTCGTGCTCATGCGGCCCTCCGCTTGGCCTGTTCGAGCGTCTGGATCACGCGCGGGTACTCGGTGGCGGGGATCTTCTCCAGCGACTCGACGCGGAAGAAGGCGAGGAGCCGCTGCAGGCTGGTCCCGGTCTCGGCGAGGAGCGCCTTCACCTTCGCGATCTGCTCGGTGCTGAGGGTGGCGCTGGATGCCTTGTTTTCCATGATTTCCGTGACGGGCGGGCGTTCGCCTTGCTCGACCGCCGGCAGGTCCTCGCCCGCATAGAGGTAGAGCCCGAGGCCGTGGAGCGCGATCGCCTTCGCGAGCGCACGCTGCATGGCGGTGTTGACCTGGAACGCGTCCGGGTTCGGGATCGCCCGGTGCTTGTGGTCCATGACGGGGAGGTGGGCGGTGCGGTCCTTCCCGAAGGCCCGGACGGTGCAGAACACCATGAGCGTGTCGGCGTAGAGCTTGGTCTCGGCGTAGCTCCACGAGGCCTCGGGGTCGAGGCGCAGGAGCTGGTCGAGCGCCCAGGTCCACGAGAGGTACGAGAGGCCGTTCTTCTTCTCGACGTGCTCGTTCACGTTGATGCCGGCGAGCTGTTCGTAGTGGCTTTGCATGATGATCTCCATGAAATGACGAAGCCCCGCGGATCGCGCCGAGGGGCTGTGGGGAAATTTCCAAGGTAAAGTGCTTTAAAACAACAGGTTAGATATGCCGCCCGAGAGGTAAGTTCGGGCGGCATGACCCCTGGCGGTCTCCTACGCAGCCAGCCGGCCGTACTTCACCAGCCGCGCCCGGACGCCCGCCTGCGTGCGTTCGAGCGACGCGGAGAGTTCCGCGAGGCCTCCTCCCGCGTCGAACGACGCGAGGAGCTTCCTGTCCTCGTCCTCGCTCCAGGGGTTGCCGGCCTTGGCCGGGAGCTGCGCCTTGCGCCGGTCGGTGCGCTCGAACTTCTCCAGCGCGGAAATCGCGGAATACAGGGCACGCACGGTGTCGGCCCGCTGGTACGGGCTGTCGGGCGCGAAGATCTCGCCCGATGCGGGGTCGACTCCGTTCGCGAGGCTACGGACGACGCCAAGTGCTTCGGATGTGTTCATGCTGGTTCTCCTGAGGTTGGTTAACGAAGGACGACGTACGGGTGGGCCGCTGCGCCCTCGATGCGGGCGCGCGGGGTGCTGCTCTTCTGCGAGCGAATAGCGACGCGGATCGCCTCCTGCGGCGTCCGGGCGCGGCAGTCGGAATCGGTCACGCCGATCCGCCCGCCCGCATTCCGGTAGGTGAGCCGGACCATGTAGGTGCGCTGCCTCATAGCAGCCCCCGCTCGGCGAAGCTGAGCGCGTGGTTCCCGGCCACGATGAAGTGGTCGAGCACCTTCACGTCGATCAACGCGAGCGCGTCCCGCAGGCTGCGGGTGAGGAGCTCGTCCGCTTGGCTCGGCTGCGCGACACCCGAGGGATGGTTGTGCGCGAAGATCGCCGCCGCCGCGTTCGCGGCGAGTGCCGCCTTCACGACTTCCCGCGGGTAGACCGAGGTCTGCGAGAGCGTGCCGCGGAAAAGCTCCTCGGCCCGGATGACCCGGTGCTGAGAGTCGAGGAACACGCAG
>SXGU01213668.1_pt1 | contig 14094 bp, 11 predicted proteins | sample 3174531 | NCBI WGS metagenome assembly SXGU01 (sample SAMN11356863, study PRJNA531348) | freshwater metagenome | isolation source: freshwater sample F1-140 | place: China: Fuxian Lake, Yuxi | collected 2017-12-25
CTGGGCCAAGTCGCTGTTGAGCCAGGCGTCGGTGACAAGCCCGGTGCCCGCGGACCTAGAGATCTCACACCACTACGGGATAGACCGGTTTGACCAGTTTGGGTGCGCGATGATCACTTTGGTCAACCGCGTCTACTGCAAGAAGCTCATACTGGTCAAGGCCGGGCAGGAGCATCCGGAGCAGCATCATGTGGTCAAGGAAGAGACGTTCCACGTGCTCCACGGAACGCTTCGACTAAGCCTTGATGGGATCCAACGACAGTGCACTTCGGGGGACGTCGTAACGATCATGCCTGGCGTGCGCCACAGTTTCGTGGGCGTAACGGACACGGTTCTTGAGGAGATCTCCACAACGCACCTTGCGGACGATTCGTTCTATACCGATGCGTCCATTCACGGTAACTTGGAGAGGAAGACGCTCCTTCGGTTCTGGTCATGAACGGCGTACGGGTAGTCGCACTTGTGCCTGCTCGAGCCGGCTCAAAAGGCATACCGGGCAAGAACATGAAGCCGCTTCTCGGGCGCCCTCTCATTGACTACACCCTTGGCCACGCCTTCGCCGATCCAGCAGTCGACCTGGTCGCCGTAACGACCGACAGCTATGAGATCACCGCGCGGGCGGCCGAGTCCGGGGCATTCACGATTCGTCGGCCCGCAGAGCTTGCGGACGACCTCACCCCGGACCTGCCCGTGTTCCAACATGCTTTGGCTCAGCTTGCCATGGAGGGAGTGGATCCGACCTTCTTCGTTCACTTGAGGCCCACGTCACCATTCCGACCGCGCGGCGGTATCTCGCGGGCGGTGCAATTGGCGCGGGAGTCGGCCCAGGGTTCGTCGGTCCGTTCAGTGACAGTTGCATCGCAGAATCCCTTCAAGATGTGGACAATGGCGGAATCAGGGCAGCTGGAACCGCTCTTCGAGCGAGTGGGAGACTGTGTGGAGCCGTACAGTCAGCCCCGCCAACTGTTGCCGGCGGCGTACTGGCAAACGGCGGTGATTGACGTCATTCCCGCGGAGGCAATCAGGCGTGGATCCATGATCGGCGCTCGCGTCATGCCGATTGACCTCGGGACCGACTCGATCGTGGACCTCGATACTGAGGACGACTGGGCTCGCGCTGAGGCGCTGGCTCCCGAGCTACTGAACTTGCTGATCCATGAGCGTGTCTAGCGGGCACGCATCCTCACCGGCGTCACCGGCACCGATGCCCGGGTGCCGGGTATCGAGTTCTCCGCGTTCGCGGAACAACGGACCAAGGCATGAGAGCGCACCTAGGGGCCTGGTCTTCACCGAGCTGAGTACTCCCTTGCTGGGACTGGCGGTTGCCGCCTCGGCAGGCGGGATGGAAGTGCGATACGTGACCAGCACGGTGGTCTCAAGCGTAGGTCGACGGCTCCTACGACGTTTCTCGATATCGCCAATAGTGCTGGAGGATGAACCGTACCTGCCGAGTTCAGACCGTTCTCTCGCATCCCCGGTGTGGGCGGCGAATTCGTACCTCAATGGCCTGAACTTGGATCGCATCCTGAAAGCCTTCGATGAGGTGCACCCGGGTGTCGGGGGACTCGGTGACGCTCTTCGCATCGCATTGCTGAAGTCAATGGTCATGAAGCGTCAGAAGATCTTCATCGTTGAAACTTGGTTGCGGTTGCGCCAATACAGGGCCGCGCACGTGATTGCGCGAGGTGCAGCAACGCGCCGAGTGATCAGACACCTTGAGTGCCGACCGAGTGTTATCTGGTGGCCCGAGTGGCCCCACGTGGCGAAGGGTCGTCTTCGTCAGCTGATTCCAACACGCGGTCGTGTCCGCAAGGATCAATCAGCGGCAGTCTGCAAACCCGACCTCCTTGATCCAGGCAGCCCCCTGATGGTCGAGCGTCTTGCTTCACCGGAGGCCATATTCGTATCCAACATGGAGAACACCTATGGGCCGCTGTACCGGTACGACTACCTCTACAGCGAGGATCCAGAGTCGCCCTTGCACCCGACGCGGATGGCGCTTATGGCGCGGCCGTGGGAGAACTTCAGTGCTGGGATAGAGGAGGGTGGGTACCCGTCTCGGGGAAGGGCATCCGTACGTCTCAGGCGTGCTGTTTCGTTGCTCGCAATGGCCGTCCGTGCAGATCGCCTACGAACGCCCTTCTGGGTCCACGCCTTCCTGGCGAAGTTCTTGGCCACGGCTGAATGCATGGCGGCCGAGATTCGGCATCACTACCCGGATGCCCGGGCGGCGGCCTTTGGCTTCGACACTCAGGTCCCTTCGGAATTGGCTGTCGCGTTCCGGGTCGCCGGAGTCTCGACGTTCGCGGCAAGCGAACGGCCGGCAAATGCGGCGGACCATTCCGCGGTGTTCTCTGTTGAAGTGCTACAGACTGCTAGCAGCTACTTCGCGAGTGCCGCCGAAACCAATTGGGCCATTGCTATTCGCAAGGCAGAGCCGTTGGGAATGTGGCGAACCGATCTGCTTCGCGAGGGAATGCTAGCGAAGTCGCCCGAGTGCATACGAGCGGCTCGTGCGGCTGGACGGAGAATCGCCATCGCCTTGCCGTATCACCTCGCGCACTCAGGGGCAGCTGCGGACGATCCGATCGCGACGTCCGCGCCATCGGTAGCGCATTTCCTGCTCGGAATGCTCGATCTGTCTGCCAACCGAGCGGATCTGCACATTGTCATCAGGGGTAAGAACGCTGATTGGCTGCGCGATCCTCGCTTTCGTGGCATAGCGGAACGCATCGAGCGGCAGTCCAACCTCGAGGTGAACACCGACTACCGGTCCTTCAATGAGGCATATCGCCTCTGTGGACACGCCGATGTGATCATTGCGAAGCCAACCTCGCTCGCCGAGGAGACGTTGGCACTGGGAATACCGACGTTGATGCACGACTACTCCCACAACCTCAGCGGCTACGTCATGGGGCCGTGGTCACACCTTCCGCGCGACGTGTGGTGCCTGGGAGACGCTGAGCTTGAGTCGAAAGTCGACTGGGCACTTGAAGCGGATGGAGCCCAGTTCAGGGAGTGGTGGGAGCCTCATCACCGGACGATCTACGGTGACATGAACGACGGTTCCGTGCGCCACCGCGCTCGTGCCCGGTTCGAAGCAATGATCGGAAGGTAGTAGGCCGACGCGCTGGCGTCCAACGGTCGGTGACGCATCTGTGAAAGGAGACGAATGGAAGCGAAGGTGGGTCGCGTCCTTCTCTGGGGCGGTCGAAGCCAAGCCCGGATCATCGAGGCGCAGATCGTTGCTTCTGGTCTGGCTTCCTCCATCGTGGTCTTTGATCCCACCTTGGAACAATGCGCCTATCCGTCGACTGCACCCTTCTACAGCGATCCACGGACTCTGCGAACGCTCCTGCCAGCGGTGTCGCACTTCGTCGTATGCATAGGTGGCACACATGGACTTGCCAGAGTGCGGATCAGCGATGCTCTGCGACAACGTGGACTGACACCGTTGGAGGTAGTTCATCCCACAGCATTCATTGACCGGACTTGCCTCGCGCGGGAGGGCCTCCAAGTGATGCCGGGGGCGATCGTCAACGTTTCCAGCCGTCTTGGAACCTATGTGATCCTGGGTACGAACTCGACGGTTGAGCACGAAACGGTGCTCGGCAGCGGAGTACACATCTACCCGGGGGCGACTGTCGCGGGCCTGACGGAGATCCACGACTACGCCACAATCGGCCTCGGTTCAGTCGTGCTGCCTCGCCTGGTGATCGGCGAGGGGGCTGTAGTTCAGCCCGGATCGGTTGTGCACGACAGCATTCCGCCTTACACCTCCGTTGGAGGGAACCCTGCAGTCGCGATAGATGAAGTCGCCCGTACCTTCGATGAGGGGGCGCTTGCCATGATTCATGGGAGCAACTAGGGAAGCGCGGTTGACGCGTGTCCACCTGACGCAGTGACGTCCTCGTCCCGCCGTCGGGCCCGAAGCAGGCCTGTCTGCTGGACTGCATCGACATCGAACGAGACCACCAAAGGCGGAACGTGGGGGATGCACGCTCCTTGGCCGTGCGTTATGTCAGGGACGGTGGAGATCCCGGCCGTCAAGTGACCGTGCCACGACTTCCCAGAATGGCAGCAGCGGGGTTCCAGCGACCCTGACGTAACGGGATTCGAAACCGGCATACGCCTCTTCCGACACGACCGGTATCTTCCAGGACTTCAGTTGCTTGTCGGCATCGATCGTGTTGAGTGGGAGGTGGGCAGAGTAGGCGCGCGCATCCTCACGGACGAATGGATCGAACTTGCGCGAGACAATCAGCGTGAGTGGCCGCCGAAACACCACTGCCATTCCTGTCGCCGTGCTGGGAAAGGCCATCAACACCGCTCGCGCCGTCGAGAGAAGCGCCGGAGTCTGCCCGTAGGCGAGCGTCCGTCCCTGGTAGTGCGGCTCGAGCAGTCCCGGGGTCGCGCGCGGGTGAGCTGCGATGACCACCGGCAGTCCGGCGAGCTTCTCGACCTGCGCGAGGACGGAGCACACGATGGCGAAGTACTCCTGCGTCGTGGTCTTCCCGCGACGCAGCCCGAGGGATTCGTAATCCGGATGCAGGGGGCCCATGGAGTCCAGGAAGACGAGGTTCCGCCCGGCCTCGGCTGGCGTGGCCTTCACGTCGAGTACCCGATCGAAATCGAAACTGTGGATGGGCACGACTTGGGTCCCGGGACCGATGCAGCTGGGGTCGAGGTCGGAGGCGTCTGTACCCACAAACGCCCAGTCAAGGTGATGGGTAGCGGGAAGTCCCGCCGACCTGCGCGTGGATCCGCGCACAGCGGTGAGCAGTCTCGCCGCCTCGGACTTGAGTTCCCATGGCAGAAGGCGGGGATCGGCGGACACCGCGCGTGCGGCACTTCGTATGCCGGCCGGGCGTGTGGGTCGGGATCCTGCCGCCACGGCCGCGACTTTGGCCGGAGCCTCGGCGAGCACGGTGCGCAGGGTCGCGTGGGACTCTGCCTGATCTCGGTAGTAGCCGCAAATGGCGACAACGACATCGTCCGGCCGCAGGGTGGCGGCGAGGCTCCGCAATTGCTCTACGGTCGTGACCGTGGTGACTGCAACACCTGTCGCCGGGATCAGCGCCTGATGGCGCGAGCCGGGCAGGAACAGGGCATCGACCTCCCAAACCTCAACCGTGAAGCCGTGCCTTTGCAGGACGGCCATCCCGAACCGCTCGACATCCCTGGCCGCCAGGGGCGACTCGACGATGTAGACGCAGCGCCGCAAGTCATCCGCCCGCGGATAGGTTGAGCCGTGAGCGCCCGGCAGATCGTCGCACCAGCCTCACCGACTGTTGTTGAGGACGGGCGCACTCTTGGCGCCCACTGCCTCGGTGATCGCGCGGATGACCCGGCTCTGCATGTTGTCGGTCAATTCCGGGAAGATCGGAAGAGACAGGATTCGCTCTGATGCGGCCACGGTGACCGGAAGCTCGTTGGCGGTGCGGATGCGACCCAGGTAGGCCGGCTGTAGGTGGACCGGGATGGGATAGTGCACAACGGTCTGAATGCCACGCTGCGATAAGTACGTCCGAACCCGTTCGCGGTCACTGACTTCGACTACGTATAGGTGAAAGACATGGTCTCCACGAGCGTTGCGTGTTGGGGTCTTCACGGGAAGGTCTGCCAAGGCGGCGTCGTACGCGTCGGCGAGCTCGCGCCGACGATCATTGTGATGATCTAGCTGCCGGAGCTTGACGCGCAGCACGGCGGCCTGGAGTTCGTCAAGTCGGGAGTTCACGCCGGGCTCAAGGCTGTTGTTTCGATCTACCCAGCCGTACTGGCGGAGGGCACGCAGTCTCTCGGCGATCGCAAGGTCACTTGTGACGATCACGCCCGCATCCCCCAGAGCTCCAAGGTTCTTGGTCGGATAGCAGCTGAAGACGCCGATGAGTCCGATCGAGCCTAGTCGGCGGCCGTCCCAAGTCGCGCCATGTGCTTGGGACGCATCCTCGATGAGTGCGAGTTCATGCTCGGAGCAGAACCGCTCGATCGCATCGATCGAGGCCGCCTGACCGTACAGATGCACAGGAATGACGGCTCGTGTCCGCGGCGTGGTTGCCTCCGCCAACTGAGCAGGATCCATGGTCAGCAATCCCGCCTCAACATCAACGAGTACGGGTGTTGCCCCCACTTGCTCTATCGCGGCAACCGTGGCCACAGCCGTGTGAGCAACAGTGATGACCTCGTCGCCGCACCCAATGTCGAGGGCTCGTAAGGCCAGAGCGATGGCATCTGTGCCGTTCGCCACGCCTATCGCTTGGCTTGCACCGATGTAGTTGGCGAACTCGCGCTCGAAGGCGCTGACCTGCGGCCCAAGAACATAGAAGCCACTGTGCAGGACTTCGGTGATCGCTGCGTCTATCTCACCACGTAGAGCGAGGTACTGCGCTCCGGGATCGGCCAGGGGCACCACGGCCTGACTAGTCAAGGATGCGCGCCTCGGGAACGTGGCTGATCCACTTGCCGCCAGCCGCCTCGAAGGGGGCATTGTGGGAACGGATCTCCGCTTCGTGATTCCACGCTGCAAGAAAGGCGTAGTCGAGGGGCGACATGCGGAATGCCGACTCTGGAAGGATCGGGATGTGCACCCCAGGACTGAATCGCTCCTGTTTGAGGGGGGTGTTGTCGCAGATGAAGTCAATCAAGTCGGGTCCGATGCCCGCGTAGTTGTAGATGGTGGTGCTCTTGGATGTCGCTCCGTAGGCTGCGATGGTCTTTCCGGCTGCCCTAATCTCCTCTAGTGTACGGCGCAGCGTCACCGCTGAGGCAGCAACGCGTTCGGCCAGTTCGACGAACGTTTCGGTGCGATCGAGCCCCTGCGCCAATTCGATGTCAAGGATCTCCTGCACGGTCGGTGACGGCACGCGGCGCCCCTCCTTAGTGAGGAAGTAGCGCATGGATCCGCCGTGGGTAGCTTGCGGCACGAGGTCGATCAGCTCCATGCCGACCGTACGGAAGATGTTCTGCACCGAAAGCGCTGAGAAGAGGAAGACGTGCTCGTCGTAAATCTGATCGTAAGACGTCAGGCGCACAACATCGCCCAGATACGGGTCCTCGAAGACCAGGATGCCGTCGTCTCCGAGTAGCAGGGCGATTCCCTGAGCCAGTTCGTGAATCCCAGGGATGTGGCACATGACGTTGGCGGCTGAAATCACACTCGCAGGTCCGTGCTCGTCGAGAATGCGGCTGGCGAGGGCGACATCGAAGAACTCGCGACATACCTTGACGCCGCTTTCGACTGCCTTGTCTGCGACCGCTCCCGAGGGCTCAATGCCGAGGTGGCGCACGCCGTCAGCTGAGAAGTGCTTTAGGAAGATTCCGTCGTTTGAGCCAATTTCGACGACAAGGGGATCGTCGCCGTCGACGTAGCCTCGGTCCCGGATGTCCTCGGCAAAAGCGGCGAAGTGTTCCTGCATGTGACGCGAAGTGCTGGAGAAGAAGGCGTAGTCGTGGTGGAACATCAACTCGGGGGATGGTTGCTCCACCAACTGGAACAGGCAACTGTCCTCAGCGAAGCCGCACCTCAAGTGGTAGAAGTACTCGCTGTCGAAGTCGACTGGATCTAGGAACCCGTTTCCCAGGGGCTGGCGTCCCAAGTCGAGCACGACTGTTAGCGGTGTTCCAGTCAGGCGACACACGGGATCGCTAGGCATGGGGTCCTTCTCGCTCGAGGCCGTATTGGCGACCGATCTCAACGACAGAAGACTATCAGCGGGAAGTTGCGACCTAGGAGCCCACGGCTGGCCGCGTCGCGGTGTAGTCCCATCGGCACACGTGCTCCACGTCAGAGCCGTCTGGGCCGACCATGGTGTATCTGGCCACTGTGACCGCGGTGAACCCTGCCGTTGCCAAGGAGGTCGTGAACTCCATTGGTGTGGCGAAGAAGGGCGTCTGAAGCTTCAGCAGGAAGCCCCGACGCGTCACCGCGTATCGGAGAACGCGCGCAAGTGCGGCGGGAGTTCTCCGCAGGATTGGCGGTGTCGTAACGGTCTTCCAGAGCAGACTCCAGGCGGTCTCGGCCTGCTCCAGGTGAGCGAACTCATCCTGATCGGGCAGTCCACCGATGAAGATAATCCCACCAGGGCGAAGGATTCTGAAGACTTCGGCAAGTGCATTCGGAGCCGTCTCGGGGGTCAGGTAGTGGAACATCTGGTTCATGTAGACACAGTCCTGAGATGACGGGGGAATTCCTGTGGAAATGGCGCTGCCCTCGCCGATGAAGATCCGGTTTGGCCCGACTTGTTCGTCGCACAGTGCTCGGGTCAAGGCCACTTCCTCGGCCGAAGGGAGAATGCCGTTCAGGGCGCAGCCTGCGAATTTCGGGTCGTCGGCGATCTTCCTGAGGAGGGTTGCTGATCCGCACCCAATGTCGGTGACGGATCCCTTCGATGGCGGCGGCACTGACTGAAGGATCTTGCGGGCGTCGTGCTCGGGGACGGTGCGAGCGACGATCCCGTCCAGCATCGGGACATCGCCCGCTGCCGCCCACGAGCGGTACTCCTCGTGGTAGTTGCGTGATACGTAGATGGTCATTCCTCTTGGTCCCTCTCGCATCGCGGTCGACGCCGACGTCGTGACGACCGGGAATCTTCCTGCCTGGCAGTCCACGAAGTCACGTGGTGAGTACCTTCGCGGGTCCGAGGAAGCCTAGGAGCTCGAGCGTCGCGGCCACGTCCGTCGCCAACTCGCCTCGGAAGGCGAACCCCAGCGAACGTGCCAGTTCGGTACTGGTGTCGTAGGAACTGGTGTTCATGAGTGGACTGGGTATGTCCGCAACTGCGAACACCCGGCCCGCTGACGTGATCGCATCAAGGACGTCCTTCACGGTCGCGTTGCACGTGACAGCATTGACCGGGGTTCCCGGATAGACGGATTCCAGCACTGTTCGAGCCAGGAGGGCGGCCGCATCTGAGACAGCAAGGTAGGGCCTTCGCTGATGCATCGCAGTCGACCACACATGGAGAGGCTCACCGAGTGCAGTCTGCCAGCAGAATCTGTTCACCGCAGTGTGGAAGCGCATCCCTGGCGAGGGCCCGAAGATGGTTCCGAGCCGGAAGATCGCAGCCTGGAGGCCCTTGCTGACAAGTGCCAGGATGTACTGCTCTTCCTCCAGTTTGCATAGCGCGTACGGGCTTTGCGGGTCGAGATTGGGGGAGGACTCGTCGACAATGGGTTCTGCTCCGGCGTACACGCTCGTGGTTGACGTGAATACGAGCGGGATGTGCATCTCGGCGCACATGTCCGCGACGTGCCTCGTGATTCTGAGGTTGTTGCCGAACACGTGCTCAGGGTCCCGCACGCTGGCAGACGGTTCCGTGATCGCGGCCAAGTGGATGACGGCGTCCACGCCGGACAGGCTTGCGGGTGTGACGACTTGCCCAACGTCGCCAGTAAGGAGCTGGTAGTCGATGCTGGCCGGAAGCCCGAATAGAGAGGAGTAGCGCTGAGTTGACAGATTGTCGACCAAGATCAGCCTGCATCCGCGCCCTGCAAATGACTCGTGGCGGATCAGAGACGAACCGATGTGACCAAGCCCTCCCGTCACCATGACGCATGGGCCGGCTGTCGACTTGGGAGCGCTCTCCACGCGAGCGATGCTACTGGACGCGGGCGCGGCGATCGTTGTCCACGGCAGCGAGACGGGCTTTGGGTCAGCTCCGATCGGGGCCGGCCGCCGGTCCGGCCCCCTGCTAGGATCCCCACCCGTGGTCTCTACTGGATTGGGTCGCTGGATGGGCTCGCGCAGAACTGGCGTGACGGGCTGTGTTCCGGTTTGCGGGGGTACGGGAGCGTCGTCGTGAACCTTGTCTCGTTGCCACACTTCCCTGACGTAAACGGACTTCTCGTTGTCGTCGCGGAGACCCCGACGCCGTTCGAGGCGCGAAGGGTCTTTACGATCCACGCGATGGAAGGTGCACTGCGGGGAGAGCACGCGCATCGGGAATGCCAGCAGTTCCTCGTTGCCACGTCCGGCTCCTTCCTGGTCAGGACTCAAGCCGGTGAAGTGCACGATGAGGCGGTCCTCGACAGCCCGGCAGTGGGACTCCTCGTTCCTCCGCTCGTTTGGGCGTCAGAGCTGGCGCTGGAGGATGACAGCGTGCTCCTGGTTCTGTGCGATCGCTCATTTGACGAGAGCGACTACATAAGGGATTACGACGAGTTCTGCCAGATCATCGCGCGCAAACAGCCATAGCCGGCAATCGGTGTAGCGAGAGGACCAGATGAACTCCGCGAAACAGGACTTCTGGAATGCCCGGGCAGAGATAGCCCAGGGAAGCGGAACCGACGATTTCGTACTCCAGCAGCTCGAAGAGCGAACGCTGCTTGAGGTGATCCCCGAGAGGTCGAGAATCCTCGACGTTGGATGCGGTGATGGCGGTCTGCTGTGGCTCGCACACACGGAGTTGAACTGTTCGGGCGTGGGGGTGGACTTCTCCGCGAAGTTCATCGAGAGATGTCGAGAGAAGTACGTCGGACTTCCCCTGGACTTCGAATGCCGCTCGATGCTCGACATAGATCAGCTCGGCTTGACTGGCTTCGATGTCCTAGTCACGAAGCGATCAATCATCAATCTGGACTCGTGGGAGCAACAGCGTGCCACCGTGTCCAAGCTGATGGACATCGTGAAGCCCGGCGGGCGCCTCCTGCTCCTGGAGAGCGTCGTGGAAGGCCTTGAGCGGCTCAACGCGTTAAGGCGTCGCTTTGACCTACCTGACATGGAGGCGCCGTGGCATAACCGGTTCCTGCACGAGGACGAAGTTGGCGAGATTGCCCAGCGACCCGATGTCGTGCGGGTCGAAACCGTGGACTTCGCGAGCACCTACTACTTCCTCAGCCGAGTCATCTATGCCCACGTGGCAGCGCTATCGGGAGAGTCCCTTCGCTATGACTCACCGATCAACCTGATGTCGCTGGAGTTGCCCAGCATCGGCCATATTGGCGCCCCGCGGCTCCACATCATCGAGAAGGCGCACTGACATCGCATTCTTGGGAAGGCCGACATGAACCAAGTGTTCGTCCTGGTGAAGCACTTCCGAGAGGCGGGCTGGGTCGAGCTGCAGCGGCCGTACCTCGATCGCTACCTCACGGTGCCCCATACCAAGCTCTTCGCGATGGAGGGTCTGGATAGGTCAAGCTTCCGGCCCGACGAGGTCATCGTCGACGTTCCGTTGAGTCCAACCGAGGTCGCGATTCTGTCTACGGACAGGCTGGCGGACGTCGCGCTCGAGTCCGCATCGGATGATGATTGGTTGCTCTTCCTCGACAGCGACGCGTTTCCGCTTGCCGATATCCGCCCCCTTCTTGAGACGGGTTCGAACCTCGTCGCTATTCAGAGGCGGGAACTGGGCGACTTTCATCCGCATCCGTCATTCACGTTGGTGAGGGCCGGCCTGTGGAGGGACCTGAAGGGGACGTGGGTTGAAGGCACCTGGCGGACGAGCGGGGGTCAAGACGTAACGGAAATGGGGGGAACCCTACTGTCGATTCTGCGGGAGAATGCGGTCGATTGGACCAAGCTCACCCGCGTGAACACCAGGGGATTCCATCCTCTTTGGTTCGGTGTGTATGGGCTTGAGGGTCGGGCGCCATTCGCCTACCACCACGGTGCCGGCTCCCGAGTTCGGGTAAGCAGGAAGGACGATCCCGGTCGTCGACTTCGTTGGCTCCGTTCCGTTGAACGGACGAGATGGGCACTCTCCGAAGACCGGGCCAAGAAGCTGGGATTGTCGCTGCCGGACTGCTGGAAAGCTCGTCCCGAGAGGATCAACGAGGCAGTCTGGGCATCGATGACGCAGGACGAGGAGTTCTGGAGAGTTCTGCTCTAGCCACCGGGGCCGATGCAACTGACTCGCCCGAACCGGGTACTTCCGCGGAGTCGATGGCATGAGCATGGGGCTCTCAGGCACGCGTACTGAGGCAGCGCTCCGAGTCTTCCGAGCGCGATTAGGTCACGCAACCAACCTTGAGGCGAAGTCCCTAATGGCTTGCGAGATGTAGTCGATTTGGTCGTTGGTCATATTCATCGCACAGGGAAGATGCACGCCGCGTTGCGCGGTGCTGTAGGCGACGGGGTTTCGCTCCGGGCCACCGGTGCGGTTGCCGTGGTAGGCAGGCAGGGACGAAAGGGGATAGAAGAACGGACGCACGGGAATGCTTCGTTCGTTAAGGAAGCCCGTCGCGGCTTCACGTGTCATGCCCGAGTCGCTTGAGAACACCACCGCCGTCGCCCAGGCACCGTTGACCATGTCTGCCGACTCCTCGTTCATCTGCAGCGCTTCGATGTCGCGAAGATTGTCACGGAACCTTAGGAACGTCCGTCGTTTGATCTCAATGAGCTCATCAATTCGCTGAAGTTGACCAAAGCCGAGCGCAGCCTGCAGGTTGCTCGGCATGTACTTGTACGCAACCTCGAGATTGAAGTACGAACCAGGAGCGCGTCCGTGGTCGCGAAGGAACTTGCACCGCTCGTAGAGCTCCCGGTCATCGGTCAGAAGCATGCCGCCCTCACCGGTCGTGAGCGTCTTTGTTCGGTGGAAGCTGAACACGGACGCCACTCCATACTTGCCCGCCCGAACTCCTCGATAGCGGCTCCCGAGGGCCTCAGCGGCGTCCTCGATGACGGGGATTCCGCGGGAACTGCATACGTCAAGCAAGGATTCCCACTTGGGCATGTTCCCGTAGAGGTCAACTGCGATGACAGCTCGAGTGCGCTCGCTGATGCGAGGTTCGACCGTAGCCCCGGAGAGGCACCAGGTAGCTGGATCGATGTCGGCGAAGACCGTCGCACCACCAGCATGCATGATGCCTGCTGTAGACCCGACCCAGGTGCTCTCGGGGGCGATGACCTCGTGTCCGGCGGTCACGCCGAGCCCGGCCAAGGCAAGGTGAATCGCCGTGGTGCAGTTCGGCGTCATGAGGGCAAATTCCCTGTCGTGGAACTTCGCAAAGCCGGTCTCGAAGGCTTCCACGTACTTGTATGCGTCGGGTGAGTACCAACCGTTGCGCATCGCATCGACGACGAAGTGCAGTTCGGACTCCGTGACATCTGGGCCTGCCATCTGGATTTCCTTCAAGGTCCCGACCTCCGCCAGACTCTGATCATCGTCTTCTCAATCCCTGTGCCGAAGTCTAGTCGCACAGAAGTTGGTGGTATGCCGACAGCCTGCGGCTGCGTAGGTCAGCCGCAGTGTCGAGCCAGGAGTGTGTTCCATGACTGCAGCGATCGCTCCAGCTCGAAGGTCTTGGGTGGGGGGACCACGTCACGCACGCCGTCACCCTCGCTAGCGAGGGCCGCAGACAGCTCCAGCTCGGATGCGATGAATATGACTCCAGCCATCCCGTCGGCCGGGCTGGTGAGCGGCAGCGCGGGATCGCCTATGAGTAGAGTCCGCCGGCCGAGGCAGGCGGACTCTACGGCGACGCTCGAGAGGGCGCCGCACACGGTCACGTCGGCCAACTGGAGCGCTCGAGTCACGCTTGGCTGTTCATCTAGGCTGATTCCAGCCGGGAGCGACAGGGGCAGGCCCACGAATGCGGGATGTGGACGAAACGTCGCGACGACGGGTGCGTCGTGGCGTTCGAGCACCGCAGAGACCAGGTCGAGGATGCGCTCGGTAGCGTCACGTGAGTACTCGCCGAAGACGACAATCCTGTTCGCACGTCCGGTTGGCTCTCCCGTCGGATCTTGGAGCAAGTCGAAATAGCGCAAGGCTTCGACATCCACAAGTCGATCCAGCGGGTATCCACCGCCCTCGCACGTGCGGCGCATCAGCGGTCCATTGACGGCCACGAAGTCCGGCCAGGGCATCGGATGCGCACCTTCTGCTGCCCATGTGTCCCGTGGGTCCTTGAACAGCCGGGTGCTCCAGAACAGTGCCGTGGAATGGAGGACGCCGACTAGGGCGCCGTGTCCGGACCGGCGCCATGCATGCACGTAAGCCATTTCCCAGGGCTGGTTCTCGAACAGGTACACGCCCAATCGCTGGTAAGGCAGGGCGACGACGGCAGCTTCGAGCAAGTTGATCCAGAGGGCGTTGAGCATGGCTGTGCGGCCGAAGAACTGGTCACGGTAGGTGGCCCGAAACGCGGGCCATA
>SXGU01413901.1_pt1 | contig 14094 bp, 9 predicted proteins | sample 3174531 | NCBI WGS metagenome assembly SXGU01 (sample SAMN11356863, study PRJNA531348) | freshwater metagenome | isolation source: freshwater sample F1-140 | place: China: Fuxian Lake, Yuxi | collected 2017-12-25
GACGCGCCTCGGCGGCCCGCGTCAAGGAGCAGGGGGGTGTGGCTCGCGAGATCGGCGAGGCGCTGAACGTCGCGGCGGTGCTCGATGGCTCGGTTCGACGCGCGGGCGACCGGATCCGCGTCTCGGCCGAACTCACCAGCGCCGGCGATGAACGGATGATCTGGAGCCAGACCTACGAGCGCGCCCTGGCCGATGTGTTCGCGGTGCAGGACGAGATCACCAGGGAGATCGTCGCGGCGCTGCAGGTGCGACTGGCGACCCCAGGCAGCACCGGCGCCAGGACGGCACGCGGCGGCACCAAGAATCTCGAGGCGTACGATCTCTACCTGCGGGCGTTGCCACTGTACCAGGCGCGCGGCCGCGGACTGCTCAAGGCGGAGCGGTACCTCGTGGAGGCGATCTCGCGCGACCCGGGGTATGCCCGAGCGCACGCAATGCTTGCCTCGACGCTGCTGGCGCAGCCGTACTGGGTCTCGGTGGATCCAACCGACGTCGCGAAGCGGGGGCGGGCCGCCGCGATGCGGGCGATCGCGCTCGATGATTCGCTGGCCGATGGCCATCAGGCCCTGGCGCATGCGCATTCGGAAGCGGGGGAGTGGAGCGCGGGGCGGCGCGAGTACGAGCGGGCCATTGCCCTCGATCCCCAGTTCGTGGAAGCACGCTACCGGCTGGGCGAGATGATGTACCGGATGGGACGCCCGCGCGAATCACTCGGCCACTTCGAAGCCGCGAATCGACTGGATCCGCTGTACTCGCAGAACAGCTCCTACCTCAGCCTGACCTTGGCAATGCTCGGCCGCATCGACCAGGCGATTGTCGTAGCCGAAGCCGCGCTGGCGCTCGATCCGGAGCACGTCAATCTCATCCAATGGTACGCCCACGTGCTCGAACTTGCGGGCCGTCCCGAGGAGACGGCAGCGCAGGCGCGCAGGCTGGTCGCCCTCTCAGACGGGGTTCTGGCGCGGATCGGCAGCGCGGCGGGATTGTTGGGCCGCGCCGGTGCGCGCGACGAGGCCCGCGCCCTGCTGCGCCGGGTCGAGGCGATCCCCGCCGGGACTCACGAGCGTGACGTGGCCATCCTTTTCGCGCGGCTCGGATTGGGGGATCTCGAGGCCGCGATGACGGCCCTCGAGACGGCGGCACCGAGCGACCCGCATCACCTGCTGGCGTTTGGCCTGCACGGTGTCGCCTATGACCCCCTGCGCGCCGACCCGCGCTTCGCGGCGGTCATCCGTCAGCTCGGTCTCGACGTTGCACGCCTGACGCTGCCCGACGGGGGACGGTTTCGGTAGGGCTTGAGGTCACGGTTGGGTCATGATGACCCGCTAGGTTGCTTCCCATGAAACGAACTCTTCTCGCCCTCGCGGCCGCCCTGCTCGCCATTCCAGCCGGCCTCGATGCCCAAGGCCCGTGGCGGCTCGCCCTGACGGCCGGTCCCTATCGGGTCGATCGCCTGGCGGGAACGCCAATTGTCCCAACCGCAACCCTGACCAAGCAATTCGGCGGGCGGATGCTGGCCGGCGGAAGCCTCGGGCTGGTTCGCGCGGCTGGATTCTATGGGCTCGACGCCTTGACCCTCGATCTTCATGTCGGCGTCCGGAGCGCGCCGGCCAAGCTCGAAGGGTTCGCCACCGGCGGGCCGACGACGCTGCTCGGCGGCGACGGCGACGGCACTCCGTACCTGTCGACCGGCCTCCACCTCACCACGGGCGTCAATTGGTGGGTCGGACCGCGGATCGGCTTCACTGCTTCGGCCACCGGGCGAGTCTGGGTTACAACTGGCAACTCCCGATTCTCCCCGAGCGCCACAGCCGGGATCGTGTTTCGGCTCTGAGGCGCGTCGAGTGGCTCACGGTTTCCTCTGGAGCTCCCGAATCAGGTAGTTCGTCGTCGCCCGGCTCACCGTGAGCCAACTCTCGTGGCGCAAGAAGTCGTGGATCTCATCCGGGATCAGCATCTCCTCGAACCGCACCCCCTGGGCCCGGAGCCGCTGAACCAGGTCCACCGTCTGGCTCACCTGGACGTTCCGGTCGTCGTCCCCATGAATGAGCAGCACCGGCGACCGCCAGGTTGCCATGTCAGCCACCGGCGACGACTGCCACATCACTAAGAGGGCCTGCTCCAGGTCGGACGGCTTTTCCGGCCTGAGGGCCATGGCGGCGAACCGGTCGAGGTTCGCGGTCCGGTCGTGGACGCCGTGGATGTCTACCCCGGCGGCGAACAGGTCGGAGTTCCGGGCCAGCGCGAGCGCGGTGAGATACCCACCGTAGGAACCTCCGTAAATGCCGATCCGGGCCGGGTCGACGTCGCCGCGGCCGCGGAGGTAGTGGGCCGCCGCCAAGACGTCCTGGTACTCCGAGGCGCCCGAGGAGCCGCCGCGATCGGGATTCATGAACCGATCGCCGTAGCCGATGCCGAGTCGGAAGTTGACCGACACCACGACGAAGCCTTGGCTCGCCAAATACTGGTTCAGGGCGTAGTCGGAGGCGTAGTAGTGCCAATAGTGGTAACCCAGCAGCATCTGGCGCGGTGGTCCGCCGTGGACGTAGACCACGGCCGGGTGCTTCCCGGGGCCCAAGTCGCTTCGCTTGAAGACCTGGAAGTGAATCGGGAGCCCGTCGATCGATGGGATCACCACCCGTTCCGGCGTGACCAGGGCACTGGTCGGGAACTCGGCCGGGATCCGGTCGGCGCTGAGGAGCTTGGGGGTGCCGCCGTCGAACCCGATGACTGCGGGGAGCGGCGGGCGCTTCGGGCCGCTCGAGAGCAGTGCGATGCTCCGCCCGTCGCCGGTGACCACCGGGCCCCACTCGAGATCGGCACCGCGGGTCAGCTGAACCGGCTCGGCCGCGCCGACCGGCACCTTGAAGAGGTGGCGGCGATCGTCGTCGGCCGGATCCGGTCCCGTGTTGGCGTTGTAGACCACGAAGCGGCGGTCGGGTGACAGGGTGACGAACTCGACCATGAAGTTGCCCGGCGTGAGCAGGACCGGCACGGTGCCGCCGGCCGCCGGGACCGAATAGAGATGGGGCCAGTTGTCGAGGTTGGCGAGGAAGACCAACCGGTCGCCCGCCCCCCAGGCGAGATTGACGCCGCCCTGAGTGCGGGGACGGGAGCCGAGCAGGGTGTTCGGGCTGTCCCATGCGGTTTTGGCGATGCCGGTGGCGACGTCCACCACTCGAAGCGACCACGGGCGCGGATGGCGCTCGAGCAGCGTCCGGGGCGCGCCGCCCTGGCCCGGCTCTGCCACCACCGCGATCCGCTTCCCGTCCGGCGACCATACCGGCGAGCCGACCCGGTCGGTGTTCGGCGCGAGCCAGCGGATCGGCGCGGTGGCCGAGGTGTAGAGACCGAGCAGACTGTAGCCGCCGCGGTTGGAGACGAACGCGAGCGCGCTGCCATCGGGCGCCCAGGCAAGGTCGCCGCTTCGGCCCCGGGCGAAGAAGAGCGGCTCGGCCTTGCCGTCCGGCGCGAGTGACACGGTCCAGACCTGGCCGTCCTTGGTATAAGCGACCCGGTCGCCCCTCGGGCTGATTACGGGCTCGTCGCCCTGGGTGAGCACCCGGCCACCGCCGCCGGCCCACGGCACCGTCCAGATTTCGACTCGGGTGCGGGTCGGGCTGCTCGCGGGGTTGGGTTCAATTCCTCCGGGCGAAGGCCAGTTCCCGCCGTGGTCACCTCCGCGCACGAAGACGAGGTGCTCGCCCGTCGGCGTGAAGCTGACCTGCGTCAGATCCTGACCGTCGTCGGCGGTGAACGCGGTGAGCTGTCTGGGGGCCCAGCCGGGGCCTTCCGCGGCCCAGACGTTCCGGACGCCTTTGTCTTTGAGGACCCACGCGATCCGCTGCCCGGTGGCGGCGCTGACCAAGTTGGTTGGGAAGGGGAAGGTGACGAACCGATCGACCGGCTGCGGGTTCGGCTGGGCGAGGAGGCCCGAGGCGAGCAACAGGAATGCGGCGGGCATTGCCCGCAAGGCAGCGCGATGCATTGTGGTCTCGGTGTGGAGTTCGAGGGTGAAGCTACTGTGTTCATCTGGCACCCGGAATTGAGGGTCGGGGCGGCGTGGGTCGGATCGTGCCGCTGACCCGAGTTTGTCAGGCGCCTGACAAACCCGAGATCGGACTACGGTCCCACCTCGCCACACCGCCCGGCCGTGTCGAAATCAGCCCTAACCGGGTGAAAACGGTGAGGCCGATCCGGAGCCGGTGACGATATTGACCCGATGGACCGGATCGACCTCGAACCCGTCACCCTCGAACGATTGCTGGCCCTCACCCGACGCGGCGCCGCCGCCGGCCGGCTCCTCGGCCGGATCGGGCCCGCCGGCTTGACGGTCGTGCAACTCGGCATCTTGGCCGACCTGGACCGGGCCGGCGCCCTTCACCTCAGGGAACTGGCCCGGCGCCAGAGTTGCCGGCGGCAATCGGTGGACGAGGCAGTCCGGAGCCTCGCGGCGGCGGGCTGGATTCGGCGCATCGCCACGACTGACCGCCGCCTCAGCCGGTGGGCGCTCGAACCGGAGGGCGCCGCCCAACTCGGCCGGGTGCGAGATCGGGTGGGCGGGTTCCCGCCGGCCGCCCTCGCCCGGATCCTCACGATCGACGGGCGGGAGCTTTGCTGGGAGTGGTAGCTACGGGGCCCGCTTGGCCGGGTTTCCCCCGGTTCGTCGCGTAGGTTGAAAACCCCTTTGGAGGCCGAATGCGCCGTTTCCTGGTTCCCGTAGTGGGCGCCGCCTTGTTTGCGGCTGGGTGCGGGGGTGGGACCACTGATCCACCACCTGACACGACGACCAACTTGACCGTCCAGGCCGGCGACGGCCAATCGGCTCCAGTGGGGCAAGCCATCGCGACCGCCCCTTCAGTCAAAGTCGCCAACCGGAGCGGCGCCGGCGTGGCCGGCGTCGCCGTGACCTTCGCGGTCTCGTCCGGTGGGGGCACCGGCTCGGGACTGACCCAAACCACCAACGGGCAAGGGATCGCGACGGTCGGCGGCTGGACCTTGGGCACCACCGCCGGGCCCAACGCCATGACCGCCACGATCGCCGGCAGCGCACCCGTGACGATCTCGGCCACCGCCACCGCGGGGCCGCCTAACGGCATGGCCAAGACCGGCGGTGACAACCAATCGGCCTCGGTTCGGGCCCCCGTCACTACCCGGCCCGCCGTCAAAGTGAGCGATCAATTCGGCAACCCGGGTCCCGGTGCCGGCGTCCTGTTCGCCGTCGCCGCGGGAGGCGGCGCGGTGACCGGTGGCACCCAAACCACGGACGCGGCCGGGGTCGCAACGGTCGGGGCCTGGACCATGGGGCCCACCCAGGGCGAGAACCGGCTCACCGCATCGGTGTCGGGCAGCTCGCTCGCCCCGGTGACCTTCACCGCCACCGGCCAGGAGGTCCTGGTCCAGCCTTCCAAGGACACCACCTTTCAGGCCGGCACCGTTGGCCTGACCCGCCTGGTCATTCCGGCCGGGCGGATCGTGACGGTGGCCGGAAACCTGGTCATCAATGCCGACAGCGCCGTGGTGATCGCGGGCACGCTCAAAGGTTCGTGCGCGGCCATTACGATCAACGGCGAGCAGACCGTCACGATTAGCGGCGTCATCGACAATCAGTGCCCCTCACCCTCCGACCCGGGCGCCGACCTCCGGATCGTGGCCAAGGGCGGCTACACCGTCACCGGCGCCGGCGAAATCGCCACGTCGGGCAAGGGAGTCCTGACGAACGACCCATCGGTCACCGGGCCGGCGGCGCCCCCGGCGCTGTCGTCGTTCCAGGGCCTCGCGCTCGCGACGAGCCCCTGTCAGGTGAGCGGGAAGGCCTTCGTCGCCAAGCCGATCCGCGCCAAAACCGGGACCAGCGGCACCACCGGCCAGAAGGGCGACGATGCCTCGAATTCGTGGACCCTCTGGTGCAAGGGGGCCGATCTCGAATTGGGGGCCGGGGTCCGGGTCTATGGCCAATCCGGCGGTCATGGGGGCGTTGGCGCCGATTTGAACAAAGAAAGTGCCGATGCCAAAGGCGGGGCCGGCGGCCGGGGCGGCGACATCACGGTCGGCTCAACCGCCCGCGTCGTGTTCACCGGCGCCGTTGAAGTCACTTCCGGCGACGGGGGCGACGGCGGCGACGCCAAGGCAACGGGTAGCCCCAGCAAGGCTGGTCAGACCGCCTCGTCCGCCAAGGCCGAGGGCGGTGTCGGCGCCGGCCCCGGGCTGGTGCGAGTCGTGGGGACCCAGGGCATCGTCGGCGGGAATGCTCTGACCATCATCTTGGGCCGGGGCGGCCACGGCGGAAACGCGGAGGCAATTGGCGCCGACGGCGTGGTCGGGAAGGCACCCGGACCGCGCGAGCAGGACGGAGGCCCAGCGGATGCGAAGGGCGGGGTCGGGGCCGGCTCGCCCTCGAATCAACTCACCATCACGGGCAATGCGGCTGGGGTCCCAGCGGTGGCAGGTGGAGACGGCGGAAAAGGTGGAGACGCCACCGCGACCGGCGGGAAAGGCGCCACCGCGATCACCGAGATCATACCCGACGGCGGACATGGCGGGGCCATGAAGGCAACCGGGGGGCGCGGTGGCAACTCCGAAGCGAGATCGGCAGTGGGTGCGCTGTTCGGCGACGGCGGAATGGGGGGCTTTGCCCTCTTCAAAGGCGGCCGGGGCGGCAACGGGTGGAACGATTGCGAACCGGGCAACATCAAAGCGGGGGGCCGGGGCGGGAACGGCGGGGCCGGCTCCGGCGGTGACGGGGCCGGCGGCACCGGGTTCTTTGCCGGGGATCCAGGCAACGTGTTCGTCGATAACGCGGGGAACGGCGGCAACGGCGGCAATGGGGTTCCGGTGGGAGAAAAAGGAGATGCCGGCGCCGACGCCATCGTCAACCTCGGCACCCGGACCAACACCGCCCCGGTGTTCCTGCCCGGGGCGCCCGGCCTCCCTTGCGCGCCGCCGCCCCCACAACCGCAGCTGGTCATTAACTCGCCGTTCGTGGTCATCGACCACATCGTCGGCGAGACCTCGTGTCCAACACCGAGGACCCTCCTCTACACGAATAACGGGTCGACGGCAGTGACGGTGACGTCGATGATCGTCGGCACCCTGCTGGTCGACGTCAATAGCTCGCAGGGAAACGGAACGATCCAGCCGGGACAAAGCCGCTCCGTGGTCGTTCAGTTCAACTGCGGGCAGGCCCGTTCCGTCAATGCCGTGCTCAAGGTCATGGCCACCGTGGCGGGCAACCAGACGCCTCAGGTGATCGAACTTCCGGTCACGGTCAACACCAAGGTTCGGGCGCTCAAACTCGACGCGGCCACCGGAGGCTTCGGCGCCGGGACCGTCATTCCCCTCGCCAACATCACGGGGGCGAGCCGAGTGGCGGCCCACGTGCCGATCTGCAGCGTCGAGCACGTCCACGAGAGCGTTCCGGGAGCCGGAATCCGGATCCAAGGCAGTGGCCCGTTCCCCGATCCGGCCCCGGGCGGGTGCGGCTACGGTGAGGTGGTGCTGATGACTCTAGCGCCGTAATGGAGTCGGGTGGTATGCTGAGGGAGACTAGGGCGGCCGGCCTCATGCCGGCCGCGAGGATCCCCCGATGCCCGGACCGAACCGCGACGGCGGTGACATCACCAGTCTCTTGCTCGGGGTCACCGCCGGCGAGCCCGGAGCGTTTGACCGGTTACTGCCGCTGGTCTATCAGGAACTGTCGGCCATTGCCCACGGCCGGCTTCGTCACGAATCCACCGGTCATACGCTCAACACCCAGGCGCTGGTGCATGAGGCGTATCTCAAATTGGTCAATCAGAACCGAACGGCGTGGAGCAGCCGCAATCACTTCTATGCGGTGGCATCCGAGGCGATGCGCCGGATCTTGATCGACTACGCCAAGCGACATCGGGCGGCCAAACGGGGTGGCCAGCACCGGCAGGTGGCGTTGGACCACGCGACCGAGGTGCCCAATCCCGAGGGGGTCTTTTCGCCGGAGCAGGCCACCGAGATGCTGGCCCTCGACGAAGCGCTGTCCCGCTTGGCGGTATTCAACCCGCAGGGCGCCACCGTGGTCCAGTACCGGTTCTTCGGCGGACTGACCACGGAGGAGGTGGCGCAGGTCATGGGCCTGTCGGAGCGGACGGTTCGCCGGGCCTGGACCGTGGCGAAGGCCTGGCTTCGCCAAGAAATCCCGCCGGAGCCGTAAGGGGGTGGCATCCATGGATCCGCTCCGCTGGGCCCAACTCGAGCAGGTGTGCTTCGAGGCGTTGGAGCGCCCGCCGGCCGAGCGACCCGGATTTCTCGAGGAGGCGTGCGGGGGTGACGCGGCGCTCCGCGGGGAGGTCGATAGTCTGATCGCCCAACTGACCCGGGACCCCGGGTTCCTCGAACAACCGGTTGGTGATTTCCGGAGCCTGGCGCCGCCGGTGCCCGCGGCCGAGGTCCCCGACCGGATCGGCCAATACCGGATCGTCCGGATGTTAGGCAAGGGCGGCATGGGCGCGGTCTACCTCGCGGAACGCGAAGCCGATGATGTCCGCCCCTTGGTGGCGCTCAAGGTCATTCTCCGGGGCATGGATACCGAGGAAGTCCTGGCCCGGTTTCGGCTCGAGCGGCGGATCCTCGCCAGTCTGGACCATCCCAACATCGCCCGGCTGATCGATGCGGCCGCGACGCCCGATGGCCGGCCGTACTTCGTCATGGAGTACGTCGAGGGGGTGCCGCTCACCGAGTTCTGCGATCAGCATGACCTGCCGGTGCGGCGCCGGCTTCAGCTTTTCCAAACCATCTGTGGTGCGGTCCAACACGCCCACCAACACTTCATCGTCCACCGGGATCTCAAGCCCCGGAACATCTTGGTCACCGCGGACGGCACTCCAAAGCTGCTCGATTTCGGAATCGGGAAGGTCCTCACCTCGGCCAGTGGGCTTGGTCCCGCGATCTCGACCCGGGCGGACGCCCGGCTCCTCACCCCGGAGTACGCCACGCCGGAGCAACTGGGCGGCGCGTCGGTGACGACGGCCACCGACGTCTACGGACTCGGTTTGCTGCTTTACGAAATCCTCACGGGCCGGCACCCCTACTTGTCCGGCGGCGAGACGCTGGCGGAGATCGAACGGGCCGTCAGCGGCACCGAACCGGTGCCGCCGAGCCGGGCGTCGGGTCGTAAGGGCTTGGCGGGCGATCTCGACACCATTGCGCTCAAAGCCCTTCGCAAAGAGCCGGCCCGCCGGTACCCATCGGCGGCGGCCTTCTCCGATGATATCCAGCGCCACCTCGACGGTCTCCCGGTGCGGGCGCGCCCCGACACCTTCGGCTACCGCGCCGGGAAGTTTCTCCGGCGGAACCGATGGCCGGTCGCGGCGCTCGCCACCGCGTTCGTTGGCCTGGTCGCCACCACGGCCGTGACGATGGTGCAGTCGCGCCGGGTGGCCGCTGAGGCGGCCCGGGTAACTCGCGAGCGGGACAAGGCCCTGGAGGTTCGGAGCTTCCTGCTCGAAATGTTCGGGGCGAGTGGAGCCGATCGGTCGGTCGGCGATACCGTCACGGTCCGGCGGCTACTCGACCTCCAAACCCAGCAACTCGACCAGGTCTATGCCGGTCAACCGGAAGTCCGGGCCGATATGCTGGACGTGCTGGCCGACGGCTATGACCGGCTCGGCATCTATCAGGAGGCCGAGTCCCTGGCTCGGCGCGCGCTCGAGACCCGCCGGGCCGCCGGCAACGACCCCGGGATGCCGGCGTCGCTCAACCTGCTGGGATGGATCATCCACGAGCGCGGCCGGTCGAAGGACGCGCTCCCGATGCTGCTCGAAGCGGTGGCCCTTCGACGGGGCCTGCTGCCGGGCGGGGCGTTCGACTTGAGCCGGAGCCTGAACGATGTGGGGGTCGTGTACAACGCCCTCAACCGGTATCCGGCAGCGGAAAGTGTCTTGGCCGAGGCGCTCGCGATCCGGCGCTCGGAAAAAGGGGATGGGCACCGTTCGGTTGGGATCACGGCCAGCAACCTGGCCGCGGCCTACTTCTTTCAGTCGAAGTTGGACTCGGCCATCCAGCTGCAACAACTCGCGGTTGCGGCGCTCCGTCAGTCCGTCGGTCCCGAGCATCAGCGGTCGACGGTAGCGCTCGGGAACCTCGCCGCCTTCAAGCGGGCCTCGGGCGACTGGGCTGGTGCCGAGCGGGACTACCGGGAACTTCTGGACCGCCAAGACCGGCTTCAGGGAGCCGACCATCCGGTCACCGCGCGGGTCCGGTTGTCGCTCGGCGCGGTGCTGGCGGATCGGGGGGCCAAGACCCGCGATGACGGAGCGCTGGCCGAGGCGGAGGGCCTGCTCCGGACGGCGCTCTCGTCCTTTGAAGCTCGGCTCGGCGGGGAACATCCCCAGGTGGGGACCACGCTCGAGCGGTTGGCCGGGGTGCTGGCGGAGCGAGGCGCCGCCCGAGCGGCGGTTCCGGTGCAGGAACGAGCCGTTCGGGTGTTTCGGAAAGCCAACGGCGACCGTCACGCCAGCACCGGCCGGGCCTTGAGCCGGCTGGCGGGCCTGCGCCGGACGTTAGGCAACGCCGCCGCCGCCGAGCGCGATCAACGAGAAGCCGTGACGATACTCCGTGCTGGTCTCGGGGCCGGGCACGCCGAGGTGGTCCGGGCTACGACGGACTGGTGTGCGATGGCCGCCGCGGTTCCGATCGCACGGGCTGAGTGCGTAGGGGTGCGCCCGGAGGCCCGCCCGCCGGCGACCACGAACTAGATTCGGAGCAAGCCCCGGAACCCCCGGCCGCCATAGTACGACTGCGCCCCGTTGTGATAGACGAAGACCCGGTTGAACCGCCGGTCGGCGAAGATGGCGCCGCCAAGCTTCCGAATTTCTGGAGGGGTCGCCAACCAACTCGAGGTCTTGAGATCGAACTCACCGAGGGTCTGTAGCTCGCGATACTGTTCTTCGGTCAAGATCTCGATACCCATGGCAGCTGCCATGTCCACGGCGCTGTCTTTCGGTTTGAACTCCTTTCTCGAGTCGAGTGCCTCGCGGTCGTAGCAAATACTCCGCCGGCCTTGCGGGGTTTCCGGGGCGCAATCGACGAAGCGGTATTCGCCTGTCTTCTTGTCGTGCCCAACTACGTCCGGCTCGCCACCGGTTCGCTCCATCTCACCGAGGGCCTGCAGTCCTCGTGGATGTGCTTCCAGCCTGGCCTGGACCTTGGCCCAGGCAAGGCCCCGGTGGCGCTGCATATTCTTCTCGAAACGGGTCTTCAGGGTGCTGAGTACGTTCTCACGTTTCTTTGCGGTCATGCCCGGGTTCTCCTGGCGGGTTCTTGTCGTTGCGCTTGTCGCAGGAATGCGGCGGGGATTGCCCTGATGGCAGGCCGGTGCCTTGAGACCTCAGTGGGGGAGTTCGGGGTGTAATTGTCAGGTGCCTGACAAACTCGGCACCGGACCCCGGGTTGCACCGTCGTTCGGCCAACATCAACCGCCGTCCGGTCGTAGGGGGTGAAGGCCGCGCCGAGTTGCAAGGGCTACCACCGCGCCAGGTAGGTCAGTTTGATCAGTCCGGCCCGCTCCCGCGGGGCCCAGAGCCGGTTGCCGTCGCCCCGCCGTTCGTTGAACACCAGGAACAAATCGCTGCCCGGACGGAACGTGTAGCCGATCCGGAGATTCGCACCGAGGTCCCGCTCGAATGCGTTGTACTGGAGCAACGTGTTGGCGACCAGTTTCGTCGACAGGGCTACCGTCAGGCGCAGCGTGGCGAGGTCCACCGTGAAGCTCCCGCCGGGCAAATCGACGAGGCTCCGGTTGACATTGAAGCCCAGCGCAAGGTTGGGCGACGGCGCGGCCGACAGTTCTCCGCCCAAGGTGTGGATCGTCCCGCCGTAGATCCCTTGCAGCGTGATGTTGGTTCGCAACACGATCGGCCGCCGCTGACTGGTGCTCCCGAACCAATTGAAGGACCAGGTGTCGTACTGCCCGGCGGGAACCTGCACGCTGTCGGAGAGCGCGAACCCTTCCTCCAGCCAAGTGGAGCCGCCGGTATACCACGCGAAGACCCGGTCGCCCGAGTTCCAGTCGGCGGACAGATTCGGGGAGACCGTCCAGTCCTGCACCGTGCCGGCGCCGTTGGTGATCAGTTGTCCGTACATCAAGAAATCGAGGCGGCGGAGACCGAGCAGCTTGGGGCGGGTGGTCACCCGGACATTCGCGTCGCTCCGCTGGATATCGGTTCGGGTGACGAATCCGAGGTCGGTCCGGGCGTTCCGGTCGACGACGAGATGGGCCACCTCGGCTCCGAACCGGTCGGTCTCATACACGGCGTTGATCCGGCCCGAGAATCCGGCCCGGGCGTCCTTCGCAGCCGTGGTGGCCGCATAGCCCTGCACGGTGAGCGAGCGGCGCGGCCGCATCAGAAAATCCACGCCGCCTGCGGTGTTCCAATCATCGCCCGAACGTTGGTCGGTGGCCATCGCACCGAGGTAGCCGCCGGTGCTGAAGTCGCGCTTGATCCGGACCACGGCATGGTTCTGCCGGGGAACCCCGAACGCGGGATCGGTGACCACGTTCAGGACCCCGATCGATTGCCGCCCGGCGCGGCCCGTCAACCGGAGCCCGCCCAGCAACGGCACCGGGCCATCGTCGGCCACGCCGATCCGGCGGGAGAAGAACATCAGAAACGGTGGCGGCTCGAAAGAGCTTCGGAATCCGAACTCGAAGATCCCGGCGTTCTCGAGAAAGAAATCCCGTTTTTCTGGAAAGAAGAGGTTGAACCGAGTCAGGTTCACCTTCTCGTCATCGACTTCGGCTTGGGCAAAATCCGTGTTCGCGGTGAGGTCGAGCAACAGCCCTGGGGCAACTTCGGTCTTGAGGTCGAGGCCGGCCTCGAGCCGGCCGTCGGTGGTCACAGTGGCCCCGTCGACGGTCCGGCTCGCGCCGCCGAGCAGGTAGGGCTTCACGTCGAGGTTGGCGCCGGGGCGGGGCAACGCCCCGATTCCGGTGAGGTGCCCGCCATTGCTCACCCGATGGAAGCCCTCGGGGTCGCGCCCCCACGAGGTCCACACGGTTTCCTCGTTGCCGCGGGCCTGATAACGGGTCGCGTTGAAACCCCAGACCGCGGCCGAATCAGAGGGATACCGGATCGAACGAAGGGGAATCGCGAATTCGGCGCTCCAGCCCTCGGCTGTCCGGCTCGCGACGACTTGCCACACGCCCCGCCAATCGGCGTTCATGTCCTGGCCGTCGTTGCTCACCAAGGCGTCGAATTCGGCGCCATTGGCGTTGGTCGCGAAGACGTAGGCCGACCGCCGGTCGTGCATCGGATCGAGGAGGATCGCGACCACATCGTCGCCCTTGTAGCGGAGCCCGGGCTCGAAGTCGCTGACCCGGACCACTTGGTCGCGCTGGAGGATCCGGGCGGTCACCTCATCGGGGCGGGAGTCCCGGGCCAGGATGCCGACGTACATCGTGGCGCCGTCGATCACGACCCGGACCTCCGTCGGCTCGCTCGCCGGCCGGCCGACCGCCGGCTCGCGCTGGCGGAAATCAGTGGCGGCCGGGACGGACTGCCAGAACGGTTCGGTGAGGTGGCCGTCGAGCCGAACGGCGGTGCCCGGGGCGATACGAACGACGGCCAGTTCGGGCGGCCGGTGGTCCTGAGCGGAGAGCGAGACGGTCAAGCCGAGGAGGAGCAGTAAAAGCACCTGAATAAGATACCCGATCGAGCCTTCGGCGTCCCCGGCGGGGGTTACGGTTGTGCCGCCGCCTCGACCGCGGACCAGTCGATCGTCACGCCGTGGCCTCCCGAGTACCGCCGGGGGGCGATGCCAACCCCTCGCGCGAACCCCGCCAGCTCCCGGCTACCCACCGAAGCCGGCGGCTGGTTCGCGGCCGGGGTAAGGACATCGCTGGTGAAGAGGACCCCGGCGCTCGGGACCCAAGCTGCCAGAATACCCTCGGCATGAATGGATGGGATCGGGTAGAGCACCACCCGGCCCGGTCCGGCGCCCAGCGTGAGCGAGTCGCGAACCGGCGTCACCCCGGGTGCCGGACCTCCTCGTGAGAGCCGGTCGGGTGCCACCGTCGTCCGGGCCGCCGCCACGGTCCGCACGAACTCGGTGTGCCGCTAGTGC
>SXGU01567681.1_pt1 | contig 14088 bp, 12 predicted proteins | sample 3174531 | NCBI WGS metagenome assembly SXGU01 (sample SAMN11356863, study PRJNA531348) | freshwater metagenome | isolation source: freshwater sample F1-140 | place: China: Fuxian Lake, Yuxi | collected 2017-12-25
AAGGGACTTCGTCAATGCTGCAGCCAAGGAACTCAAGATGGCAATTCGTTGGGAGGGCGATGGGGTCGATGAGAAAGGCTATTGGAGCACACCCGAAGGCGAGCGACTGATTATCGCAGTCGATCCGCGCTATTTCCGTCCCACCGAAGTCGAAACCCTGCTCGGTGATCCGGCCAAGGCAAAATCGAAGCTGGGCTGGGTGCCACAGACCACTTTCGATGAACTGGTCGCAGAAATGGTACGTGAAGACCTCAAGGCTGCGGAACGTGATGAGTTGATCAAGAAGCATGGTTTCAAGGCCATGGATTACCACGAGTGAACCACCAGATGACCGGGAAAAAAGCCCTCATCTGTGGGATATCAGGCCAGGACGGCGCGTATCTCGCAGAATTGTTACTGCGTAAAGGTTATTCAGTAACTGGGACATCCCGTGATGCCCAGACGGCCTCCTTCCGCAACCTGGAGTTCTTGAACATACGGGACCGCGTGGTCTGTGAATCCATGGCGCCCAATGACTTCAGGAGCGTCCTGCAGGTGCTCACCAAGGTGGAGCCGGATGAGATCTACAACCTGGCGGGCCAGAGTTCGGTAGGCCTTTCCTTCGAGCAGCCCGTCGAGACGATGGAAAGTATCGCTATCGGCACATTGAACCTGCTGGAAGGCATACGTTTCCTGGGATCTTCGGCCAAGCTATACAACGCGGGCTCCAGTGAATGCTTCGGCAATACGGGCTCCCAGCCAGCTGATGAAAACACGCCTTTCCGTCCGAGGAGTCCCTATGCGGTGGCCAAGGCGGCGGCCCACTGGGAGGTGGCAAACTACCGTGATGCCTATGGCCTCTATGCGTGCACAGGGATCTTGTTCAATCACGAGTCGCCGTTGCGACCTGAACGGTTCGTCACAAAAAAGATCGTTGCCTCAGCCTGTCGTATCGCCAATGGCGCCACTGAGAAGTTGCAGCTTGGGAATATCGAAGTGGTTCGTGATTGGGGCTGGGCGCCGGAATATGTGGATGCAATGTGGCGGATGCTGCAGCAGGAATGTGCGGAGGATTACGTGATCGCCACTGGTGAAAGCTACAGCCTGCGCGAATTTGTTGCAGCGGTATTTGGCGCGTTGGATCTCGATTGGCAGGATCATGTTTCGACCGATCCTGCCTTGTTGCGCCCCTCCGATCTGTCAGAGGGGCGTGCGGATCCGCGTCGAGCAGAAGTCAGGCTGGGATGGCGCGTATCCAAGCGGTTAAATGAGGTGGTTACTCTGCTGGTGCAGCACCAGATGAAGCAGCATGCGGACTCCTCGGCCAAAAAGGAATGAATGCCATGACACCTCTGCCCGAAAAGGAGCTTGTGATTCGTCCGCCGAGCGGCTTCGGCAAGCTTGACCTCGCCGAGTATTACCGCTATCGGCACATGCTCATGAGTCTCGTCCGGCGGGACATCAAGTCACAATTTGATGAAATGCACTTCGGGGTCCTGTGGGCGGTGGTCCGGCCGCTCGCGGTTGCTGTCGTTTTTACCCTGTTTAAGTCCTTTTCCGGCGCGAATACTTTTGTCCACGCGCCGTACCTGATGTTCGTCTACAGCGGTCTGATCTTTTGGTATTACTTCACCGATGCAACCATGCAGACAGCGGGCTCGGTTCGGAAGGATTCAACCATCATCAGCAAGATCTATTTCCCGCGCCTCATCACCCCTATGGTGCCGATTCTGTCCAACCTGACCGGACTCGGTATCGCGGCGGTGCCATTGCTGATGATGATGGCCTGGTATCAAATGCTGCCTGGCTGGAACATCCTGCTGTTGCCCCTCGTCCTCCTCCAGTGCATGGCGCTGGTTTTCGGTATCGGAACCCTGTTTGCCGCCTTGACCATCACCAACCGCGATCTGGAACAGTTTCTCTCATTCCTGATGTATATCGGGCTGTTCGTTTCGTGCGTGTTTTTTGTTCCCGAGATGGTGCCTGAGTGGGAGCGTCCGGTGCTGCTTCTCAACCCGATGACCGGCACCATGCTGGCCCTTCGTGCATGCCTGCTGGATGGATTCGCGTTCCCGGCCCTTCTCTGGAGCTACTCTCTCGTCTTTTCTTTTGTGGCAGTCATGCTCGGTACATTGGCGTTTCGCCGTGCGGAAGCGACCTTCGTGGATAAGCTCTGATGGAACCAGTCGTAATCAGTGTAAGAGGCATCTCCAAGCGATATTCGCGAAAGGATGCAGCGTCCTGGACCTCCCTCAGGGGGATACGCGACTTCCTGCGTGGGCTCGGCAGGCGCCTTAGAGGCGAGAGCGCTGGGCAAGCTGCGCAGCCCGAAGATGAATTCTGGGCGCTCAAGGATGTCAGTTTCGATGTAACGAAGGGGCAACGCATAGGCATCATCGGCAGGAATGGCGCCGGTAAATCCACGCTGCTCAAGATTCTGTCACGGCTGGTTTATCCAACGGAAGGTGAAGTGCGGATCCGCGGTCGCGTCACCTCGCTGCTCGAAGTTGGCACCGGCTTCAACATGAGCCTGAGCGGGCGGGAAAACATCTATCTCAACGCAGCCTTGCACGGACTGGACAAAGAAGAGATCGATGCCATTTTCGATGCAATCGTCGAGTTTTCCGGTGTGGGCGAGTTTCTGGACATGCCGGTAAAACATTACTCGAGCGGCATGTACATGCGTCTGGCATTCTCGGTGGCCGCACACCTTGATCCGGACATTCTGCTCATGGACGAAGTCCTGGCGGTCGGCGACCTGGCATTCCAGCAAAAGTGCCTGCAGCGAGTGGAAAACCTGGCCTCGGAAGGGCGTACGATCATTTTCGTTTCCCATAGCATGGGAGATATCGCGCGCTTTTGTAAACACTTGATTTGGGTGGATCAAGGCAGGATCCGATATGCAGGCGATGTAATAACTGGTATCGCCATGTATCAGAAGGACATGGCGCCTCAGCAATCTGTGGACCTAAGTGATCGAACCGACCGGGCTGGAACTGGACTGGCTAGACTGACACGTTTGCAGGTCCTGGATGAAAACAAAGTGCCGGTCACAAGTGTAAAAACCGGCGATGAAATCTACATGACGTTCGATTATCGATTTGCCGAAGCGCAGCATCGAAAGCCCAAGGATGTTTTTGTCAACATAGTGATTGAAAACGACAAACGGCAAAGATTGTTTGGTTTGCCTAGCGAGGTGCTCGCGGCCGATTTAACTGATCTTTCAGCTGACGGAACATTTGCGTGCCACGTCAAACGTCTGCCGCTCGTACCTGGAACCTATTACCTCATGGCGGCACTTCTCATCGATAGGCAGCTTGTAGACAAGGTGCTCGATGTAGCAACACTGACTGTTCTGGAGGGCGACTACTATGGTAATGGCCGCCTCCCCTTGCGCTCCTTTGGTGAAATCTGTGTCGATTTTTCGTGGGCTCTCAGCGGCCCTGGACGCTGAGTAGAAATATGACCCAAGGTCACTTCTCGCCCATCTTGGGATACTTCAAAATTGCGGTAAGGGAGGCCGTGGAAGCAATCCATGCGCTCCGGAAAAGTAAGCCGCGAATGATGCCGAGCGTTCTGCAAGTAGAGGCGCCTTCGGTGAAAGGCGCACAGGTAGCCGCCGAGTACCCGTTATTGAAAAGTTTTGTGGATGCCTACTCGGACGATTGCCCCCCCGCATTGCTTGTATTTGGAGACTCTGTTTTTCTTCGGGTGGCGACTGATGACCAGTCTTCACTGTCGCTAGGGGAAATCCTTGGTCTCAGTTATCAAGATGGCATGTTCCTTGTCTCCGGCAGTGGATATCATTCTGGCGTTTTCGAACAGTTTAGTGCTGTGTTGGAAGCACTTCCTGCTCGCCCTCGCATAGCTGTTGTGCCAATAAATCTACGGATTTTTTCCCCAACATGGGACTTAAACCCTCTGTATCAATTCGAATCTGAAATCGAATTGCTTTCTTCCTTCGATTTGAAGCGGCCAGACTACACGCTGCAAGACGCGAAACTGTCTACAGAATTCGAAGATCACGTGGTGTCTATGGAATTGGATGGCGAAAAGATAATTTCGCTGAGTGAATTTCTTGGCATTATTCGGGAGAGTCCAGCAATCGGTTCAGAAGCATGGAAAGACAGACTCAAGACAATCTTCCAGTGCCATTACATGTACCTGCTGAATACAGAACACCGTAAGATCAAAAGCCTAAAGCAAACAATAAAGCGCCTGAACGGAATCGGTGTGTCAGTGTATTGTTACATTACACCGATCAATTATGAGGCTGGCAAAGAGTATTGCGGCGATGTGTTTATGGAAGCCGTCGAAAAGAACATTTCCATAATCCAACAAGAGATTGAGTCCGTGTGGCCTGCGGTTTTCACAGGTAATGATGCTTTGGCGTTTCGGTTTGATAATTTCGCATTCCGGCTTGCCAGAAACGTATTCTTTACTTCATATAATGCCACCGAGCACCTCCGATTCGAGGGGAGGGATTTAATCGCTAAGCGGATAGCAGAAGCTGAACGCGCGCTACATAAAACCAGTGCTTATTAGCAAGTTTTCACATTCAAATTGTTGAACAAATGATTAAAGAAAGAAATAGCCCAAATATATTCGGTGACCATCAGCCTCCCATAGATCAGGCAACTTTGGCTGGACGGAAGAAAATACTGTCTCAATTGTTTTCTGATGTGGTGAATCGTCATGCGGTCCTCTCTAGCTACTTTGAGGCCATGCTGGACCAGATGTCATCCGAAGCAAAAACCGTTCTATTCCTGAAATTCACCAGATGGCTGAAAAACCAATCACCTGATTTTCACCGTGAACTCGAGGCCATGCTTGCCAGCCGGACGCTCCCCGATGTGTTCGAGACAGCGCTTGCGAATTGGGCGCAGGAAATGATGCTGACCATCGCGGCGAGGAAGAGCCGAATTCGAGAGGTATACGCCACGCAGTTGTTTCCGATGCTAAGCGCGATTTCCATTCCAATAGGGGTAATCCACCAGGAATCCCATCACGCGAACCATACAGACATGGTCTACGTCTGCGGGATGGCGAGCGCTGCCAATGCGAGAAGAATATTCGAATTCGGGACTTATCGCGGCCAGACGACCTGCGGCTTGGCCGCGGTCTGCAGGGATGCCCAGATTTACACCCTGAACCTTCCGCCGGATGATGATCCGCGCTACGCGCCATTTATCGGCATGTACATCGCCCGTTCGCCCGACCGCGACCGTATCACCCAGATCTTTAGCAATTCCCGAACTTTCGATACGACGCCCTATCGGGAGTCGATGGATTACATTTTTATCGATGGTGACCATTCCTACGAGGGTGTCAAGAACGATACCGAAAAAGCGCTGCAATTGCTCAAGCCCGGCGGGATCATCGTGTGGCACGACTATGCCGCGAAGAGCCCGGGGGTCCTGGAGTATCTCGCGGAGTTTTCACAGGATCGCCCGCTGTTCCGGATACGCAAAACCTGCCTCGCGGTATATGTAGAGGGCTTGAATCCGGAAACGGCTCAGCTCGCGTCGATGGATGCAAGTCTAGAAGAGCAAGAGTACGGTGACGGCCCGGCACGATAGACGACTTAAATATGCAGATCACCAACTTACTCAGAGGTCTCGTCCGGCCGTCCGAAATCGATAAATACCTGAAGTCGGGTCGCATCCCCTGGTCGCCTGGCTACAAGCAGTATCGCTACAACTTGCTGAAAGAAATCCCGACCGATAGGGCGCTGCTGGATGTTTTTGCGCGGGGTGACTCGCTGCCACAGGCTTACGGCATCGGGATCGACGAGAGAATCGTCGAGTATCCGTGGCTACTATCCAGAATGTCATCCGACGGTGGCCTTGTGCTGGACGGGGGATCGGTCCTGAACTATCCGTTCCTGCTGGATGCGCCGCAGCTCGCGGGCAAGCAGCTGGTGATCCTGACCTTGGCGCCCGAAAGCACAATGGCGAAGCGCCAGAACGTTTCATATATGTTCGGGGACCTGCGCGAGACGCTTTTCCGGGATGGCGCATTCGATCTGATTGTCAGCGTCAGTACGCTGGAACATATCGGGATGGACAATGCGAAGTTGTATACACAGGACGATCAGCATAACGAGTCACAGCTGGACGACTATTTAAAGGTCATCAAGGAATTCCATCGAATTTTAAAGCCGGGTGGGCGTTTCCTGATGACGGTCCCCTTCGGCAAGGCGCAAAACCTGGGTTGGCTGCATCAGTTTGACCGCCAGCGTCTCCAGAAGGCGATCAGCGCATTCGGTCCCGGTCTCGAAGCCGCCACCTATTACAAATATGGCCCAGGGGGATGGATGGTTTCGGATGAAGCCGGCTGCGCTGACTGCGAGTATTTCGACGTGCACTCGGCTACGGCGCCTGCCAAGGATCTGGCGGCGGCGGCGCGCGCGGTGGCCTGCCTGGAATTCGTAAAGCATGCTTGATCGTCTATTGGGTCGATTCGGGTCTCATTTTTCCGACAGTCGGCCTTCGAACCGCGTCTTGTTTTCTGTGGTCCTCGGCAGTTACAACCGCGGCCGGTTGCTGCGCCATGCGATCGAAAGCGTTCGCGACAATGCGACCTTTGCGGACCATGAAATCATCGTGATCGACGGCGGCTCGACGGATGGCTCTCTGGAGTGGCTCCTGCAGCAGAAGGACGTCATCACGATCGTGCAGCACAATCGCGGCGAATTCCGTGGCCGACCCATCAAACAGCGCAGCTGGGGTTATTTCATGAACCTTGGCTTTAAGGCGGCCCAAGGGAAATATGTCCTGATGATCAGCGACGACTGCATCCTCTTGCCCAAGGCGATCGAGCGCGGCATCTCGGCATTCGAGGCACGGATCGCTCGGCGGAAGAAGGTTGGAGGTGTCGCGTTCTATTTCCGCAACTGGCCAGGTGAGCGCGAGTATTACGTCCAGCACACCCTGGGCGGGAAGCTCATGGTGAACCATGGACTTTTCCTGCGCGAGGCCATGGAAAAGGTAGGCTGGGCCGATGAAAATCATTACGCCTTTTACAAAGCGGATGGGGACCTTTGCCTGCGCCTTTGGCAAGCCGGTTACGAAATCATCGATGCGCCCGGCGCCTTCGTGGAGCACTACCTCGATGCCACTGAGGCGGTGCGCATGCAGAACAATGCAACGCTCGAGCAGGACAAGAGAACCTATGCGGCCCGCTGGCGGCGGCTCGCCTTCTTTTCAAAGGCAAAACAGAACATGGGCAGGGTCAACCTGTCTTTTGATGACCCAGAGAGAACTGCAGAACTGAAGTTCGGTGGCACCGAGAGCGGTACATGACAGTTCTGGTCAGCATTAGAGCAAAGCTCGCCCTGGCTTTATGGGCCGTGGCCGTTACGCTCCTGGCGGGTTCTTTTTCAGTATCCCTGGAAAAGCGCTACCTGGATCACCACCCCTATTTCTTCGACGCAGTCAGCTATTCGTTTTATAACGCGAAGCTTCATCAACGTATACAAGAAGCCGGGCAAGGTACGGTGATCCGAGAGGAGCTCTCGAATAACAACCGCCATCCGCTGCGGACAGTGCCCTTGGTGATGTTCGCCCCCAGCCTGCTTGCCCACCCCTTTGGACACCTGGCGACAGCGTTGCCGTCCCTATTCGCATTCGTATTCCTTCTCGCATATACCCTTTACCGCAGGGTGGGGCGGCTTTCACCCGCGATCGCAGGGTCGTCTATCGCGGTTTTGTTGCCAGGCCTGTACAACCCGGTATCGGGTATTGCGGCCTACTGGCTGGATCTGCCGGCAGCATTGCTCATCGGAGCGGCTGTCCTGGCGCTGCTGAACTCAGACCGAGGGCGTAGCTTGCGCTGGCTCATGTTGTTTGTCGTATTGGGCTCATGTGCAGCATTCGCTAGATACGTGTCGATTGCCTACTTGCTGTTCGCAAGCGCACCGGTGTTCGTGTGGTACTTGGTCAGCCGCGCGCGCGAGGAAGGCAACTGGCCCCGGTCAGTCCTCTTGCCGGCTCTCGTCGTCACGGGGACGAGCGTTCTCATCGCGGGGCCGTATCTCTTTGCCCACGTAGAGTCGGTAAGCGAGTTTTACCGACTCTACGGTTATGCGTTGGGCACACCGGTCGCGACGTCGATCAAGGCGGCGCTGGCATCCTTCAGGGACTTCATCGGGTCAGCCGGGATTTTGGCGATCTCGGTGTTGGCCGGCGCGTGGCTGCTGAAGGTGGTGAAGGCGAGACGATTCGATGCGGAGGCCTTTTTCGTACCGGTCTGGCTTGGCGTTGCAATCCCGATCTTTCTGATCTTTGTCCTCAAGACATCGGCCATCCATACCATTTCGTATGCGGCGATCCTCCTGTTGGTTGCGCTGGCAGTTCCATGGGCAAGGTCGATGAATGAGAGCGGAACCCTGTTCAAGCGCGTGGGTTTGATCGTAATGCTGGTCATCAGTGCGGGATGGGGCGGTTACTGCATGTCCGAATGGAAGCAGTCGTCAAACCCAAGCCCGGAGGCTGCCGAGGCCAAGGTGCTGCAAACCCAGCTGGCAGACCGGCTTGCGCGATACGGCCAGAAGGTGGTTTGGAATGCCTATTTCGACGAAATATCCTGGATTCCATCCCTCGATGCGTTTTACCGTCATGGTGTGCTGCCCTTGCCACTGGGGCAGGATTATGTGTTTTCGATACACGAGACGGTATACAGAGGCAACTATCCAGGCTGGGATAGTGCTCGAATTAACGAGGCGCTCCTCAAGAATGCCAATACCTGGCTAAACATTGCAGTCGTTTTTGATGAGCCCCGCGACGCCGATAAATATCTGCCAAATGAATTAAGCAGAAGTGCTGCTAGACATCTGGCAAGTTCATTGCGAAATGAACCTGCTTGGCGTAAAGACTACGAGGTTAATACTCATCGGTATGGCCGTTTGGCTGTTTACAGGAACCTTCGCGCCCAACCGGATGGTTACAAGGCTGTCCTTGCAGGAAGGGCAAACTTAAGGCCGCATGAACTTGCTCGATGAACGGATTCGCCGTGGGGGAAGCGTCCTTCGCACCATCATTGTGCGGCTGAATGTCGTACATTTAATTCAATGACTGAAAAGATAGACGCCCGATGAAGTTCCCCAATTGGTTACGAAGAATCAGAACTGCCATGTCAGTTGGCAGTAACTCAAATGCAGTGGAACACCGTGAAAACCTCCCCGATTGGGACGCCCTGCTCGCTAAAGAGAGCGGGATTTGGTCAAAAGCCAAAAAAAATGCGCAAAATGGTCCGGATGTTTTGATCGCCACGACAGTGGGCGGTTTCGCAGCCCTTAGCTCGCTGGAAAGCCTCCTGGCCATCGCCCTGACGCTACGCGGTGCGAGAGTGCACACACTGCTGTGCAACGCAACGTTGCCGACGTGCCTCCGGGTCGAATATCCGACGATCCCGGATCCCCAAGTCATAGCTGACTACGGTATTCAGGGTCGGTTGTGTGATGGCTGCCAGCAGACGGGGAATCACTTGTTCGAACCGCTTGGTCTTCACAACCATAAACTTGGTGACCTGGTCGACGACGAATCGCGGCAGCGTGCCAAGCGACTGGCCGCGGAAGTGCCGCTGGAGCAGATACCTGATTTCCAGCTAGATGGGGTTGCAGTTGGAGAGCATGCATTTGCCGGTGCTCTTAGGTATTTTGCGAGCGGGAACCTTGAAAATGAGCCCTTGGGAGAGGTGGTGGTACGTCGCTACCTGGAGGCCGCGATATTGACGGCTGAAGCGCTCAATCAGCTTACGCGTCAATACCGGTTTACAAGTTCCTGTTTCAACCATGGGATCTACTGTCCACAGGGGGTGGTTGGCGCAGTGCTGCGTAAGGCGGGAACGCGGGTGGTCAATTGGAATATCGCCTACCGGAAGAAGTGTTTCATCTTCAGCCACGAAGATACCTACCATCACACTTTGCTTGATGAACCCATAGAGGCCTGGGAGTCGATGCCGTGGACCGACGCGATGCAGGACGAGATCACAGAGTATCTGCGCAGCCGCTGGCGGGGCTCCAACGACTGGATCTGGTTCCATGAAAAGCCCGATGAGCGTTTCGACAGGATTGCGGTTGAGCTGAGCCTGGACAGGACGAAGCCAATTATCGGCATGCTCACAAACGTCATGTGGGATGCGCAGCTACATTACCGCGCGAATGCCTTCCCCAGCATGTTGAGCTGGGTTCTCGACACGATCGCTTATTTCGCCCAGCGGCCGGACCTGCAGCTGGTGATCAGAATACACCCGGCGGAGATCCGCGGGACGCTGCCTTCCAGGCAGCCCTTGCTGGAAGAAATTCGTAAAGCTTGGCCGGAGCTGCCGCCGAATGTGAAGGTCATTCCCCCCGAAAGTCCAGTGAGCACCTACGCCGTGATGGAGCACTGCGACAGTGTTCTTATCTATGGAACCAAGACCGGTGTGGAACTGACGAGCATCGGCATCCCGGTCGTCGTCGCAGGCGAGGCATGGATCCGCAACAAGGGTGTCACATTGGATGCTTCCACGCGGGATGAATACATGGATCTGTTGAACAGCCTGCCATTAGGCAAGCGGTTGGACGAGGCCACTCGGCTGCGGGCGTTGAAATATGCCTATCATTTTTTCTACCGGCGCATGATGCCGCTTGATTTTATGGAACCGACAGGCGCGTGGCCGCCATATCGCCCCTCGATTGAATCACTGGAGCAGCTAATGCCAGGCGCAGATCCAGGGCTGGACCTCATTTGTGACGGCATCATCCAGGGTACGCCATTCATATACCCGGCAGAAAAATTTTCAGGAGTGAGGAATGGGTAGCAAGAGAATAATTCGTCGCGTTCTAAATAGGCTGGGTTATGAGGTCCGGCGTGTGAACCGACCCTTGGAGGGAAGTTCACCAGATATCTGGACGTGGTTGCGCTCAAGCGGGGGCATTAAAACGGTTATAGACGTCGGTGCAAATAATGGTGAATTCGCCGAATATCTTTCATCCTATTTCGATGCGAGGCAGACCATCGCCATAGAGCCTCTGCCAGGGTGTGCAGAACAGATCCGGCAACGCGAAAAAGCGATCAGGAACCTGACGGTATTGGAGTGTGCCGTTTCGGACCATGAGGGGCGGGCGACGCTGTTCGAAAACGCCTATGCCCCCGCCTCGTCGTTGCTCCCGGTCAGCAGCATCTCTAAGGATGAGTTCCCCCAGACCGCCGGCCGACAAAAAGAGGTGGAGGTGGCCGTCCACCGATTGGATGACCTGATTGACCCAGACAGCATCGAGGAAGCGCTTCTGATCAAGATCGACGTCCAGGGTTTGGAGGACAAGGTCATACGGGGAGGAGATCGGACGTTCCGTGCGGCCAAATTCGTCTTGGTCGAGATGTCGTTTGTGCCCATGTATGATGGCCAGCCCTTGTTTGAGGAAGTGCATGCGTTATTGGTCGATATCGGATTCCGGTTCGCCGGCATCAAGAATCAGGTTGATTCGCCGGCAACCGGGCAGCCGCTTTTCATGCACTGCCTGTATGTCAACAAGGATGAAAAGTAGCTCATGTCATTGCGGGAAGCTTATGTTCTTTCGGTTGTGGTCGGTACGCTTAACCGGCTTGACCGCCTGCGCGCGTGCATCGAAAGCATTGTCAGCGATGCATCGATACCGATAAAAATCTATGTAACGGATGCCGGCTCGACAGACGGAACCATCGAATACCTGAGGGGGCTAGAGTCGGACAGCATCAGCGTGACCCTGCATCAAAAAAAACTGGGCCAGGCAAAGGCATACAACGAAATCTTCGCAAAGATCGGTACGCCTTATGTCTGCTGGCTCAGCGATGACAACGTCGTTATCGACCGAGGCCTCGAAAAAGCGGTGCGGATACTCAATGCCAACCCGGAAATAGGAATGGTAGGTCTAAAGGTCAAGGATGTTCAGGGGCCTTTCTTTCGGGAACCGTACATAGGCGGGATGTCTGAGACAGGGATTCTCAATGTTAATCAGGGTGTATTACGGACAGGGATATTGCAAAGCCTTGGCGGCTTTAGCGAGGAGTTCATGGATTATGGGATCGATCCGGACTTGACTGCGAGAGTGCTCTACTCCGGGCATGATGTAGTTTATACGAAAGACGTTGCGATCCTGCATTGGCGCGACTGGGGTGAGTCCGATGTCCTTGATGCTCAGATGGCGAAACAAAAACGCTATAAGGCTCTGTACCGAAAGAAGTATGTCCAAAAAGGCAGCGGATATCCTCGCCGCTACCTATTGCGATCTCTAGACTTAGTCAAATATGTTTTAGTCAAGATGTCGAGACTAATTCGCTGCGTCATGATAGAGCGCTGGGTTAGGGATTGGTACAACAGCATATTAGGAAAATATATCAGCCTTTTCGATCCGATACAGTCCATGGGCAAGGAATACCATCTTCTTCAGCGATGTGACCGAGAGACCGTGGCGTATTACGCAGATCGACTTCAACAGGGTTTCAAATAATAGTGGCCTCCCAAATAACGGATGTCCAGCCTGTGGTGGCAATCTTCGGCCAGTTACTACCAGGCAGTGCTGGTGGCATCGAAACGAATCTGCTAAAGCTGCTCGTCGCGTTGGCCGAAGAAAACGGAGCGGATGAACGGCAACTTGTTATCGGGCCGGGCGGCGAATCTGCGTGGTTGCGTACCCATCTTGGCGACGGGCAGGATTTGTTCGCATGGCCACCCTTGCGCTGCGAGATGCCGGTGGATATTCGCGCCGATATCCGGGGGGCGATCTCGCGAATGGTGAAGAATGGAATCCGCATAACCTTGCGCAGAGGTTTACAGTCTGCATTTTCCAATACGGCAAATCAACTGACGCATGAACTCAAGCGTGCGGGTGTCGAGGTGGTTCATTTTCCGTATCAACGATACTTTCCAACCAGTCTGCCGTTTATTTTTGAGCCATGGGATCTACAGCATATCCACCTACCAGAGCTGTTCTCGAGGGAGGAAGTCAGATTTCGTGATTGGCTATATCGGAAGGCATGCAAGGAAGCTGCTTTGGTGGTTACAGCAACACATTGGACAAAGGCAGACCTTGTCAGCCAATTTGGCCTGCCAGTCTCAAAAATAGCTGTAATACCTCGCGGGGCAGAAATATCAACGGCGAAATTCTCAACAGTGGAAATTGACTCCACTTTGGCAAAGTTAAACTTGCCTAGGCGTTATGCGCTTTATCCGGCAAAAACATGGGCACACAAAAACCATGTTCGCCTATTTCAGGCTTTAGCCCATCTACGTGACAAAGCAGGAATAGTGGTGCCTCTCGTTTGCACAGGTAAGCCCATAGAAACCAGCTTAAAGGATATTCAACGAGCACTTGGGACTCACGGGCTGATCGATCAGGTATTTTTTACCGGCTTCGTGAATGAGGGAATGATGCAGCATTTGTATGCTGGAGCAGATCAGATGATTTTTCCCTCATTATTCGAGGGGCTTGGCATACCGGCATTGGAGGCCATGGCATTGGGTACGCCTGTCGTTTGCTCTCGAGCATCTTGTTTACCCGAAATTTGTGGCGAGGCGGCGGTTTTCTTCGACCCCTATTCTGTGGAAGATATGGCGGCCAAGATCGCGATGGTCTGGGGCGACAGCGCTTTGCGCACGGAACTGAAGCAACGCGGCTATGCCAACATCACCTCATTCAGCTGGGCCGAAGCAGCGCAATCATTTCGGGTTGCATACAATTATGTGGCCAATAGGCCGCTGGGTGCCGATGAAGAGCGGCAACTGGCAACGATGCTCTCCTGATCGCGGCTTGGGTTGATAAGTGCATCTTCAATAACATTTTCCAATCCTTCGGGTTATCAATCTTTGGCAAATTATCTTTCTATCGTCGTGCCTGTGTTCCGCTCCCGCGGGATGCTGCCTGAGTTGCATCGGCGCATCCTTACGGCTGTCGGCCCGCTGGACCCCGACTTCGAGCTGATCCTAGTGGAGGATGATGGTGGCGATGGCTCTTGGGACGCTATCGTAGAGTTATCCCACCAGGATTCTCGCGTGCATGGCATTCGTCTGGCACGGAACTACGGGCAGCACAGTGCACTGCTGTGCGGAATACGGGCGGCCAAAGGCGAGATCATCGTGACGCTGGAC
>SXGU01533467.1_pt1 | contig 14085 bp, 9 predicted proteins | sample 3174531 | NCBI WGS metagenome assembly SXGU01 (sample SAMN11356863, study PRJNA531348) | freshwater metagenome | isolation source: freshwater sample F1-140 | place: China: Fuxian Lake, Yuxi | collected 2017-12-25
GACGCGTGCATCCGTATAAAAGAGTTTCCATCGCAGACAGTCGGAGTCAGTGCCATCGAGCCGCCAATAGGGAAATGCGAGGGCATGCACCACACCGGGAATGCGGCAAGCCTTGAGCTCTGCGGGCGGAACACTATGCACACCGCTCGCGGCGATGGTGGCCTCGCTCAAGCCACTCTTCTGCAAGTCTGCGAGATGCTCAGGCATGAGCGGCGCCGTCATGGCTTGACCGCCTGTTGCGGTGCCAAGGCCCTGCGCAAGGCCTGTCCCTCCACGAGGTCATCGCCTTTCCTTTGCTCGCAGATGTTTCTCGGGACACCACGCGCCTTTGCGCAGGGCGTGGCAAGTTTTAGAGGAGGGAGAAGCACACAATGTGGGCTCTCAACGTGCGTGGATTGGGGGATGCTGAGGGGCGCGTTGTACATGGCGTCGGTCCTCCTTGGTGAGCAATGAGTACTGACGCCACTGTATCTGAGGGAGCGTTATTAGCCCGGCTAAGGTAACTTTTTCTTGCCGGTTCGATACTGTGAGACCACCTTCTCGAATGTGCCGAATGTCAGCGACTTCCGTTTCCCGTTGAAATCGTACGTCATGGTTGCGGTGTCGCGCTGCTCGTGGGGATCCAAGTCCTCCTCGTCCAGCGTGTTGTGGAAATGAGACCAGAGTTCCTTTGCCGATTCATCAGGCCTTCGCCGGGCTAGATGCCCGATGAGGTCGTTAATCGTTTCACCCTCGCGGCCGTCAAACTTCCCCCGTGGATGTTTCGCAATCCGGGATTGATGCTGGCCGTATTGCTCCCCTTTCTTGACGGCGTTGGCATGGGGTGGATCAAGGAGAAAGGCAAGCCCTTGGTCCTTTCCCAGCTCAACGGCGGCCTGAAGATGGATCAGGGTTCGAACCGCACGTCTTACGTCGGGCGGACACGGAAAATACTCGTAACTGATGGCCATCGTGGGGAGACGAAGAGCCTCGTCATTACGCTGCCTCTCCTCAGACATCACAGTTTGAACGTACTGTGGCGTATAGCCTTCATCCAAAACCCTGTTACGCGCGTCACTGAACATGCGGTGAAAGTTCTCAGGGATCCACGCAGGCAACCGCCCCAGGACCCCATCATAGGGTGCCTGCTCGCGGGCGCGGAGCATATCCCAGCACTCGCGGACTCGAATATCCATGCGTTCATTCGGAGTGTGCTGGGTTGACCTAGCCGCCAATTTCTTTCTCGGTGACATATCCCCTCCTGTGGTAGCCTAGTAGAGAGTGACAGCAACAGCACCTTGAACGCGAGCGGGTCAGGGGATCAATCCCGATCGTTGCCGCGCGAAGTAAGTCTATCGTAATTGAAGTCTGCTCGCTCAAGGGTGCTTCGATTACCCCAACAAACAACCGAAACTAGCTTGTCTTTATTGGCCCGAAAAATGTCAGCCATGCGAGCATCGACAGACTCCATCTCGACCAGGAAGGCTTCCCAGTTAATTTCAAATGAATTCGACTTGGCAAATCTGAATCCAAGCATCAATCTGTATCTTCAACTTCAACATCTTTATCACCTTATTGCTAACACTTGGCCATTAGATCATCAATATTCCTGGCCGTAATGAACTCTGCTGGATTTTCTCCAACGGCCAGTGCTTTGAAGTGCGCCTTACCACAAGCGATCTTTGCGCCTTCCTTGTCCCGCAGGTCGTCAGTAAAGAGACTGCTCTTGGTCTCAACCACGAAATAGAGACGCTCCGCACCATCCTTCTCAACCAACACGGCCCAGTCTGGGTTATAGGTGCCCAATGGCGTCGGGACTTTGAACCAGCCTGGCAGCTTCGCATAGACCTTCACGGCTTCGTTCTTCTCCAGCTGCTCGGCAAACGTGCGTTCGACACCGGACGAATCGTAAACGACGTACTCGTGGACGGACTTCGTCGCAGCTAGCATGTTCTTGAGGTAACCAGTCAATTCTTCCTGCTCGAACAGTTCCTGGGCGTAATAGTCCTCGTCGCCGATGCGCTGATACTTGATACCATCTACCAGGGCGAGACGCTTCGTCCGGTTGATGGATTCGGTCGCCAATTCAATGAACTGTTGTGGATTCCGCTTGAAGTCATCGAGCCGGCCGCTATCGATCACAATGCGCACGAGACTGCGACGCGTGAGCTGCGTCTTGTCCTGAAGATCCGTCAGCAAGTCAGGCAGTTCAATATCTGTTTCCTCAATGATAATTGGCGCGGCAGCGGCAGTTTCTTCCGAAGATACGCCACCTCGGCCGATGGCGAGGTCGGCCTTTCGGATCTGCACGCGAGTCTTGGTAATAGGTGGACATTCGCTGATCGCTTTCGCACATTCGTTTAGCAGCTTCTTGTTATCAAACTGCACGCGGTATGTGGTCTTGTGCTTGATGCGGTTCCAGAGCGCCTGAAACTCTTCGCTGTGCAACACTGCCTGCCTGGTCTTGATTGGTTTCCGTTCATCGGCGTTCTTGATATCTAGCCTGCCAGCGAGTTTTCGGAGAACATCCTTCACCTGCTGGAGCTGAGCCTTAAACGGCTCTGGAAGCTCCAGCGTGCCGTCCTTAAGAGCTTTCTTCAGATGATCCTGCACCTTGCCCTTCGCGTCCACGTAACCCGCATCCTTGAGGTGATTCCAGATGGCTTCTGACTGCGTCACGCCCAGCGATATGGTTCTCCCGCTTTCGTCCGTTACCGGGATGGCGGCAAATTGGTGCTTCTCCACGATGCCGAACCGAATGCCGGTATCGTCCTCGATCTCCTTCTGCAGGTTTTCGGCAAACTGTTCATAGCTCTCCGTGGCAATGACAGTAAGTGTATTCACATCGAAGCCGCGGACGCGGTCGCCCGTGGCGGAATTGACACAGAGGCGCAAGCCGCGACCGATGGTCTGGCGGCGCTCGCGCTCAGTGCCAATCTCACGGATGGCGCAAATCTGGAAGACGTTTGGGTTGTCCCAGCCCTCGCGCAGGGCAGAGTGAGAAAAGATGAACTTAAGCTTTGTCTCAAATCCCAGCAGCTTCTCTTTGTCCTTCATGATCAGGTTATAGGCGCGCTCGGCATTCTCCCGATTACCCTGATTGTTCTCGGCCGTGTCCGTCCACGATCCCTTCTTATCTATGGAGAAATAGCCGTCGTGGACTTCCGTGGCGTCGGAGTCTAAATCTATATCATTAAACAACGTGCGATACTTAGGCTTTGCGGCTGCCTTGCGATATTCCTCCTCAAACATAACCGCATATTTGCCCTTCACCTGGGTGCCGTCGGCTGCATAAGAGCGGTAGTGCTCAACCGCATCGATGAAGAACAGGCTCAACACCTTGATGCCCTGCGGTCGCAAGCGCAGTTCTTTGTCCAGATGCTCCTCGATAGTGCGACGGATCATAAGCCGTTTAAGGGCATCGCCATCCACATCGCCAATGGCCTCACCCAGGCGCAACGGCTTTTCCTGATTGCTCAGCTCGACATACTCCTCGCCGGCTTTGCAGCCTATGTTCTGCACGAGGTAGTCGGCATACACGGCGCGCTTGGTGATCTGTTGAAGATCATCGCCGGGCTGCACCGTGACACTCTCACGGCTCACGCTCGTGCCACGCTGCACATCGAGTTCAACCTTGGCGCTGAACGTACCCTTCTTGTTACTCGTTGAGACCAGTTTCACATAACCCTTATTGTGGCCACCCTCCACTTCAAGAGATGCCACTTCGATCTGCTTGACCAGTTTTCGTTCATAAGCGTCCACCGCGTCGAGACGATAGACCATGTGATGCCTGTCGGCGTGGGTAGCGGAATATCGCAGCGTGCAGAGCGGGTTCATTTCAGCAAGGGCCTTCTTCCCCTGCCCCTTCAAACCGCCGTCCACGCTCTGTGGCTCGTCTACGATCAAAATGGGCTGGGTAGCCTTAATGAGGTCGATGGGCTTTTCTCCGCCCGTCTTCTCGCTGTCCTTGTAGAGGTTGTTCACGTCCTTTTTATTGATAGCTCCGACCGTCACTACCATGATCTGGATGTGAGGACTTGTCGCAAAGTTACGCACCTGTCCAAGTTTGCTGGAGTCGTAAAGAAAGAAGTCGAATGGCTTATTGGCGTAGAGAGCTCGGAAGTGTTCTTCCGTAATCTGAAGTGTCTTGTACACGCCTTCCTTGATCGCCACAGACGGGACCACGATGACGAACTTGGTGAAGCCATAACGCCGGTTCAGCTCGAAGATCGTTCGCAGATAAACGTAGGTCTTGCCAGTGCCGGTCTCCATCTCCACGGTGAAATCGCCCGAAGCCAATGAAGAAGATGGTTTTAGCCCATTGCGGATCTGGATATCGCACATGTTGGTCAGGATCTCATCGTCCAAGAGGTGCAGCCGGTTACCGATGCCGAGGTCATTTTGAGCAAATGCAAGGGCCTGCTGTTCCGAGAGCGCGTCTCTGGTAACCGTAAACTCCGTCCGGCAGACTTCCTGCCCACGGAATAGATCGCACACCGCTTCAATGGCGATGTGCTGGTAGTCCAGATTGGGTTCAAAATGCAGTTTCATGCTTTTCCCACTTACAGACTTCGCACATTCTCCAGCCCGTGCTGCTGGAGAATCGCTGTGAGGTTGGTCTTGGCCACATCATCGCCAAAAGCGCTGTCGCGGAAGACAATGCTCGTCTCGCCTGCAGGGGCCAGTTGTTTATGCCACGCGACGATGCCTAGAGCGAGCGGCTCCACTTCCTTAGTGCTGATCTTGTCAGATAGACACACCATGAGCGTACCAGCGCCGATGCTGTGGATAGCCTTGCCGGCAATGGCCTTTTCTTCGATCGGAACCGTCAGATCGAGACCGAGTTTGAGGAGAAGCTCGAAGAGAATGTCGGCCTCATTGCGGCCGGTCTTAAGGTGCTCAGCGGACTCTTCCAGCGTCTTCGGAAGATCGTCGCGGTCTGGTTCCCAAGCCCGGATGTTGCTGGAATCGAGCTTGAAGACGCGGAAGCCCAGATCGCCCGCAAACATTGGATTTTCACCTTTGATCTTCTTCGCAGCACGCCGCAGGCGCTCTTTTGTTAGTTCGGCAATGGTGCGTGGTTTGCCAAGCTTGTCGCAAAAGTCAGCGGCAATGCGTTGATCAACCCTTGCTACGTCCAATGGCTCAGGCAGCTGCACCAAGACAAACCGACGGGTATCTGCGTCAGATAGATTCCGAAGCCATGTTGCATGGCCCGTTGTCCCAGAACCTGCAAAGAAATCCATAACGATGTCACCCGATTCCGTAGCCTGTTCGATGATGCTGGCTAATAACCCGGTTGGCTTTGGAAAGCTGAAAACCCCTTGTCCCAACAGCACGTTGATCTCTCGGGTTCCATCGGCCGTACTGAACTCAGTAAGAACGGAGCTCATGTTTTTGTAGAGGCTCCGCATCTCGTTCAAGAAGAGTTTATGTCTCGGGCGGCCATCTTTACTCGACGGGAAGAGAATTCGTCCTTCAACTATTTTTTTCAGCATCGTTGGCTTCTCATAACGCCAACCTTTTGGTCGGCACCCGTAATTGATCTTTGTCTGTGGGTCGATCAGGTCGTAATGAAGATTCGGACGAGCCTCTTTCGACGCCAGCCCTGTCAGGTCCGCACTTCTCCATGGTCCGCGCGGATCGTTGTCTGGATTGGCGAACTTCTCTGTGTCCTTCTCGGAACCACGTAATGCGACTTCGTCCCCGCGCGAGTAACAGACAATGTACTCATGGTCAGTGGAAACACCTGTCTTAGCTCGTGTATCCTCGCTAACGCGCGATTTCCAGACCAATTGAGCAACGAAATTTTCCTCTCCGAACACTTCGTCACAAAGCCTACGAAGATTAGTAACCTCACCGTCGTCGATACTGATAAACACGAAGCCCGTGTCCTTCAACAGATTTCTCGCGAGCTTTAACCGTGGGTACATCATGTTGAGCCAGTCAGTATGGAAGCGGCCGGAAGCTTCGGTATTACTGGTAATCTTATGGCCGCCTTCGACCTGCCCGGTCAGTTCCAGATAGTTTTTGATGTTGTCGCGGAAATCATCGGGATAGACGAAATCCTTGCCTGTGTTGTAGGGCGGGTCGATGTAGATCAGCTTGACCTTACCTGCATAGGACTTCTGTAGAAGCTTGAGGACTTCGAGGTTGTCGCCCTCGATCATGAGGTTCTGCGTCGTGTCCCAGTTCACGCTCTCCTCCGCACATGGACGGAGCGTGCCCGTGGATGGTGTCAGGGCGAGCTGTCTGGCGCGGCGCTTACCGTGCCAGTTGAGGCCGTACTTTTCTTCCCGCTCGTCCACCGCGCTGCCAAGGATCTGCTTGAGAACCTCAAAGTCGATCTTTCCCTCTGTGAAAGCTTCTGGGAAGAGAGTTTTTAGGCGCTCGATATTACCCGCGACGAGGTCTGGGGATTTAGTTTCCATATCTTCTGCGATGAGCTTTTTCATTGTTTATCCTTCAGAGCGATTGTTCTGTCGCGGCTACTTTAGCTTCCAGCCTTTTAATTTCAAGATTTAGTTCCACCCGGCGATTCAGCTGCTTTTCCTTTTCTACCTGAGTGCGCAAGGCGGCAAGGTTGCGTTGAAGTCGGGCGCGCGCGTCAAGGCTGTCGCGCAAGCCCTGGGCGCGACCATCGGAATCCGGCGGAGTAAAGGTGCCAGTAATCTGTGCCGCTTCCAACGCGGCTACCCGATCGAGCCAGCCCTGATAGAGTGTGAACAGGTTGCGGTTCGGCAGGCCTGACACCGCGAGGCTTGCAAGGAACAGGGATTCTTCTGCCGTGGGATTATTGGGGTGAAACGGGGTCGTACGCCGCACATCCTCGATGACCACCTCCCCCGCTTCCCCTTGCGACCACCGTTTGTGTGCAAGCGACAGGCTGAATGCACCGCCCTGCTCGGTCCACAGCATGACTGGGTATGGAATAGCCCGGTGGATCAGCTCGATAAGGCGTGTCGCTTTCGCGCCTGCGCGTAGCGTGCCGGTGAGCACGGCAATCTCCAGATACTCCCGTACATCGTCACGGAAGGCCGGCACGGCAATGTTTGTGGGCTTGAGCGCGGCGACCCAGAGCAATTCCTCAATCCCGTCCTGAATCTGGCGCTTGTCGGCGGCCGTAGCTGCGCCATGTTCCGTGAGGAGCTTCTTGGGCACCCGCTGATCCACACGGGCGTCAGGCGGCAAGCTCAGAGCGTCAATGACCGTAGTAAAACTCATACGCTTGTTGCTTCCGGCAGCACAACGAGGAAGGCCACGACCTCGAAGTCGTTAATCCCCTGGAATTCACCTTTCATGGCGTGTGTGCCGCCTGGCGTGAACAGGCTGGCGACGGCGCGCTCCTCTTTCTTGCCGACAATTGAGGCCACGGCTTTGCCAAGCAACTCCTGGGCGGGGCGCATGTCCTCACCGTTTTTGGTCATCTTGTCGAAACGCTCACAGGCTCCGGCATCGGGCAGGTCGCATCCAATGCAAAGCCGCTTCAGGCGATCAAGTACTTGCTTGGCCTGAGTAAACGGCAACAAAACTGCACCGTCGTCGCCTACATGCACGACATAGTGCGGAGCAAGCGGATAACCCGGCTCCATGGCCTTGAGCGCTGCTTCTCCCACCGCGCGCAAGCAGAAGATGATACCTGACGGGATGGCGGATTCGTTGCTGCTCTGCGCAGTGGTGACTGCAAAAGTGCCAAATGGCAGGCTCTCCAGTTTCCCTGCGTGTTCCTTGAGAAAGCCCGCGAGATCGACACGGGAATCATTCAAGGTAAGGTCGGCGATGGAGACACCGCTACTTAAGTCTTCAAGGTCGATAACGGCGTCCTGGAGCTTGAGGAGCTGCTTCCGCCGATATTCAAGATCGTTCATCTGATCGCCCGATTGATGCTCGATGACGTTCTCCTCGCCGGTCGCGGAAATATCGAGCAGTACCATGCGGCCGCTGACGCGCTGCTCAAGGTTGATGTACTCCTCCAGCTCCATGTTCGGCCAGAAGTTAATCAGCTGGATGCGTTCGTTGAGCGAACCGATCCGGTCAATGCGGCCAAAACGCTGGATGATTCGCACCGGGTTCCAGTGAATGTCGTAGTTTACGACGGTGTCGCAGTCCTGGAGGTTTTGGCCTTCGCTGATACAGTCGGTGGCGATGAGTAGATCGATTTCGCCCTCTCCGGCAAAGTCCTCAGGCCGCTCTTTTGAGCAGGGTGAAAAGGCCGTTAGGATGCTCGTGAAGTCTTTGCGAAGCTTGGCCATCGTCGTCTCGTTATGACCGCCACCGGTGACAAGAGCCGAGTGCAGGCCGAGTTCCTTCTGTGCCCATCCCGAAAGCTCTTGATAGAGATACCGGGCCGTGTCGGCGAAGGCCGTGAAGACGATGATCTTGAGGTTTCCGCCGTTCATCGGCTGTCGGCACTTGCGATCGATGACATCCCGGAGTGCCCGGAGCTTCGCATCACGCGCCGCGCCCACCTGGTTTGCCGCCGAAAGGAGTGTGGCAAGCCGATTGCGGTCTTCAATGAGGTCCTGCCTCCAGCGGACGCGGTCCACGTCCTGGAGCAACACCTTCACCTTGCGACCAACGAGCAGGCTCTCGAAAGCCGGGTCGTCCGCGTCTATGTCCTCGATGTCGATTTCCTCGACCTCCTCAGCGTGGGCATCGATCTTGGCCAAAGTAGCTTCCACGTCGGCCAGCTGCCGTTTGATCGTGAGAGCAAAAGACGTAACGGCACTCTCCATACGCTTCAGGACATTCACCCGAAGCAGGTGCACAAGGCTTTCCTCACGATCAACCTGCCGGAAGAAACTCTCGCCACCGCGAATCTGAGTGCTGTATTTGGCATCATAAGCCGTCTGCTTGTGTGACAGCACGTAGCGCAGCGGTGCATAGGCAGCAAGGGTAAGCCGCCGGATTTCATTGTTGATGTCGCGAATGGAACGGAACTCACCGGCAAGATCCACATCCGGCTTTATGTTGATGGGTTTAAGCCGCTCTGGAAAGCGGCCTGTCTCCTGAGTCCCATAGTATTTTTCAACATGTTTGCGAGAGCGTGCGATCGTCAACAAATCGAGCAATTTGAAATAATCGAACCCGAGCATCTCCAAGAGATGTGCGGGTTTTCGTTCAGCTTCCTCCAGAGCAAGCCATCGATTGAACTGAAGTTGCGCCTGCCGCACCGTTGTTTCGATGCTGGAAATTCCGTGGGCATCGAGCGCTCTATCGTCCCCCTCTGTAACAAAGGCGATCTGATTCTTGAGATCGGCCAAGCGGTTGTTCACAGGCGTGGCGGAGAGCATGAGAACCCGTGTCTTCACGCCATCTTTGATTATGCGTCGCATGAGCCGGTCGTAACGCGTCTCGCGGGTATTGTGCGTGGCCTTGTTTCGAAAGTTGTGCGACTCGTCGATAACCACAAGATCGTAGTTTCCCCAGTTAACATGGGAGAGATCGATGTCGCCGGATGTTCCTCCGTCGCGGGAAAGATCGGTGTGGTTTAGCACGTCGTAATTCAATCGGTCGGACGCGAGGAAATTCCGTCTGTCGTTAGCTTTATAGAGCGTCCAGTTGTCGCGCAGGCGCTTGGGAGCCAGTACCAGCACGCGGTCATTGCGAAGCTCGTAGTATTTGATAATAGTGAGCGCCTCGAATGTTTTGCCAAGACCAACACTGTCGGCAATGATGCAGCCCCCTAACCGTTCCAGCTTGTCGATAGCTCCAACGACGCCATCCCGCTGAAACTTGTACAGTTTCTTCCACACTGTCGTGTTACGGATGCCGGTGGCGGATTTGATGATCCGTTCTTCGTCCAGCTCGTCGCCGAGGTCTTTGAAAATCTGGAATAGAGTGAGGTAGTAAATGAGCGACGGGGCTTTCGGGTCAGCGAGCTCCTGAAGCCGCAATAGGAATGCGGCCTTCTGATGATCGAATCCTGGAAGAGTGTTCCACAGGCTCGTGAACCAGGAGCCAAGGATGGTGGATTCCTCCTGTTTCTCGGAGCACTGGATTAGACTGAATTGATTACCCGGAGTGATCCCCAGGCCTTCCGTTGTGAACGCACAGTTGCCAGTGATAACATGGTGAGGCTCTGAATCCGGCTTGCCGGCAATGAGGATAGATTGCGGCAACATAGCCGGAGCACCGCGCAAATCTACCGTCTTCTTGACCCATGCCGCACATTCGCGTGCGAGCCACCGGAGTTGCAGACGATTTCGAAACACACGGTCTGTCTCCGAGCCGGTAAGACCTAGATTATGCCCATCGGTTGCCGGAATCACCACGCGGCAAACGTCGAGCTTTTCCAATAGATCGCGCAGCTCCGCAAAGGCGAAGATCGAAAACGCAGGAGAAATCAGGTCAAGCGATGAAGACAGCGCAAGCGCCTCGCGCAGTTCGTCGATTACGCGCTCGCCACCTGTATTCTTAATGAGTTTCATAAGGCATTATGCCGATACGAGAGCCTCCCGAGTCTCACAGATATATCTTCGCACTTTAACACACACCCGCGTGAGGGAAAATGCCCGTTAGCTCCGACAAAACGCTTCAATGGAAAAATGACATCGCTCAGTCCGTTGACATGTACAACGACTGGTTTATGAAATTCGCGCCTCAGGCCTTTCGCAACACACGGATTCAGACCACCAAGGACGTAGAAGCAGCACTTGCCGCGACCGGCAACCTTCTCTCTATCCAGCCATCTGTAATCCGCCAGCATCCTGAAATTCTGCCCACGCTGCGCATGGCGACTTGCCCACCCATTGCGGTCGACAGGCTTATCGGCTTGGCGGGAGTATCCACGAATCTGGTCAAGTGCATGGAGCTTAATAAAAAACTCCCCCTGCGAATGAGCGTTACCGAAGCCGATCAACACCTTGCCAAAATCTCAACGATCATTCAAAAAATGGCCGATCCTGATATTTTCGTCTGGCTTGGCCGCAAGGCTCAGCCAACAGAAACGGAAATTCACCGCGCCGCCACCATCGTAGCCGACCGGCTTTGTGGTGCGGTCGCCAATCCCATCATCCGCAACGCACAGGAAAGGCGCCAACTGGCCGCTATCAAGGCTTGGCTCGAACAACGCGGCTACAGCCAGATTCCTCAAGGAGATGGAACCACGTATGATACTATGACGCCAGGAACATTCAGCTTCCGCATGAATGTTCCCGTCACACTCGAAGGCGGTACTCAAACCGTCAACATTCCCATCGACGCCGTAATTATGCCGAAGTCAGCACAGGCCGGAGACTTCCCTGTTTTCTTCGAGGCAAAATCCGCTGGCGATTTCACCAACACCAACAAGCGCCGCAAGGAAGAAGCTGTCAAAATGTCACAGCTTCGCAGCACCTACGGCAGCAAGGTCAAATTCAACCTCTTTCTCTGCGGTTACTTCGACTCCGGCTACCTTGGCTATGAAGCCGCCGAAGGCATCGACTGGGTTTGGGAACACCGCATCGACGATTTAACGCATTTTGGAATATGACCATGCCCCACACTATCGTCAGTCTTGAAACCCTCCGTCGCCAGCTACAGGCCGACCTTGATAGCCACAAGACACAGGTAGAGCGCAATCGCCTTGGTCAATTTGCGACCCCATCACCGCTTGCCGAGGACATTCTCAGATATGCTCAAAGGCTCCTTCCCGCACAGGCCAAAATCCGCTTTCTCGACCCGGCCATCGGAACCGGAGCCTTCTATTCCGCTCTCCTGAATGTGTTTCCAAAAAAAAGCATTCAACAGGCTCTTGGCTTCGAGATTGACCCTCACTACGGAAACCCAGCCTCACAGCTCTGGAAGGACACCAGCCTTGCGATCAAGCTTTCCGACTTCACCAGGGCAGAGTCTTCACCGCATTTCAATCTCATCATCTGCAATCCCCCGTATGTGCGGCACCAGCACCTCGAAAACGGCAACAAGGCACGCCTCCAAATGCAAACCCATCACACCAGCGGCATGAAAATAAGCGGCCTTGCCGGTCTTTACTGCCACTTCCTTGGCCTCTCTCACGCATGGATGGACAATGGCGCTCTTGCGGGCTGGCTCATCCCGAGCGAATTCATGGACGTTAATTACGGGCTAGCCGTCAAGCGATACCTTCTCGAACGAGTGACACTTCTTCACATTCACCGCTTCGACCCGAACGACATACAATTCGCAGACGCGCTTGTTTCCTCTGCCGTGGTTTGGTTCCGCAACACCCCGCCACCCCAAAACCACGCAGTCCAATTTACATTTGGCGGCACACTTCTCGTCCCCAAGCTGTCCCGCACCATATCCGCTCAAACACTCGCGAATGAGCCGAAATGGACGCGGTTTCCGGCATCCGACATCCGAACCAAAACAGGAATCCCAACCATCTCAGATTTTTTCCAGGTCAAGCGCGGTTTGGCGACCGGCAACAACGAGTTCTTCATCATCACAGAAGAAGAAATCAAAGCCCGCCATCTTCCGATGGAGCTATTCACTCCCATCCTACCAAGCCCGCGCTACCTTCCTGAAAACGAAATCAAAGCTGACCGCCAAGGTAACCCAAAAATCGACCGCCCCTGCTTTCTTCTCGACACCAAGCTACCACAAGATCAAATCAAACGCCGATTCCCTGCCCTGCACCGATACCTTGAGGAAGGAAAGGCCCATGGCCTTCATCATCGTTATCTATGCCAACACCGCTCACTTTGGTACGCGCAAGAGAACCGCCCGCCCGCACCTATTGTCTGCACCTATTTGGGCCGATCTGACACAAAGAACGGCAGGCCTTTCCGCTTTATCCTCAATACTTCACGCGCCACTGTTGCCAACGTCTACCTTGCTATGTACCCGACCACTGCGCTTGCCCGCGCTCTTGCCGCCGACGCACACTTGCTCCGCCGCGTGTGGCATCTTCTCAACCAGATCACTCCCTCCAGCCTCCTTAGCAAAGGCCGAGTCTATGGCGGTGGACTTTACAAACTAGAGCCGAAAGAACTGGCTAACGTTTCCGTGCCAGAGATAGCTGCACTCCTCAGTAGCATGGAGCGATTCGCCACGTGCAAGCGCGCCGCCCCCGCGCGCATTACCTTGTTGTAGCCCTGCCAAAACTGAGATCCGTCACCCCCGATGAGGCATCCACCGAGTAAGATTTCAAAGCCGTGGGCCTGCAGATCACGAAAACCGTCCCTACTCCAAATGAGCCCGTAGGCCATGTACTTCCGAATGCCGTGCTGGAGATCCGTGCGAGCCGCCTGCATTCCCGCTTCAGCCGTATCGGGGAAGGACGTCGCGGCCCACAAAGCCTCGGCAGTGGACCGATCCAGCTGCCGCGCTCGCTGTTGATTGGTCAGAAAGCCGTCATCGTTGGGATTGTGGACAAGGGGCGGGCACAGCCAGAGGATACTAATCGCCCCCACAACCAATCGTCCGATTGTTTGGTACGAAAACAGACGCGTGATACGTCGAAGAGTAGGCCTATCGTGGAGATGTGTCAATGATCGTACGGCGTATGCGCCTCGCTCCTCGTCGGGTTCCCTTTTCAGGCCCCCGCCCGCCGACAAAGGCCCCCCCCTGGCGGGGTTGCCCCCCCTTCTTCCTGGCCCAAACAATGAATTTCTTTGTGGTGTCAATACCGTGTCAGCCACGTGAGTAACCCCAGCTCAATCGAAACGAGGAGAGGCGAAGAGAGACGAAGAGACGCGAAGGTGATTTGTGCGGCCTGGTGCGGGAGAGAGGGACTCCCCCCAGTCTTTCGACCACTTAGGGAGCCCCTCCATGCTACACTCTTAATCAGCGGGCCGTAGGTTCAACCCCTACACGGCCCACCAAAAATCCTCTCTACACCCCCTATTCCCCCTCCTTCCTCCTGCAGTCCTAGGCAGGGACGACGCAAGTCCATTTCGCCAGCTAGAATCGATATTGAACGCCAAGTGACGTGTTCGTATTAAAAAAATCGCGGGCGTTGACATTCGATGCGCGCTGAATGCGCTGAACTCCCAAGGTAATGGCCGCCGTTTGACTCACCTCATAGCGCAATTCCACCGATCCCTGGTGCGTCGTATCGGCCACGCCTCGATTCGAATCTCCGACAATCTCACTGGTGAAGATTTTCCGTCTGTAGCCATAGCCGAGGGTCACGGATAGGGC
>SXGU01340480.1_pt1 | contig 14082 bp, 14 predicted proteins | sample 3174531 | NCBI WGS metagenome assembly SXGU01 (sample SAMN11356863, study PRJNA531348) | freshwater metagenome | isolation source: freshwater sample F1-140 | place: China: Fuxian Lake, Yuxi | collected 2017-12-25
AGAACCTAAAAAAGTTCATGAAGAAGAGGACAATTGCCCAATATGTATTGAATCTTTTACGAACGAAAAACCTGTTGATGTTCGAATGATTTTTGAATGTCAGATCGAATCAAGGTTTCATAAATTTCATGAACCATGCGTAAATGGATGTATTGTGAGAGCTGGTTCAAGTGTCAAATGTCCCGTATGTAGGCAATCTAAATGTGCAAATTTTGTGTTATTTATTCAGGAACATCAAGATACACTCATTGCAACAAGACAGGGAGTTGGGGCGTTATTAACTGGTGCTCACTTAATAAACACTGATTTAACAAATGCTCAATTAGCCAATGCTGTATTAGAACATGCTAATTTAACCGGTGCTAATTTAATTGGGGCTAATTTAACTGGTGCTAATTTAACTAGTGCTAATTTAATTGGTGCAATTTTAATTGGTGCTAATTTAACTGGTGCTAATTTAATTGGTGCAATTTTAATTGGTGTAAATTTAATCGGTACTGATTTAAACCGTTCTAATTTAACCGGTGCTGTATTAAAACATGCTAATTTAACCGGTGCTAATTTAACCGATGCTAATTTAACCGGTGCTAATTTAGAAAATGCTGATTTAACCGGTGCTGATTTAGAGAATGCTGATTTAACCGGTGCTGATTTAAAAAATGCTGATTTAACCGGTGATAATTTAACGGGTGCCGATTTAACTGGTGCTAATTTAGGGGAAGCTTATTTAACCTGTGCTGATTTAACCAGTGCTGATTTAGAAAATGCTAATTTAACCGGTGTTGATTTGACCCGTGCCGATTTAACCGGTGCTAATTTAACTGGTGCTAATTTAGGAAAAGCTGATTTAACCCGTGCTAATTTAACCGGTGCTAATTTAACTGGTGCTAGTTTAGTGGAAGCTGATTTAATGGGTGTTAACTTTACAAACGCAATTGTTGGAAATGCGCGTTTTATCAATACCATCGGTCTTAGTCCTGAAAATAAAGTATTTCTTCTTTTGCATGGTGCGATTATTGAAGATGAAGAAGCGGTATAATGTTTAACGCAAACTCGATTTATTTAGAAGTTAAAATTTCACAACTCAATTGTTAAAAAATAGTAATGCGTTATACTTGCATAAGTGTGAGTGTAACGCATTACTATTTTTAACAAGGTTGATATCTAATGGAAAAGTTTGTTGTAGAACAGAAATCGTTTCTTTCTCTTTTATCGTCAATGCAGCCGATCTGTTCAAAAAGGACGACGGTAGATGCGACTTCTTCAATTTTATTGCAAGTTGGGCCATCAAAAGAGCTTGTGATAAAAAGTACTGATCTTGAAATTAGTTTGCAAGCAAGTTATCTCTTGCACGAAAATACTTTTAACAGCAATGCTGCGTTTCTTGTTAATGGAAAACGACTGTTTGATATTGTGAAAGAACTTGAGAGTGATGTTACCTTTGTTTTTAGCGGTAATCAACTATCTCTCACTTCAGGAAATGTCAATTTGGCACTGAATATTGCCGATGCTCAAGAATTTCCACCGTTTCCAGAAAGAATTGAAAATTTAATGAATTTGAATGCACCATTTTTCTTGCAACTGCTTGATAAAATTGCATTCCTGATTCCTCAAAATAATGCAAATCCAGCACTTAATGGTTTATTTTTGGAAATTGGTAATGACTCATTAACAATGACTACAACCGATGGGCATTGTTTAGCGCAAATTAAAACGGGTAAGTATCATCTTGAACAAGCTCGCCATTGGTTAATGCCACGTCGTGCGATTATTGAATTAAAAAAAATCATTGAAAGTTCTTCACAAGAAAAAGAACTTTTTTTAGGAACATGTGGTAATCAGTTAGTTTTTTCAGGAGAATCGTTTAACTTTTTTACAAAAGTTCTTGCGAATCCTTTTCCTGAATATAAACCTATATTAAATAAACAAGGATTTATCCCTGCTCGCGTTGATCGTAATCATTTAGTTAAAACTTTACGACGTTCAACATGCCTGTTGTCAGGTAAATTTATTGCGACATCATTAGTTTTTAAATCAACATCAGTTGATGTTTCTATTAATAATAAAGAAGTTGGAAAACTTGATGAATCTTTGCCACTACAAGAATTTAATGGTGCAGATCTTGATATGAAGTTTTATGCTCCTTATTTACTTAATGGACTTCATTCTTTTGGGGAAGAATCTTTGCACTTTTATCTTAATAATCCTGCCCGTCCTATTATTTTTGAATCGAAAAGTAATGATGATGGATGTCAGTTTATTTATTTAGTGATGCCAGTTTCTCCTTCTGTTGTTCAAAATTAAAGGGAATGGTTTTGTGTCTTATGAGGGGTGTTCGTGTTACGTTCATTGCAGCTTAAAGATTTTCGCTGTTTTACAGACTTGACACTTAATCTTGATAGTCCTCTGCTTTTAATTGAAGGACTTAATGGGTCAGGGAAAACTTCGTTATTTGAAGCCCTTCATTATGCGTGTTATATGCGTTCTTTTCGAGCATTAAGCCCTCGTGATATGATTCGATGTACTGCGGATAGTTTTTTTATAAAAATTGTTACCGATCAAGATACATTTGTTTGTGGATTTACCAAAGGTAAGCGTGTTGCTCGACTCAATCAACAAACAGTTATTGATCATGCAACATTACAAAAAACTATCTTTATTGTTGTAACTGTTACGGAAGATGATCTTGGAATTGTTAAAAATGAACCTGAGCGTAGACGTGCATTTGTTGATCAATCAATTTCGCTTATTAATAAGTCATTTACGCATATGATTAAAAAATATCGAGTACTTCTTGATAATCGTAATGCAGCGTTACTTAATAATTGTTCATTGGATGAGCTTACGGTATGGACAGAGCAATTGTGGCATCTATCACATGCTATTGAGCAAGAACGAAAGCTTTTTTTGAATTCGTTAGCTTTACATATCGCTGAAAGCGCGAAACAACATTTTGAAAATCTTTATTCAATTGAACTGTTGTATCAAAAAAAACATACACTCGATACGGCTACAACTTGGAGCGATTTTGAATCTTTTTGGAAATCTTTTATTCTTCCGCAAGAATTACGTTATAAGCGTACGTTTTTTGGAGTACATTTAGATGATATTACGATTACCTTTCAGGGAAAGGTCGCTCGATTTTATTCATCACGAGGGCAGCAAAAGCTTATTGTTATGCTTCTTAAGCTTGCCTTGATTATTTTATTGCAAAAACAAGGGCATATTAACACTGCTATAACATTACTTTTGGATGATTTTATGACAGATTTTGATCATATAGTCGCTCAAAATCTTATTGATGCGTGTCTTGCGCTTAAAGTTCAATGTTTCTTGACGTCTCCAGCATTTGGAAGTGAAAGTTTTGAAAAAAAAATAGCTTGTGAAAGAGGTGCCTTAAGTTTATCTCTTATGTAAAAGTTTCAGTCTGAATATTTTTACAAAAATATTAAAATGTTTATTTATCGGCATGTTTGACAAGTCGAAAAAGATTGGGTATTATCATTTTTACTAAGTTGCAGTAAATAGTACCGATAGAGCTTAGTATTTTTGATTTTAAAAGATTTAATAATCTTCATTACTACTCTCCTTTTTTCCACCATGTTGATGTAAATCAATGTGGTGGATTTTTTTGATTCTTGCATTTTTTATTATTTTTTTCATAAGCTGATCAACAAGAAATTATTTTTCTATGAAAAGAACGAAACATGCGCATTTTTTCATTATTATTTTTTATCCCTTTTGTTTTGTTAAAAAATAATTGTTCGTTCTCTTTTAAAAATGACGTAAGCGCTTTATCTTTTGTTTATCCTGTTGGTACAGTTATTGAAGATGATCATGAAAAAATTATTCTTATGTATCAAAATAAAAAGCAATTATTATCTGTATTTTTATGGGATCCCATAACTAAAAAAGCTCAAAAAGCTTTATCGCAATGTTATACTCCTGCAGGTGTTGTTTCATTGTCTGACAAGTGTGGATTTAGTTTTATAGATAATGATTGTTTACGTATAAAAAAAATAAATAAACGGTCTCCATTTACCATTCATCTTTATGGGCCATATGATATAACAATAATTCATTGGATAGATAATGAAACGTGTTATTTTGGAGCAATGGAAATGGGGCACGAAGTGCTTTTTTGTGCAACAACATTAGGTCAATTATATCGATTAACGACAAAAATCTCATGTGATTATTTGTATCCATCGAAAATTGATGATGAAATTTTTTGTGTTATACGACAGAACGAAAGACAAAAACAAAGTTTTTCATTTGCATCTTTTTATTTTGAACCTTTGATAGTGCAAGATGATGATGAGCAATCTATTATTTTTGAAAAGGATCCAAAAAATTATAAGGAACTTTTCATTTTTCCTCACAATACTACCCCTATTTTTTTATGTATGGAATCTAAACAAGAAGGATATTGTGTTTGTTATCATCAAAATGATGTAAAGCAAGATTATATTATTTTTACTTATAGTATGCTCAAAAAACAAGCACAAGAATGGGTTTTGCAAGATCTTTTTTGCTTTAAACTGCCAAGACATCTTATTACCCATGAAAAGCCACATTGTGAAGGTAACTCGTTATATGAGTCTATTTTTCCCTTATTGCCTAAAAAAATTGGCGATGTTATTTATTTTTCATCACTTGAAAATAATGAAAGCAATCAAGAGTATAGTAATCTTTATGCTTATCAATGTTCTGGCGCTTGTATATCTTTATTAAATTTTGCAACTGATCAGCGTTCTCTTTTATTTTCTCCTTGCCGGTTTTCTTCTGGTTGTGTTTATTATGGATATTCATGTTATGAAGAACTTTTTGAATATTACGATGAACAGGGGGAATATTTTTTTGAGCTTCCCCAAGCTCAATGTTAAAAACTTTACATAATAACGATTATCAGGACATTGAAAATTTAATAACAAAGCTTCCATTCTAATGATTTTTTCTATACAAATTGAAAAATTTTTAAGCTTATTGCTGAGCTATTGCGCTTTATTATTATACCTTTATACTTAAGGCATGATTGTGACGACATTTTTATAAAACTTTTTTATTAGATTATTTAGAATATAAGGAATATAAGAGTATGAATATAAGAATAGTAACTACATTCAAAATTTTTATGTGTTGTTTGATTATAAGCTCCAAAACAATTTGTTCAGACCATTTGCTTTTAAAAGAAGCAAAAAATGCTGGTGAAGCTATTCTTGATACAGCAATTTATGCAGGTCTTGTCACAACAGGCATATGGACTTATAAAAAAATAAGTAAAAGTAAATCACCTGCAAGTTCTTTTGCTAAGATAATTGCAGGTACGCTTGTTGGTGGTTTAACCTATCAAACAATCAGGGATATGCCTCATTTTGTAAAAATTCCTTGTATTGCCTTTTCTGTTGGAGCATTAACTGCTGGTGTTGCACTTAACGAATATTATAAGGAAAAAAAACGTCCGCAGATGAATACATTTGTTCAGCATAATCCTTTTACCAGTGGGTGTATTATTGGACTTTTCTTCCCTGTATGGAAAAACGCCGTTCTACCTGTTGCTAAAGCAGGAGCCTCAGAAGCCATTAAACTTGTTTTCAAGAAATAAATAAGCGAAAGTTTTTTTATGTATAAAAAATTATTAATTATCGCCCTTTTATTTTCAGGGTTCTACACAACTCAAACAACTGCGGAAACACATTCAGACAGTACTGAACAAACATCAACACAACCAGTCAGTGTAATTGACTCCTCTACAAAAAAATCTTGTATGTTACTATTCAATGCACGTGTCCTTGCGTTACTAACATCAGGTGGAGCTATTGCTCATACACTTGTAGTTTCTCCAACAGCACGCTCTTTTATTGCAAAGCTTGCAACAAGCAGTACAACTTTTTTAGCAACGGTTATTGGCTCATTATATTTTGCATCTCCTAATGCTCACCCTGAACATGATGGTATAAAAATTACGATTAATGGTAAAACTTTTGTCCATAAAAAAGATGCCACAGAATGGATTTTTGATGTTGAACAACTTAAACCCGTTAGAAATCGATTAATGACTGCAACAGCGATAACTGGTGCTCTTGGAATTTTGACTTCAGCTTATTGTAACAATGAAGCTTTAAATACTGTCACCCTTTCTACATTTTTAGGGTCTTTGGCTGCGTGTGGTATTGTTGTAGGCCTTGAAGTTGCAATGAACGCAACTGACGACGAGTAAGATTATTCAAGCTTAATATTTTTCTTAATACATCGACCTAATCAATCATACTGTAAAATAATTTGTGTTTTTACTATCTTTTTATATACTGAACTTCACTCAGTTTTAGGGACTTTGTAAAGTTATGAGGCATATGGATGGTTAAGCGTTATTTATTTTCATTTTTTTTACTTTCATCTTTTTGTACTGCATCAGCTCCAGAACGAGAAGCTCGTTTTGTGTTGGATAATGAAACTCATAAAACAAGTGAACATCAACTATCGAACATAAAGAATCATTCTCTACCTCATCAACATAAAACAACACCTCTAATCTTAAATATTTTTAGTTTTATGATAGGTGTTGGCGTAGGAATACCATTAATAATACCTTTTTTTTCAATAATAGAATCAATAGGACTTTTTTCAGGAATGTTTTTGAGCTCAATATCCTTGTTTCTAATTTTATGTATAATTTGGCACAATGAAACTTATGAATGTTCAATTTTAAATTATTATTATTATTATTATATTTGGCAGACAACACTTCCTTTTTGGCAGACAACACTTACTTTACTTATTCTTCCTATCTTATACATAGCTACTTTTTTTCAATATTGTTTTAAAAAATACCCCATCTTCTCCAGCAAAAACAAATATCGACCCAAGACTTCCTGGTAAAAATCAAAAAAACCGATTACTGTCTTGTTATCATTAAAGCATAAATGCAGGAGTTATTTATATGGTTAAACGTTGTTTATTTTCATTTTTTTTATTTTCATCTTTTTGTACTGTATCAGCTCCAGAACAAAAAGCTCAATTTGCATTAGATGAAAAATCATATCAACTTGATACCAATCATAAAACGTCTGTCGCTTTAAATATTGCAGGTTTTGGATTAGGTTGTTGTGTAGGAGCACTGCCAACACTCTATATTGGACAATTACTAGAAGAATATGGATTATTGGCCTGGAATAATATGAATAATCTTATTATGGCAGGATTTGTTATTACTGGTTTACTTATAATCCCCACTTTATTATTACTTTGGTATAATAAATATCATGAACATTCTTCACAGGGATTTTTTTTAAATGGGATTCTTTTGTCTATTTTATGGAATCCTTATATATCTATCCTTCTTCTTTTTGCAGCAATGTCACTTGCGCCTAGCATGATAGCTTGCATACCATTTCTTTCACCTTATGCATGCTTAGCATCATTTATTTACTATTGTTTTAAATCAAAAAAAACGAATTATACGCCAAGACTTCCTGGTAAAAATCAAAAAAAACGATTGTTATCGTATTATCGTTAAAGTAAAGGACTTTACAATGCACGTATTAAAATTAGTCAGTCTATTTTTATTATTCCAAGGCACATGCACAAAAGTTTTAAATTGTGATGCAGTAGCTGAACAATTAGAAGTTTTTCAAAAAACAATTGAAAAAATAGATCCTTTCGAACAAACATTTGAAACATGTAAAATTTCTTTTGAAATTATAAAAAAACATGTACACATTCAACAAATGCGATTAATGCATGAAGAAATTCTTAAAAATTGTTATCGTGTCAAACAACATACTCCAGCACCAAAACAGGCATCATAACATCAATATGAAAAACTTTGAGCTGCTCTTTAAACAAGGGCAGCCATTTTTTTTGCTTTATTGTTGGCGTTGCTTCAATATATAAAAAATCATAATGAAAATGTGAAATAAAAAAATCAGAAATCATCGCTTCTGTTTCACATCTATCAAGCTCAGAAAATAGATTTTTTGCGTCTCTTTGAAAGTCTATTCGTGAATCTTCAGATATATATGCAATCTCATGGTACCATTGGAGTGAATCCAAAATTGCATGAACAATACGTCGCCCTTCTACAACATTTTTTACTTGAATAGTATGAACACCAACCGTCGTAAACATATGGTGTAATTTTAAAATAGTGTCTTCCGATAAAGGCATGGTAACTTCATCCATTCCATTTGATGGTTCTTTTATACGCTCCACGTTCATACAAATCCCCCTTTGCATGTATTTAACAACCTATACATCAGGGTAATCAGACTTTAAGAAAAAGTGCAACTATTTTAATAAAAGATTCAATCGTATTACTATTACATACGTAACAATGGCGACACTTCAGCATGCCATAATCCACATACCGTGACCGCAATAGCATCGGTTACGTCATATTTTTCAGGCATTTTAAGACCTGAAAAAAGCGTTGTGACAACGCGAGCAACTTGCTCTTTACTTGCTCCCCCAGAACCAGTCAGTGATCGCTTAATTTGTTGGGGAGCAAATTCATGCAGCGTCAAAGAATGATGCGCAGAAAGTAAATAAAGAATACCACGTAAATACCCTAATTTTAAAAAGTTTTGAGCGTTTTTTCCTAAAAAAGGCGTTTCTAATGCGATATGATTAACATGATACTCAATAATTTTTTTACTAAAAAAAGCATGGAACTGTCCAACTCGTTCAACCAATGTTTTTGTCGATTGCATTTTCAAGTATCCAGCATCTAAAAGCATTGTTTTGCCATGCATCTTTTGCAAAATACAATACCCTGCATATTGAAATCCTGGATCTATTCCAAGAATAATCATACGCTCTCCTTTTTTCCACCTTTTTTATAGTGTACTACTTTTTACTCAATAATCATTATTCGAATAATCTTCGAATTTAGTTAATTCTTTCAAGAATGCGAGATTGGTCGTTCCTGTTGGGCCATTGCGTTGTTTTCCAATAATAAGTTCTGCGAGTGCAGGATTTTCTGTATCAGGATTATACACACTATCGCGATACAGAAACATAATAACATCAGCATCTTGCTCAATCGCTCCAGATTCTCGCAAATCTGATAAAATTGGTCGCTTGTCCATACGACTATCGACTGCACGAGAAAGCTGAGACAAAGCGATAATTGGTATCTTTAATTCTTTTGCTAAAGCTTTCAATGATCGTGAAATTTCTGAAACTTCCTGGTGTCTATTTTCATGTTTTTTAGAACCACCATGAATTAACTGAAGATAATCTATCACTAAAAACCCAACATTTTCTTGTGTCTTTAATTTTCGAGCCTTTGCGCGCAAGGTCATAATATCAATGCCAGCAGTGTCATCAATAAATAACTTTCGAGATGCCAATTGAGCTGCTACATTTGTTAAAGTAACCCACTCATCCGAAGATATAGTCGCATTTCTAATGTTATGGTGACTGATATTAGACTCAGATGACAATAATCGAAGCGTTAATTGTTCAGCAGCCATTTCAAGGGAAAAAACCCCAACAGTTACTCCCGTAGATGCAACGTGCGATGCAATATTAAGTGCAAGGGCAGTTTTACCCATCGAAGGACGTGCGGCCAATATGATTAAGTCTCCATTTTGGAACCCTGACGTCATTCGGTCAAGATCTTTATATCCTGATGGAATTCCAGTTAATCCACCACTATTGCTTTTTATATCTGAAAGATGTTGAAAAGTTTTTTTTAACCAAATGGTTAATTGAATAAAACTTTGTTCTGCCCGTTTGTTAGCAATTTGAAAAATTGTTTTTTCTGCAAAATCAAGAACTGCTGCAATATTTTCTTCTTCTTGGTTATAACAGGTGGCAATAATCGAAGTTGCTGAACTAATCAAATCACGTAATAATGATTTTTCCTTAATAATTTGTGCATGCTGTAAAAGCAACCCTGCTGAAGGAATTTCTTCCTGTAGTGACAGTAAATACACAAGCCCACCAGTATCTTGCAATGTATTGCGTTTTTCCATTTCATTTTGTAAAGTCACCAAATCAACACGTTCAGATCGTTGTGTAAGGACTACCATTGCCTCAAAAATTTTACCATGAGCACCAACATAAAAATCTTTAGCCTGTATTACTTCAGTTACTGCATTTAACTGTTCATCATTAAGTAAAAGAGCTCCCAAAACAGCTTTTTCAGCCTCAATACTTGCAGGCATTTTTTTACCAATGATTGCTTCTACAGGATTATTTTTTTTCTTAGCAAATACATGTTGCACTGATTGCATGGTAATCCTTATAAATTTTTATTGTCTTTCTGAGACAATTGTAAGTTGCATTTTCGGTTGCAATTGAGACGTTAATTTAATGGTAACATCGTATGTCCCACGTTCTTTAATTGTTTTATCAATAATAATTTGGTTACGTGTAATTGATATGCCTTCTGTTTCCAATAAATCAACGATTTCACTTGGATTTACTGACGCATATAATTTTCCGTCATCATGCATTTTTCGAGCAATAGACATCGTTAAATTTTTAATTTTTTCAGCTGTCAATAAAGTTTTTGAATTAACAACTTCTTTTCTATTTTTAACGGATTTAACTTTTGCTAAATAAAATGCTTCATTTTCAGCTGTTATTTTTACAGCAAGTTTACGTGGAAACAGAAAATTATCAGCATATCCATCACTAACTTTCACAATTTCATTTTCTACGCCGACATTTTCAATATTTTTAAGTAAAAAAACTTTCATAAATCAATCCTCTTTATGCTGTATAAAAATTACAGAATTATACAAATAGTATACTTCAAAAATAGATGGTTGAATATCAGATTTTCTTTCTTTTTTATTGTGCAGAAATTTTATTAAGTTTACATGATTCACCATGCGTACCAATTAACAAAGCATGAAAATAGCTACAATAAATAATTGTTCGCTGTTCATAACATGCTTTATAACGTGCCATCAAAATCATTAACGCATCATAGCCAGAATTTGCAAAATGACCGTCATGCATAAGGCATAATAGTGGACATTGTGTGTGAAGATGTTTTGATCTTTTATTCCAAAATAATTCTGAACATATAACAGGTAAAATCAAAGTATTATCATTAATTTTTAACGGTACTGACGTAGAAAAACCCTGACTAAAAAGATCCTTTTTTTGAAAAAAGAGGTTCCTTAGCTTACTCTTAAAAAAAAGACTTTCAGGAATATATTCGAACAATGGTATTAAATGGGTCTTTTCATAACGGTGCATTATACGACATTCGTTAATGCAAAAAAAACAATTAAAACACGCGTCATTTTCACACCATAGAGATCCAAATACAATATGATCACCCTCTTTCATAATATTTTTTTGCCACATTTCAATTGCATAACGATGTTCATTTAATGAGAATGGAAATGCTGATTCTCTCATAATAAATGTTTTTGCTTGTGGATATAATTGACGCGCTTTAACCATCAGTGAATATAATAATTGTGCGTGATCTTGGGGGTTTTTTTCTGTTTTACATTCGACAATGCAAGCAATTGAGTCTGTATCGTACTTTTCTATTAATTGTTTTTGTGTTAAAAATAAACAATGAGGTGGAAATAAAAAAATAGTAGTAAAACATATGATAAATATACTTATTTTTGTACGAGAAAATTGACTGTGTACTATACTATACACTATCAATTCTTGCATTATTACAACCATAATTAAGAATAACCATCGTTGTATTGTTGCTATAAAAATAACTCCCGCCAAGGTATTAATCAAAGGAATAAGCGGAAAAAAAAGCGGGTATCCTTGAATGACTCCCAAGGGAAATAAAAAAAAACGATCAATTGCTACAAAAAATAAAACAGTTACCAATACTCTGTATACTATTTGAAGCAATGGTTGCGAATTCATTTTTTTCTGTAACAACCAAATCCAAATCATGGAATAAAGACCACAATACAACCCAAAAAAGAAAAGGACACAAGTCACTATTGCAACATTAGTTCCATAATTCACCACAACATATAATATCCCAAATGCATGCATAAAAAATGCAATAATCGACCATAAAGCACCGGTCAATATCCCTATGGATATTTTTTTTTCAATACACAACAAAAGTGGTATTAAAAAAATAACAGCTGCACTTGAAAACGGTGCATATAAAAATGAAATCCCATATAAAAAAGCTGAAACTGTAACTGCAAAAAGTCCAGATTTTATACTGTAATGCATACATACTCCTTGATCTTTATCCTTTTTTAAACTATTTATGTTATAGTGTTATGTGATCATAGAAAAAAAACAACAATATAAAACTTAATTTATATAAAAAGGATTGTCGTTATGTTCGCTATTGTTTTCTATTTCATAGTAATCATGACTGCATCACATCTTTATGCTGATGCACCAGTAAATCCTGGATTTCCATTTCCCAAACCAACTGCAGAAGAACTTGCGCAAATCGAAGAATTTCTCAGTACACTTTCTGAAGAAGAACTCGCAGAATTGGCGCAAATTGGTGAAGAAATTATGCGTGAAGCTGAAAAAAGTGGCGTTAATTTAGAGGACTTTTTAACACCTGAAAAAACTGTCGCTGCCCCTATTGCGCAAACAGTTACTCCCAAAGAAGTTAAGGCTCCAGCAAAAGTTTTCACCGCATCGACAAAAGATACGCATGATCTTTCAAAAATTTTAGATGATTTAATAAGTCATATCGATAGCATAACACAAAAAACTTCTATCGATCAGAAACTTGAAGAAGCCGTCACACCATTGTATGAACAATTAAGTTTGTTGCATTATTATATTCATGTTATTAACGATGACAGTATTCTTCCTTTTTTACTTGAAAAAGAGAATATTTCTCTTCTTAATCAATTGAAAAATTTTGAAATAAAACTTGAGGAATTAGATGATGCATTTGATGTTGATCTTTTACATCATGAATATCAGCTCAAAATACCTTCTCAAGCACATGTGTTAAAAGTTAGAAAAGCTCTTAATAAGGCCCAAACACATCTCAGTTCAATTATGCGATTTTTTACTAAAACATTGTCACAAGATGGACTTATGAAAAACATTGAAGATCTTATTAAAAAATATGAACCAGAAGCATTAAAAGTTAAAGAAAGCAATAAACTCAAAGAACAAGAAGCCTTTAATTATATAAAAAAAGCTCAAGGACGAGGAGCAGCTGCCTCTACTCAAGCACCACAAAAAGGTGGTGGCGCTGAAAATAAAGACAGCAAGCCTCTTACTATTTATCAAGGAGGTAAACAAGCAGGTTCTGCAAAAATACAAACAACTCCTACAAAACGACCGTCAGCACCCTCTCCATCATCAATAAAATCAAATACTTCTGATGCAAAAAAAGCTAAATCTGACAACAAAGATAAAAAGGATGTAAAAGTATCAACAGACGAACTTTTAGTACAAGCTGAAGCAAAATCAAAAGAGTCTCTTGCTCATGCTGAAGGAATTTTGTTACATCACGCTAAATCTATTACAGACAGCCTTAACATGGAATCAAATCTAACATTTACACAAAAAAATGGGCTTGATGAAGTTAACTTTGTTTTAAAAACAGCAAGTAATGAAATAAGTGAATGGAAAAAACATGTTCTTAAATTAGCAGGAAAAGACTTAAAAATATATAAAGATAAATCAAATCGTTTAACACAATTTTTTTCCACGGGATGTAATAATCTCAATAAAGTTCATTCAAAGTTAGAAGCAACAATTGCAAAAAATAAAAAATTTACTCCAAGTCCAGAACTTAAAAAATTTCAAAGTTTAATGGATGAAATTAAAAAGAAAATTCAAGAATTTTAAAGTTAAATTTATTTTTTAAGTTTAAATAAAAGGTTTTTCTGATTTTTCACAAAAAATTATCTCAAAAACAGGAGCTCTTTTTCTAGCTTATTTAAGCTCGGACATTTCTATTGAATTTCATTCGGACATTTTAATTGAACATCTACACACCAAAAGATTTTATGTTAATGTTCATTAGAAATGTCACAATTTCTGTTCAATAGAAATGTCCATTAAATTTTTTTCTTCTTTTCGGTTAAAATCTCTCCATGGATGATGAGCAGGTACTTTTCGAGGTTGTGTTCTTCTGAACTTGTATTC
>SXGU01192562.1_pt1 | contig 14080 bp, 14 predicted proteins | sample 3174531 | NCBI WGS metagenome assembly SXGU01 (sample SAMN11356863, study PRJNA531348) | freshwater metagenome | isolation source: freshwater sample F1-140 | place: China: Fuxian Lake, Yuxi | collected 2017-12-25
ACCGATTACGTCACCGACTACCCGCGCCGATTTTTTATAAGGTTTATTCCAATCATTGCCCAACTCGCCCATTGCGTATAACACACGGCGATGCACAGGCTTTAGACCGTCTCTGACATCCGGAAGGGCTCGACCGACGATAACGCTCATAGCGTAATCGAGATAGGACTGCTTCATCTCGTCTTCGAGATTGACAGGTATTATTTCTTTAGCGAAGTTTGACATTGATCCCTATATAGACTGTGTGTCGTTAATGCATAACGACAGGGTTTCCTGACTCTGTACGAATATATTTTTTGCTGGCTTTAAAGCATCGACATGACAAGAAATTAAGCACGAAAGTATAACAAATTGTGCCAATAGTGTCGAAGCCGATAACACCGTAAATTTGCTCCCTTCCGCAATGCCGATATTCGCAAGGGATTAATTGCCGATTCCGGGCACCCGGCCGCTTTATTGAGAAAACCTATTTTAATACGATACACCGATCTTAATTTTTACGGCCCGCATTCGAATTTCCTTATCGGCTCGATGCCTCTCAACTCATGCGCCCGCTCGGAAAATCCGGCTTCTCTATTATGCCCAAGCTGCGGTCTTAGGAGTCTATTGACTTTTTACCGAATAAATACCGCACCTTCAACTTTCTTCAATCTCAACCGATTTCAACAAACCTAAATACTTGGTATCGATCTCGACAACTAATTCACAGCCACCGAAATCATCGGTTTTCTCGCTGATTATTTGGGCGCAAGCGAATAATTTCGCCCTGATATCGCCTTGATCGGGTTGCAGATGAAGTTTTCTTTTGATTTTGGTATTCGAAAAAATTTCGGTCAGCGCCTGATAAAGCAGATCCACACCGACTCCGGTTTCGGCGGACAACCAGACCCGAACCGGATTGCCGACATCATCCCGTTCAATCCGGGGTTGAATATCAACCAGCAAATCTATTTTATTAAAAACTTCAAGTTGCCTGACTTCGTTAGCCTTAATATCTTCAAGCACCTGGTTGACCTGATAAATCGTATCAGCCCTGTCCTCGCTGCTGGCGTCAATCACATGCAACAATAAATCCGCTTCGCTGGCTTCCTGCAAGGTAGATTTAAACGCCGCCACCAGTTCATGCGGCAAATGCCGGATAAAACCGACGGTATCGGCCAAAACAATATCGCTGCTGTTGGGCAACTTACAATTGCGCAAGGTCGGGTCCAGCGTAGCGAACAACTGGTCAGCTACGTAAATATCGGCGCCGGTCAGCTTATTAAACAAAGTCGATTTACCGGCATTGGTGTAGCCTACCAGCGAAACCGACGGAACTTCGGCCTTTTTTCTTTTGCTGCGCCCTTGATGTCGTTGTTTATCGACTTTATCCAGCCGCTGTTGTATTTGCTTGATGCGCAACCCCAACAATCGCCGGTCGGTTTCCAGCTGAGTCTCACCGGGTCCGCGCAGACCGATACCGCCTTTTTGGCGTTCCAAATGCGTCCAACCGCGAACCAGACGGGTGGATAAATGTTGCAACTGCGCCAACTCAACCTGTAATTTGCCTTCAAAGGTTTGCGCACGCTGGGCGAAAATATCGAGGATCAGTCCATTTCTATCAACCACGCGAACCCCCAAAAATCCTTCAAGATTTCTTTCTTGGCTGGGTGAAAGCGGATGATTAAACAGAACAATGTCGGCGGCATAGGTTTCGATAATGCCTTTAAGCTCTTCAAGCTTCCCTTTACCGACAAAATATTTTGGATCAGGCTTTTTGCGAGTGCCTGTAACGACATAGACAGGATCGGTTCCTGCCGACTTGGCTAATTCTTTTAATTCTAAAAGATCTTCATCCATGGAACGAAGCGCCAGATGAACGAGGACGGCTCGTTCACCTGATTCGGGACGATCAAACAATTCAATACCCCACAAATGTGATTATGGAAAAATACTTATCTACCTCGCTGAGGCAACTCTCCATCGGCGAACAATGAATCACTCTTCGACACCTTCATTTTCAAGAGGCATCTTTACCGCTTTACTCGGTACGATGGTGGATATGGCATGTTTATAAACCATCTGGCTTGAGGTATTTTTCAGCATAACCACGTACTGATCGAACGAGTCCACTTTACCCTGCAACTTTATTCCGTTAACCAGAAAAATAGAAACTGGGGTGTGCTCTTTTCTAAGTGCATTTAAAAAATTATCCTGCAAATTTTGACCTTTCGACATCCGCTTTCTCCTTATTATTTAATAACATTTTATGTAAGATAACTGCAATTACACGTCAACACAAATCAATATGCTCCGGTTTCAGAATATTTTTCAGCTGAAACCGGGCACTTATTTTAATTGCACTTGGTAACTACAAAATACAGTGGGGTACATTTTTATAAATTCAAGCATTATTATCCAATCGCGTGCAATCAAAATAGTCTTTTGATCCATTACGGCCTAATTTTCAAGCACAACAGGAATCTTGCCGATCTTGGCCTGCCAAATTTTGGGGGCGGTTTGATGCACGGAGTTACCTTCGCTATCGACAGCGACCGTAACCGGCATATCTTCCACAACAAATTCGTGAATCGCTTCCATGCCGAGGTCTTCAAAAGCGACGACGCGTGACTGACGAATCGCCTTTGACACCAGATAAGCCGCACCACCGACCGCCATTAAATAAACGGCTTTATGCTTTTTAATAGCGGCAATTGCTTCCGGCCCACGCTCGGACTTACCGATCATGCCAAGTAAGCCGGTTTTTTCCAGCATGATTTCGGTAAATTTATCCATGCGCGTTGCTGTAGTCGGACCGGCAGGCCCGACCACCTCATCGCGAACCGGATCGACCGGTCCTACGTAATAAATGAACTTGCCTGTAAAATCCACGCTTTCAGGCAAGGCTTCGCCCCGTTCAAAAAGTTCAGCCATGCGTTTATGCGCCGCATCTCTGCCGGTTAGCAAAGTACCGCTTAACAATAAAGTTTCTCCCGGCTCCCAGCTTGCCACATCCTGCCCGGTCACGGCATCCAAATTGACTCGACGGGCGGTAGCGCCGGCTTCCCAAGTAATTTCCGGCCAATCTTCCAAACGCGGCGGCTTAAATTCAGCGGCGCCGCTGCCATCCAACACAAAATGCAAATGCCGGGTCGCCGCACAATTAGGAATAATCGCCACCGGCTTGTTCGCGGCATGAGTTGGATAGTCATTGATTTTAATATCCAGCACCGTCGTCAGGCCGCCCAAACCTTGAGCGCCGATACCCAAGGCGTTGACTTTTTCGTAAAGCTCCAGGCGCAACTCTTCAACCGTAGTGCTGGGGCCGCGTGCGATTAAGTCATGAATATCTATCGAGCCCATACAGGCTTGTTTGGCTAAGAGCATGGCTTTTTCAGCAGTACCGCCGATGCCGATGCCTAAAATACCGGGCGGACACCAGCCCGCACCCATGGTAGGAACGACTTTCAGTACCCAATCAACGATGCTGTCCGAAGGATTGAGCATCGCAAACTTCGCCTTAGCTTCGGAGCCGCCGCCTTTCGCCGCTATTTCAATATCGAGTTTATCGCCGGGTACGACTTCCATGTGAATCACCGCCGGAGTGTTGTCTTTGGTATTGCTGCGTTTGCCTGCCGGGTCGGCCAGTATCGAAGCGCGCAGCACATTATCGGGATATAGGTAAGCGCGCCGAACGCCCTCATTGATCATATCGGCAACACTCATATCCGCATCCCATCGGACATCCATACCGATTTTTAAAAATACCGTAACAATGCCGGTATCCTGGCAAATTGGGCGATGACCTTCCGCACACATCCGGGAATTGATCAAAATTTGCGCGATTGCATCCTTGGCCGCCGGATTTTCCTCGTTTTGATAGGCCTTATGCATGGCCTTGATAAAGTCCAACGGATGATAATACGAAATATATTGCAAAGAATCGGCAATGCTTTGAATCAGATCGTTTTGACGAATAATACTCATCGGAGATTTCCTGCTGTTTACCCTGAGCGTAGCCCAAGGGTGTGGTTACTGTGCCCTTCGACCATGCTCAGGGAAAAAACAATCAATTTTATAGCACAGCATAGCGGGCTATCCAACGCGGCAGATTGAATATTTACCTGCACACCCCTTATAAAAACGGGTTATTGTCCAAGCTAAAACCGGCAGCATTCCTGTGCCCTCCCCCACCAAAATCCAGGGCTAAATGGCCCACATCATAATCGCCGATCGAACGGAGCGAGAAAGTCCACCGTCGTTTTTTGCCGTCGTACTGGTAAGTCATGCCAAAAGTACCCGACTTTTCGGCCAGTATATGGCCAAGATCACTCGAAAATAAAGACGGAGCATTAACGGCAAGACCTACCCGACCCGATACCGAAACACTATGTGCGTATTTGGCGAGTCTTTTCACCATTCCTGCAAACTGCTCAACCTGTATGCGTCCGATTGCCAGCAACTCCGCCAAATCAAGCGAGCCTATCTCAGCCAAAGTACCGGGCATTCTTTCATACAGCGCTGTCGTTATTTCACGGGTACCGTCCAGCTTAAAACGCCAAAGATCACGGTCTTCGATATGCAGTAGGATTTTAGGCGGTTTCAGGTCATGAAAAAAATACTGCCAGGTGAGGATGCAACCACTCCGAGACATATCGAAATTGATCGACAGGTTTTCAGGAAGGGGTTCCAGCTTAAAAAAGGCCTCATATTGTTCCATAGCGGTCATATGATGATCAATCAGGATAATCCGGCCGGCTTTCGCCGAGGCCTCGACCAATAACTGCGGCGAATAGGAAAAATCCAATATATAAAGCAAAGCGCCGGGTTCGAAGTCGGGAATATCATCACCATATCGCGCCGGAATGTAACGGCTGTGATTGCCCAGCTTGCAAAACGCGCTCCATGCCGCACCTAAACCATCCAGGCAATCGGCATGATAAATAACTAAAGCTTTATTGGTTTCTGACATGCTTTTAAAAATCCCTGTGGCTGAAATGGATCGGGGGTGTTACCGTGCAATTTAACTGCATTTTACACGACCCTAAGCCTAATCATGCCAAAAACAGCACAGTCAAGCCTACAGAAATTTGCAATATCGTGAATCCGAGTTGATATACGACTCAAGAAATTTGCTTTGGATGCCACGACTGAAGGGTGTTCGGCTAAACCAAAAGGTTGGTCGACCGTCGACCACCCAAGCTCGCTCGACACAAAAATAGAAAAGTTTTATCTACACTCTACAACAATCACAGATTACGATTTTTCTCCCCGGTCTTCCGGGAGAGTATTTTAAAAAGCGCAATCAACAACCGCTCGCAGAAAATAGATAAAACTTGTGAAGACGGCTAAGCAGCATTAACCGCGTTTGTTTGTTTTACCGCCCAATGCCTCATTATTGCTCAGCGGTTTAATTTCTACCGTTCCTAACCCGCGGATATCGAGTTGTTTAGCCGCAGCATAGGATAAATCCATGTCTCTGTTGCCATGAAAAGAACCTCGATCATTGATGCGAACAATAACGCTACGGTGATTTTTCAGGTTGGTCACTTTTGCATAAGATAACAACGGTAAGGTTTTATGGGCGGCAGTCATTGCATACATGTCGAATTTTTGGCCGCTGGCCGTTTTTTTGCCATGAAACTCAGAGCCATACCAGGAAACCTTGCTTTGATGATTATCCGCATGAGACTTGGCTTTATGGTTTTTTGCTACGGAGTGCTTGGAAGCCTTGCGGCCTGAATGATGCCCGGACGCTTCAGCTGTTGCAGGAACAACAAGATGACTGCATATAAAAAAAACAGGAACTGCTAGCATGATTTTATTCATAGGGTAGAGCCTTTTTTATTTTAATTGGCTCAATTTTAGCTTAACAAGCCTTAAGCTCAGCTTAAACCAGTCAGGCCACTTTTAAAGCTAGCCGACCGTAAAGCTTTCATTCCTCGGCTTAACAAATATTGTATTATTTCGGTTTTTTTAAGATTCCAGGAATCGATCATGAACAATTATGAACAAGGTAAAACAGCCAGGCGCATTGTTTCTGTGGTGTATATTTTAATAATGGCAGTCGTTATGGGCGGGACTTATCTGTCGCAACAACAAAAAGAAGCGGATAAGGCGTCGCAAAACTTAGCCGACCGCAATTAAAGAGACTTAGTACGAATACTAAAAGCGGCGGACGGACTTAAATAAATCAGGACAGTACCGCTACAGCTTAACGCTCCGCCGGAGCGCTAAGCTGAGTTATTTACCGCATTGGCCTTCGCCTTCCGCCATCTACTTGTTGATATTCGAAATTGCGTATTGGCTGCGAATCGGATAATGTACATTTACCTTGGCGGTTACGTCGACATTCGCTTTGCGTTCGAACACCACCACGCAGTCCGAGCCGCCGAACTGAAAAAACGAGAACATTTCGCCTTTACTCAACTGCTTACCCACCAGCGCTTGTTCTATCTTTTTATTCAATAGCTCCACTTGTTGGTAATAATCGAGACCTTCTTTTTCTTCCGGAGTCAGTACGATCGGTTGTTGCCCTTCCGCCTCGGGGGTCACAAAAACTACGGATGAAACCTGCGCCATGCCCATCGGCAGAACGGCGACTTTTCCGATAGCGGTTTCCAGCACGAGAAGGCCGCGGCATTGCACAAATTGATACCCCGTCGGATCTTCGGCATCCAAGTATCGTTGAGGAATAACCGCCTGCGCCAAGTCTCCGTTTTCATCCTCTTCTTCCTGCTTGCTTAACTTTTGCAGATTGACTTCCAGATAAACTTGTCCCGGAATAAACTTGGCTTCCAGCACCTTACCGGCAACCGGGGTATGCTGCCTATGGTAATCGTAAGTGTTTAAAAAGCTGTGACAAAAAACCCCGCCGGCGAAATCGTTTTTGTATTGGGTGTCTTCCAGCAATTCCTCAATCGGCCACTCGATATGTTTAACAACAATCGACGGCGGTGCCGGTAGCGGATCGCCGACGCCCGTACTGATTGTCCATTGTCCGACAAACGTAGACTCGGCAGGAAACACGATCACTCGGTCGTCATCGGCCTGGGCAACCGGTCGTTGCACTTCGATGTCCTTGAACTTGCGGCCAAAATAGGCGTTGAAGGTTTCGTATTGCTGCGGCTCTTTTTCATAGTCCTGCCAAGCATACTCGGGGGCATATTTAAAACTTTCCAGGTATTCGCTCGAAGCGGGCGTATCCAAAAATGCTCCCCACTCTACAGCGAAGTCGCGCAGCCACAATGAAATAGGCGAAAGAATCGCTCCTTTCAGCGGCGCAACCGGACTTTGCAATGCCTCCAGTTCCGGCTGATTAAAATAGTAATAAAACTGGGTGATTCTTAAATAACATGTGCGTTCATGCAGGATCTCGCCATTCCAATCCCAAACCCGTATTTCCGGAATCCAGGTCACCAGCTCATCAACGTAATAATAATACTGGTCCAGCGTTTTGATTCGATCCAACTCGGGTATTCTTTGGGCGCTCACGGTTTTGATCGCGCTTTCGAAAGAAGCGGAGTAGTAATTCTCTTCAATGATTTTTTTAAGCTTTTTCGTGGCCGGTTGTTTGGGTTCGTAGATCGTACCTACCGGCGGCATATCGCCCAAAAACAGCGGCGCCTGAGGCGGAAGCGATGTCGCATCAGGCGAGGCGAGCGATTTTACTTTGGGTTTTAGAAAAGCGTCGGCGCGTTTCAAAACTTGCATTAGATCCTGGGCTGTTGCTACGCGACGCCGTGCGGAAACGGCACTATTTCGAGATTTACTGCTCATATTTATTCACCTTGTTAGTCGATCATGAAAAATAAATTGCTTAACGCCTATTAGACAGCCGAGTAGGCGTAAAACATTGCGAGACTGGTTGGCGTAAATTTAATGCGCCCTCAATAAACTCAGATGACGCTACTTAAAAATACGGCGTGATTTAACCATAAAGATCAGCCGCCAACAAGAATAATAAACATAAGCGCTAGACAAAAATCTTTTAGCTGTGTTTTCCAGCCGGCAATAGATTCCATGAACCTGCCTGATCCGGTTAATTTAGTGTTATTAGAGCCCGAAATGAATAAAGCGACACGTTCCCACGCTCCGGCGTCACTGTCATTAAGTTAAGAAAAAAGCTCCCTCTCGGCAATCGCTCCTGCATTGCTCTACTTACCTACATCCCTGTAGGCATCCTGCTGGAGAGGCTTGGGGTGGCGACGGATGCAGGAGGTAAAGCAACGCAGGGAGCGGTTGCCGAGGAGAATAAAAATTATGAAGATCGAAAAGTGAAAGATTGCTTGCCGAAAAACAAAAAAACCGCAGTTAAAGCGTGCCGAAGAAGGCTCAACCGCGGTTTTTAGATAGCGCGTGGAGGTCAGGCATAAACGGTATGCCCGAGCCGAACTACAAAACTTCTTCGTGCTTAGCGACTAACGCAGGCAATGACTTGACCAGCTTGATAATGCCGTATCCTAAAATCGCATAGACCAGCGCGGAGCCGACATAAAGCGGGTAATACTGCGCCACCCGAGCCAGATATTGTCCCCAGGACAGATCCGTATAGCGACCCGAAAGCACATAAAAGCTGCCGTTGGAAATAGCGAATGCAACCGATGCCGCCAACGTTACTATGCCGAACTGCGTTGCCAATTCAGCCATGCTTAATGCTTTAAATGCAGAGCAATAACGACCTGCAAACCACATCACCGCATAAGTAGGAATCAAAAAAACATAAGCGGGCGACACGCACCAGCTGCTGGTGCCGTTGGCAATAGCAACGTAGTCAATCAGGCCCGCCATGATCAGCAAGAACACGAACAGCGCTTTTTTACGGTAAAAACCGGCAAAGAAAAAAACCGCAAGCGAAGCATCCGGCAAATGCAACACATCGCCGAAATGATGAAAGCGCGTCAGCACCATTGACGCTATCAAAGGAATCGGTAAATACTCGACTTGCAACCATTGTTTTATATTCATAGTGTTATCTCCATAAAGGTAAGCATTAATTATTATAGTGGATGGAAACAAAGAAGTTCCTATCCGCGGTATTGTAGGTGTTAACGGTTTGATAATTTTTATCTAACAGATTATTTAACTGTGCGCTCAGCGCCCAGTTTTTACTTAAATGATAAGTTGAACGTAAATCGACGGTTACGTAACCGGCAACCTTGATCTGGTTCAGTGTATCATCAAAACGCCCGGCTTGAGCCAGCACTTTAGCGCCTAAATCCAACTGTCCGAACGAGCGCGATAAATCGTAAGATAAGGTTTTGTCGGAGCGGCGCTGCAAGCGCATATTAGATTCCCGATTTTTGGGGCTCATCAAATTCATGCTCAGCTTGTTGTTCCAATCCATGATATGAGTTCCGATTTCAGCTTCAATACCGTCAATTTGCGCTTTACCGACATTTTCCGCCGTGGAGAAAAACGTGGTCGGGTTAGTAACCGCCACAATCAAATTGTCGATATTAGTATGATAGCCGCGAAGCTCCCATTGCAGCCACTCATGATCTCCGGCCAGTCCCGCTTCGAAAGACGTGGATTGTTCGGGTTTTAGCGAGGCATTGCCGAATCCCGGAAAGTAAAGCTGATTGAATGTCGGCGCTTTAAAAGCATTGCCAAAGCCGGCAAACGGGCTGATGCCGTAGTCTCCGTTATAACGCCAGCCGAAATTACCGGTCACCTGCTCGCCGAAAGCTTCGTTTTTATCGCCGCGCACCGATGCATTGAAAAAATGATTGTCCCATAGGCGGCTGTGCAATTCGGTAAAAATACCCGCATCATAGCGGGACGTTTCGTTATAGAGCGTTGAGCTATCCACTTGATCCAATCGATAATCGGAGCCGACAACCAACTTATGATCATCGGACAAAGCGACTTCGTTCAGCCAGCTGGCATTCCAACGGGTACTGTTGAACTTGCTGGCAAAGGCGCCGTTAGGCGCAAAGTTATCGGCATCATCGCGGCTTTGCCCGAAACGCAGTATTGAGCGCCAGTTATCGACAATATTCATACTGGCTGTGGCGCCGACGCTCTGTTCTACAAATTCGGTTTTATTTTGGAAATTACCGTCAAACTCGGTCTTTCCCTCAGCATGCATAAAAAATGCTTCGACTTCGGCATTATTGTCGAAACGGTGACCCGCTCGAGCATTCAACGCGGTGTTCAGGTAACCGTCCTTATCCGGCTGATTCACACCGAAGAGTCCGGGAGTGGGTTGCCGGGAATTAAAGCCTTGCGAGCCGAACTGCGATGAGCCCAAGCTATACCAATTGTTTTGCCATTTCCCGCTGACCGTGCCGGACGCCCGGTAACTGTCATAACTGCCGCCGCCTGCATCCAGGGTGAGGCTGGGCTTTTCATCTTGTCCGCCTTTGCGGGTAAAAATCTGGATAACCCCGCCTATCGCCTCAGAACCGTATAAACTCGATTGGGGACCGCGAATAATTTCCACCCGTTCAACCTGATCGATAGGAATAAATTGAAAAGGCGTGGTACCGGACGTCACAGAACCGACTTTAATGCCGTCGATCAATACCAATACGTGATCCGAATTAGTTCCGCGCATATATATATTGGTATCTTTTCCGTAACCGCCGGTTTGTACTATATCGATGCCGGTGCTGCCGCTTAACAGCTCCGGCAAAGTTTTAGCCTGAAGGCGTTCAATATCCTGACGGGTATAAACGGTGGCGGCCGCGGCCAGCTGGTTTTTAGCGGTTTCCGTTCGGGTTGCGGTAACCACCAGGTCGGGAAGATTTTGCACAGTTTCCTGCGCCTGTAACGGGGCATTAAAACCCGTAAGTAATAATGAGCCGAAAATAAGTTTTTGCATGTATGTTCTCTTTGCGCCGCCCGCGCATCATAGTAGAGTTACACAGCAGAGGACGAAGAAAACGAGAGATGACGGGGACTGGCGCAGTCATTTTCGCAGACAGCCCTCCGCTGTTCCGAATTAAACTTTCGGGCCGGTCTCCGGGCTTATAAGTGGCGCTAACCTGAATCATCACCTTCCCATGAGTAAACACAGTGGCGTCTCGATGAAACTTTTACTTATATACCGTTGCGGGGGCAGCGTCGGATTTGATTTACACCTTACCGACTTCCCGTTTAACCATTAGGTCTGAAAAACCCTCTGGAACCTGAAAGCAAGGCGCAATTATAGGGAGTTATAGCGATAAAGCAAATTCAGCGTCTATGCGAAATTTGTAATTGCCCAATGGAAGATATAAAGCTTGATGACTAATGAAGAATACGGCGGGGGGGAATTTAAGCGGATGTTGCAGTAAACGATGCTCTGTTTGAAAATTTGATGCCTATGTTTTATATGCTAAGTCCGAATCGGCAATGGTTTAAAGTTAAGCAAACCGTGTAGCTAAAATAAAAAAACTTCCAAGGCCGTTAAACCTTGGAAGTTTTGTTGAATTAATTAATTCAGGAAAGTGTGTCACTCGCATGATAGTTGTCCAGCTTTGTCACGTTTCCGATTCACGTTAACGTTGCTGGCAATGGCCGCTGATGCAAACAGCGTAGATGAAATAATGAATTCTCCCGAAATAAAGCCTATTAGGCCGGTTATAAATACCGTTGCGGTTAAAATATCTTTGTAAAGATCGCTCATAAATAAATCCTCGTATCAAGTTGACTGGTTTTTTGTTTAAACTACGACTCAACTATACGGAGCTTATCTATTGTTGACAATAACACTATGGATATATAGATTGTTTCTTAATGGGATACACCAAATTCATAAACCGTTCATATAAACTGAGCGCTAAATATGCTTAGGCCACGCCCATCAACTCATATTTTGTAAGGCTTCAATACGTTCCTCCAACGGCGGATGGCTCATAAACAGCTTTTGCCCTCTGCCGCCGTTAATACCAAAGACCTCTAATTGTCCCGGTAAGTCTTGGGCTTCATACTCACGTTGCAAAGCCCGCAAAGCGCCGATCATTTTTCCTCTTCCGGCCAGCTTGGCGCCACCGGCATCGGCTTTAAACTCACGGTAACGGGAGAACCACATGACCAGCATGGAGGCCAAAAATCCCAACGCAATTTGCGCAATCATCTGAGTGATAAAATAACCCGCACCCTGCCCCCGTTCGTTTTGAAGCACAACACGATCGACCACGTGACCGATAATACTGGCAAAAAAGTAAACAAAGGTGTTAACTACGCCCTGCATCAAAGCCATTGTCACCATATCGCCATTCGCAACATGGGTGATTTCATGACCGACGACAGCTTCGACTTCATCATTGCTCATGCGTTGCAGTAAACCGCTGCTGACAGCGACCAACGCATTGTTTCTGTTCATCCCGGTAGCAAACGCATTGGCTTCCGGAGCCTGAAAAACCCCGACTTCCGGCATGCCGATGCCCGCTTTTTGAGCATGTTTAGCCACGATGGCAAGCAGCCATTGTTCCGTCTGATTCTGCGGCGGATCGATCACTTGAACGCCCATCGTTTGTTTTGCGGTCCACTTCGACAAGACCAGTGAAAGGGTTGAACCGGTCATGCCGACAACGGCCGATAAAATCAGCAGTGCGTTAAGGTCAAGATTGACGCCCTGTGCATCTAAAGTGCCGGTTAAGCCCAAAAGGCTGAAGACAATACTGACCATAACCATTATTGCGACGTTGGTCGCCAAAAAAAGAAAAATTCGCATCATTGTTGAGCCTGCTATAGCCAGTGAAGTTATTAGAAAACTAAAATAATTTGAAACTATGCCTTCGGAATCGTAATAGTCACCACGCCGTTGTGATATTCGGTTTTCATTTTGGCCGTATCGGCAGGTCCCGGCAAAGTTAAGGCCCGTTGAAATTGACCAACGAAACGCTCTCGATAACGGTATTCACCGTTTTTATCATCGGCCTCATCCTGTTCGTGTTCGGTTTTAATTGAAATACGCAAAACCTTATCCTCCAGCTTTACGTCTATCGACGATTCATCGGCGCCGGGCGCGTTCACCGTCACGATGTAGCGATCCGGTTTTTCCTGTAAATCCACATCGGGCTTTGCACTCAATCCGCCGACAGGCGTTTTCATATGGAAACGCGAAAATGAATCCTCAAACATTTTTTCCATTTCCTTTTGCATGTACTGCATTTCCGCATAAGGGTTCCAGGTGCGTCCCTTAAAGAATTCGTCTTCATCCGATTGGGAGAAATTGGGTTGAGGTAGATTGGAGATTTGGTTTTGAGGATCGCCGGTTTGACTGTAAAACCCGCTTAATTGATTGAGACGGTCGTTCAACCGAAACATCGTATAAGCCTGTATTCCCAGAATAATCACTAACACGGCCGCTATAGAGGCAATGGTTTCGTTTTTCATTGCTTGACTTCCTGAGCAAATTGCCGATTCGGCAAGTAAATTTACTGTAACGATTAGCCACTCCTTAATAATAGATAGGGACTAGTTACGCACTGAATGAGCGTTTCCGGCTTGCCGAGTTGGAACACCGGAACACGCTCGCTTTTTAGATGCGCTCAGAGGCTACAGGACTAATGAATTTCAATGGTTTTGCGTTTGCTTTGTTCGGCTTTAGGAATAGTCACTTTCAATATGCCGTCATGAAATGAAGCCTGAGCCTTATCGCCATCGACATCGACAGGTAAAGACAACGTACGTTGGAACTCGCCGCGCATGATTTCGTGACGGAAATACCGGCCTTTTTGTTCTTCCTGTTGTTCTTGCTTATTCGCACGGATGGTGATCATTTGGTTATTAATCGATACATCCAGCTCTTCCTTTTTAATGCCCGGTACCGCAACTTGCACTTCTATGTCATTGTCGTGATCGACCATATTGACTCTTGGAACACCGCTTTCCAATAAACTAGGCATATTCCAGTCCAACAATCGAGGCATTCTGCGTGATATAAAATCATCAAAGAAGTCATCTAATTTATCGAATGACATTAAACCGCCGGCTGGGACGTCGGGCATTAATTCCGAACTTCTTTGTTGGGTATTTTGCTGCTCACTCGTTTTCATAACATTCTCCGCAATTTATTTAAATCAATTAAGCAAATTTATAGAGTCCACAGCTAATAGAGTGACATTTGCTCCTTCTCCCTCAGGGACAAATCCGCCGGGAGCGGATTTGC
>SXGU01428762.1_pt1 | contig 14080 bp, 16 predicted proteins | sample 3174531 | NCBI WGS metagenome assembly SXGU01 (sample SAMN11356863, study PRJNA531348) | freshwater metagenome | isolation source: freshwater sample F1-140 | place: China: Fuxian Lake, Yuxi | collected 2017-12-25
AGCTCCTTCACGAGCTTCCGGACGGCGTCCTTCCGGTGGCTGGTTCCGAGGAGCTTGCTCCCGGTTTTCAAAAGGTTTTCAACGGCTTCTCTAGGAACGAGCGAAGGGCCCACGCCGAAGCGCGGATCATCGGGGACGAGTTCCGCGGGGACCGTAAAATCTTCGAACATCAAATTCCTCCAGTATTAAAACCTCGCTCTATGATAGCGAGACGGACGGAAATTTGGTAGTTTTAATAGATGAATAAAATCCTCCCTTCCCTGGCAATCTTCCTCCTTTGCTGCGCTTCTGCTATGGCGCGAGCGAAGAGCACGAAGACCATCGAAGCGATCTCCTTCAACGTCGGGCCGCACACGGAGAACTTCAACGCCGTCCAGTCCGATGCCTCGGGAGGAAAGCGGAAGTTCGACTTCGCTCCCACCATCGGAGCCGGCCTCCTCATCCCCTGGCGCCCCTGGGACCTCGGGCTCCTCTTCCTCCCGGAGCTCAACTGGGTCCTCCCGCAGTTCTCCGGGGAGTCGCGGATCGTGAAGAACATCTTCATGCTCCGGAGCGACCTCGGGTACGACGTCCTCCCCTGGCTCCGGCTGCGCGCGGGGACGAGCCTCATGTGGCTCAACCAGCATGGCCGCGGAGGGAGCACCGAGCTCGAGAACGGTAACACCACCTCCACCTTCTACTACCCGGAGGAGAACCGCTCCAGCCTGAACAACACCGTCGACCTGGGAGCGGAGGCTCTCTACGAGGACTTTTCCTTCCGGTTCCAGACCTACACCTAGTCACTCTTCAAGGAAGGGCGCCGGAGCCTCTCATACACGCTCTTCGTCACCTACTACTGGGGCCAGTGAGGTACCATGAAACTCCTTCTTCTCCTCTCCCTTCTCACCTCCACCGCTCAGGCGTTCACCCTGAACAACAACTTCGGCGCCTCCTTCAAGGACAGCAAGGTCAACGTCTACGTCGACGTCCAGACGACCTGCTCGAACGCGGGGGTCACCATCTACGAGCTCGAGGACCTGGTGAAGGAGGCGACGGCGTCCTACTGGAACACGGTCGCGACCTCGAGCCTCCGCCTGAAGCCCGCGGGCTTCTCCTCCGCGACGTCGAACATCAGCACCGGCCGGCTCTGCTCGGCAACGGACGACGCCTGCATCGCCGCCGCTCAGGGGGCGGGGAACCTCATCCCGCCGGTGAACGACATCGTCATCGCCTGCAACGACCTGGACGCGAACTTCGGGGGCGCCGGGGTCCTGGCGGTGACCATCCCCAATAAGTTCTCCGGCAAGAAGATCGCCGGCGCGGTCATCCTCCTGAACAACGACAGCAGTCCGCCGACGAACTTCGCCAACCTCTCCCGGAGTGACAAGATCGCGGTCCTCGCCCACGAACTGGGCCACGCCATTGGCCTGGGCCACGCCAAGGGCTCCGAGGCCCTGATGTACTACAAGACCGTGAAGCTCCGGAGGAACCTCTCGCAGGATGACATCGACGGGGTGAGCTTCCTCTACCCGGTGACCCTGGATGCCTGCGGCCTCTTCGCGACGGTGGAGCAGCCCCGCGGCGGCGGCCCGCCCTTCCTGCAGATGGCCCTCACGCTCGGGCTCTTCGTGCTGCTGATCGAGCTCCGGCGCTTACTTAATCGCGCGAAGGCTCGTACCCCGGCGTGAGCACTCCGCTTCGTACTCCTCGAGGATCGCCTTCTCTTCGCTGTTGAGGAGGTTCGCGTCGATGAGGGCCGGGTCGAAGCCGATGTAGACGAAGGGGACGAACCGAAGCATGCCCGGGTACTCCGGGTGCTTCTCCGTGTAGACGATGTTCTCCAGGCGCACGCCCCCGAAGCCCGGCACGTAGATCCCGGGCTCGATGGAGACGGCCTGGCCCGCTTTCATGGGGACGGTGGAGACGCTGGAGATCCGCACCCCCGGTTCGTGGACGTGGATCCCGACCCCGTGGCCCGTGCCGTGGTTGTAGTCGAAGCCCTTCTTCCGCATCGGAGTCCTCGCGAGGCCGTCGAGCACCATGCCCTTGGTTCCCTCCGGGAAGACGGCCGTCTGGCACGCGAGGAGGCCCTTGAGGGTCAGCGTGTACATCTCGACCATCTTCGGGTGCGGCTTCTTCGTCGAATCGGCGAAGAAGGTCCGGGTGGTGTCCGTGGCCCAGCCGCCCTCGAAGTAGCCGCCCGAGTCGAGGAGGATCATGTCCGTGTCCTTGATGACCACCTCGTCGGAGGGGGTGCCGTAGTGGATGATGGAGCCGTTGGGCCCCACGCCGGCGATGGTGTTAAAGCTCTGCTCCACCGCTCCCTGCTCGTGGTACTTCTTCGTGGTCTCGTGGTAGAGGTCCAGCTCGGTGACCCGCTTGCCGGCCTTCACCGAATCCTTGACCCACTTGATGGTGTTGAAGATGGCCTTGTCGGCCTTCCGGAAGGACGCCTCCATCTGCTTGAGCTCCACCGGCTCCTTGATGGACTGGTACTCGAAGAAGCCGCCGGCCTTCTCCTTCAGGAGGTCCGTGCCGAAGATCTTCACCAGCATGGCGAAGTCCGAGGAGTTGATCATCTGCGGATCGAACCACACCTCGTTCAGATGGAGCGCGTTCTGGAGCCGGTCCAGCTCCCGCGGAAGGTCCTTGAACGGAAGGGTCACGAACTCGACGCCCGTCTCCTTCTTCGCCTTGGCCCCCACCGGCGTCTCCGGCGTGACGAAGACGTAGACCTTTTCCTTGGTCACCAGCGCCTTGGCGTAGAAGCTACTGAGGAACGGCAGGTGGAAGCCGCGGCAGTTGGTGACCCAGGCGATCGAGTCCAGGGCCGTGAGGTACATCGCCTGCTTCTCGTGGGCGAAGATCGATCTGGTTTTCTCCAGCGTGTCCCGGCCCCGCCATTCGCGCGGAACGAGCTGGATCTCCTTCAGCGCGGAGAGGGGTTCGAAGTCGATGGCCTTCGCGAGCTCCCCCGGCTCGAGCCCGACGGTTTCGTGGGCCGAAGCGCTCAGGCGCTTCAGGTAGCCGAGGGCGGTCCGGTCGGCTTCGTAGCCGAGCTTCTTGATCCCGAGCTTCTTCACGTCCCGCACCAGCTCTTCGGTGGTGGAGGAGTCTCCGCCGATCTTCATCACCTCGACCTCGGTGGCGTCGACCTCGAGGTCCGCCTGCTCGTGGTAGCGGCCGTCGACGTACAAGCGCACCCGACCGTTCGCCGGGACGAGGACCTCGGCCATGGAACCGGTGAACCCGGTGACGTAGAAGCGGTGGTTATCCTGGAGCGGAACGTATTCGTTCAGGAAGGGATCGAAGCTCGAGATGTACATGCCATCAAGGCCACGCTCGGTCATGACTTTTTTGAGCTTGGCGATGTTAGATTTGATGGTTTGATTTGATAGAGTGAAAGATTTATTCATACAATGACCTCGTGACTATAAAATAACCCCCTCTTCGATACTTGGGAAGGTTTTTATGAAGATACCAAAACCCGTCTACTACGGTGACTACCTGCAACTTCCGAAGATCCTGGAAGCTCAAGTCACCGAAAGTGCAAAGTACGGTGACGAAGCCCACGACGAGACTCTCTTCATCATCATCCACCAGACCTACGAACTCTGGTTCAAGCAGATCCTCCACGAGCTCGATTCCGTACGGGCGATCATGCAGAAACCGTACATCCCGTCCACCGACCTCTCCGTGATCAACTCCCGGGTCGAACGGGTCACCGCCATCCAGCAGATCCTCATCGACCAGATCCAGGTGATGGAGACCATGACCTCCCTGGACTTCATGGAGTTCAGAGACTTCCTCGTCCCGGCTTCGGGCTTCCAGAGCCTGCAGTTCCGCCTGGTCGAGGCGACCCTCGGGATCAAGGCCCACCACCGGATGGAGGTCGAAAAGCAGTTCTTCAAGTCCCGGCTCAAGCCGGAGGACCACAAGAAGCTCGAGGCCGTGGAGGCCAAGGTCAGCATCTTCGAGCTGGTCGAGGAGTGGCTCTCGCGGATGCCCTTCAGCCAGTTCCAGGACTGGGACTTCTGGGGTGAGTACTCCGTCGCCGTCGACAGGATGCTCACGCACGACGAGGAGATCATCCGGAGCAACCCGAGCCTCGACGAGAAGCTCAAGGGCCTCGAGCTCAAGAACCTCGAAGCCACGCGGGACACCTTCCGGGTCCTCCTGGACGCCCGGCTCTTCGACCAGTGGAAAGCCGAGGGGAAGGTTCGCCTCTCGCAGAAAGCCATGCTCTCCGCGGTCTTCATCTACCTCTACCGGGACTACCCGGCCCTCCAGATGCCGTTCCGGATCCTGAACTCCCTCGTCGAGGTGGACGAGAAGTTCACCACCTGGCGCTACCGGCACGCCATCATGGTGCAACGGATCCTCGGGACGAAGATCGGGACCGGTGGATCCTCGGGCCACGAGTACCTGAAGTCCACTACCGACCGGAACCGCGCCTTCCTTGATTTCTTCAACCTCGCGACCTTCCTCATCCCGAAATCAGCCACCCCGAAGATTCCGCCGGAAGTGGTGGAGCAATTGGACATCGTCTATGACTCTCTTCGAGCTTAAGTCCCTCTACTCGAGATTCCTCTCGGGCCATGGAGACGTCCTCCACTTCTCCGCCCACTCCCACCACTTCTGGCCCGACGTGAGCCGGGAAGCCCAGCTCCAGTACTGGGACGACTGCGCCCTCCTGAGCGATCAGAAGTGGGAGAAGATCTTCTCGGAGGTCATCCCGAAGGCCCAGCAGCACGTCGCCCGCATGCTGGCCCTCACGGACCCGAAGCAGGTCGTCTTCGCCCCCAACACCCACGAGCTCACCAGCCGGCTCCTCTCCCTCTTCGTCGGGTCCCCGGGGCTCCGGATCCTGACAACTTCCAGCGAGTTCCACTCCTGGTCCCGGCAGATCAAGCGACTCAAGGAGCTCCCGGCCGTGGCCGTCGACACCGTCGACACGAGCGGTTTCCTCACGGGCCGGCAGCAGGTCCTGGCGCAGCTCAAGGACCGGCTCGCCACGAAGTATGACCTCTTCTTCATCAGCCAGGTGTTCTACGACTCTGGCCTGGCCCTCACGGACCAGGAGCTCCTCGACCTCAAGACCGCTGCCCACCCGGAGACCCTGATGGTGGTCGACGGCTACCACGGCTTCGCGGCTCTCCCTTCCGACCTCTCCCTCCTGGAAGGAAAGGTCTTCTACCTCGGGGGTGGCTACAAGTACGCCCAGGCCGGCGAGGGCACCGGGTTCATGGTCGTCCCGAAGGGGAACTGGCGGCCCGTCTACACCGGCTGGTACGCGGAACACAATAGCCTCTCGAATCCCTCAAGCTTCGAAGTGAGCTACGCCCCCGACGCGATGGCCTTCATGGGTGCCACCCAGGATCCCAGCGGGCTCTACCGCTTCAACGCCGTCTGGGATCAGTTTAGGAAGCTGAACCTCGGAGTCCCGCAGATCCACCAAACCATCCGGCGGAACCAGTTGGAGTTCCTCGGAAACCTCCCGGAGAGCTTCACCCGGAGCTGGAAGCTCACCCCCCTGTTCGATCGGGATCTGAGCTGGCACGGGCACTTCCTCACCTTCGAGGCACCGACCCCGGAGGCCGCGCAAGCCTGCCTGGAGAAGCTAAGAGAGGCCCGGGTCCTCGTCGACCGGCGGGGAGCCCGCCTGCGCTTCGGCTTCGGACTCTACCAAAACCAGTCGGACGTCCGCCTGCTGAACGACCGCCTCAAGAACGTGGCAAAAAGTTCTCAATAAGAAAAAACTAATTTCGCTAAAGATCTGATTTTTTATGCCGATAGGGGCCTTGGTACAATAAGTTTAATTGTTCACGAGGATATCTCTATGGCATTCAAAATGGGATCGTTGGTGATGGTGTTGATGATGGTCTTCTTCGCAAAGATCTCCTTCGAATCGGTCTTCGGAACGAAGGGACAGGAAAGCATCAACGCCCGGACGACGGCGTCGATCGACCAGAGCTACACCGAGCACATCACCGGGGCCCACTAAACGCTTCCCGGGCCCAGGCCTTGAACCTCTCTCCTCGATCGACGTAGTTCTTGAACTGATCGAACGACGGGAAGGCCGGGGAGAAAACTAGATTCCCCTGTAGCTTCCGTTCCTTCGCCGCTTCGAACACCTTCCGGAGCTCCCCGCTCTTCACCACTGAAAAATGCCCCGCGAGCTCGTCGTAGAGCCGCTCGGTCACCTCTCCGATGACGAAGATCTCCGTGATCTTCCCCTGGTAGGGCAGGAGGTCCGGGAGGAGCCGGTCGGCCTCGCTCCGGAGCTTCCCTCCGAGGACGAGGTAGAGGGGCTCCGGGGAGTCTTTAAACGCCTTTATCGCCGTCATCGTCGCAAGGCTGTTGGTGGACTTGGCGTCGTTGTAGATCGAAAGCCCCTCGTGCCGGAGGACGAACTCCAGCCGGTGGGCCACGCCCTTGAAGGAATCGATGAACCGCTGGAAGACCTGCGGGAGCTCCGGGATCTTTAGGAGTTCGAGCACCCGGTAGGTGGCGTAGAAGTTGGCTTCGTTATGCTCGCCCTTGACGAGGGCCCTGCGGAAGTCGAACCGCCGGAGGAAGTCCTCCGGGAGCTTCCCCTTGGTGAAGTAGGACTTCCGCGCCGGATGGTCCGCGATCTCCGACAGGAAGTCGTTCTCCGTTCCCAGGATCAGGTCGTCGCCCGCGTCCATGTTGCGGAGGAGGCGGAACTTCGCCCGGGCGTAGTCGATCACCTTCTCGTAGCGCTCCGAGTGGTTCGGGAAGATGTTCAGGATGAGTCCGATCCGCGGATGAAACTCCCGGATGGTCTCCAGCTGGAAGCTCGAGACCTCGATCACGGCGTAGTCGACCTCCTCCTCGCTGAGGGCCAGGTCACAGTACGGGACGCCGATGTTGCCGCCGCAGAAGACCCGCTTCCCGGCCAGCCGCAGGCACTCGTCGATCATGGTGGTGGTGGTGGTCTTCCCGTTGGTTCCGGTGATGGCGACGACGGGGACGTGTTTCGTGAACTGGTAGGCGAACTCGATCTCGGAGACGAGGTCGACCTTCAGGGCCAGGGCTTCGCGGAGGCACGGGTGGGTCGTCGGGATCCCCGGGGAGAGGACGATGAGGTCCATGTCCTTGAACCGACCGGCGAACTCCTCTTCGGAAAAACAGGATTCTACCCCGATCAGCGGGGCCAGGCCCTCGTCGGCGTACCACTTCGAGACCTCGCCCTTGTTCACGCAGAAGGCCCGCATCCCTTTCCGCAGGGCGAGCCGCAGGGCCGACTTCCCCGACTTCCCCATCCCGAAGATCGCTACGGTGTTTATCTTGTTCATAAGCTATGGTATCCCTTGCTGATGAATCTTCGTCAGCGGTTCCTGGAAATTTCCGAGTTCATCCGACCATACCAAAAAATCTGGCAAAACGAAATCATGCTCAACTACCCGGAGACCTTTGACGGCTACCCCCCGGAGTGGATCGCCGCGCTGGCGAAGGTGACGGACAAGGAGACCCTGATCCGCATCGAGAAGAAGGAGGACTGGTCCGCCATCGACCTGCCCGCGCTCCGGGAGTTCCACCGGCGGCTCGAGGAACTGAGTGCTCTCCCGAAGGCGGAGGACCTCCCCGAGCTCCCGCAGGATTCGTTCACCTTCCTGTACATGATCCCGAAGAAGCAGCACGAGATCAGGAACCTCGCCCCGGCGGTCAATGCGTTCTACCACCGGGCGAACCACCGGAAGATCATCGACATCGGGGGCGGCATTGGCCTCCTCGCCCAGACGCTCTCGAACCAGTACAAGCTGCCGGTGACCTCCGTCGACATGGACCCGCGGATGCAGCTCACCGGTGCGGAGAGGAACAGGAAGAACAGGAAGGACCCGACCCACCTGGTGGAGTACCGGAACCTCAAGGTCGACCGCCACTGCGAGGACTTCCAGGCCCTCCTCACACCCGACTCATTGACCCTGGGCCTGCACACCTGCGGCAGCCTCGCCGTCGACCAGATCCGCCTGAGCTCCGCCAGGATGGTCCGGGGGATCATGAGCCTCGGCTGCTGTTACCATAAGCTCGAGTTCGATCCGCAGAACCAGAACATCTCCAGCTTCGCCCGGGAGCACTCTCCGCTCACCTTGAGCCGCTACGCCCTCACCCTCGCGTCCCGCGCGCACCGGAAGCTCGACGGGAAGGACTTCGACCTCAAGACCAAGGTGAAGGCCTACCGCTACGCCATCCACTTCCTCCTCCACGACGTCCACTCCCGGCGGGGCATCGTCCCCCTGGGCAACTCTTCCCCCAAGCTCTACGACGAGTCCTTCGGGACCTACGCCCTGGAGCAGCTCAAGCGCCTCGGCCTCGCCTCCGGGCACACCAAGGAGGAGCTGGACCGGTACTACCAGGATCCGGACCGGCAGGAGCTCCTATGGAGGATGATCAGCTCGGGGATCGTCCGCAACGCCTTCGGGAGGCTCCTCGAGCTCTACATCCTCCTCGACCGGGCCATCTTCCTCGAGGAACAGGGTTACGAAGTCTCCGTCCAGGAGCTCTTCGATGAAGAAGTGTCCCCGAGGAACGTCTGCATCACCGCCGGAAGGAAAAGCTCGGGCTTCGCCGCGGAATAATCTTGTGCCTTCTTTAAGATGCGGCCTCCGGACCCCGCCTTTAGATTTAAGGAAACAACAAAAAGGAGCTCCCATGTTCACCAAGGGCTTCGCCGCAGTCACCGCCTCCCTCTTCTCCCTCTCCGCCCTCGCGGCGGATGACCTCCTCCTCCGGAAGACGTACAGCCACGTGTTGTCCGGGCCACAGAAGTCCCGGGTCTACGCCAAGACCTGCGAGTACTTCGACGACCACATGAGCGTGACGGTTTCCACGGGAGACGAATCGTCGACGAGGGTCGAACCGGCGAACTACGAAGTCCCGGTCCTCCGCTCGCTGATCGACGGGGCTTCCCGGGAGAAGGTGGTGAAGGAAGTCAACCGCACCTGCGGGATGTCCAGCACGTTCCACCTTGCCTTCCTGGACGGGAACGACCTCCTCATCGAGGAACTGGTGGAGTGCAACTCCCACGGCGCGATCCGGAAGGGCGCGGCGACCCAGGAGCTCGTCCGGTTCATGCATCGAACCTGTCCCGATTTCAAGTAGGAGAGCGGCGACCTAGTTCAGGTGGAAGACTTCCCGCATCTCCTTGTCGAGGAGACTCATCTTGTGGTCGATCTCTTTGTGGTTCTTGTCGTTCGGGTCTAGGAGGTAGTTCTCCGGGCCCATCGGCTTGACCATGAGCTTGGTCTGCCAGATGTTGTCTCGGGCGATGTTGATGTCCTGGCGGTAGAGGTACTTCTCGAGCGTTTCCTTCTTGATGAAGTCCTGGATCGAGTTGAAGTAGTGGTCGTTGTAGATCTTGCTTCCGTTCGCGAGCCGGGTGTACCCGCGGACCACGTAGTCGATGTAGACCACGTCGCACTCGAAGACCTCGAACATGTAGTTGAGGGCGTTGAGCGGGATGATGTCTCCGCAGGTGGCGACGTCCAGGTCGAGGCGGAAGGTGCAGATCCCCTCCGGGTCGGAGGCGTCCGGGTACGTGTGCGTGGTGATGTGGGACTTATCCAGGTGCATCTTCACGGAGGCGGACGCGGTGGCGGTGGCCGCCGTCTCTTCCCACTTCCCGCCCTTGATGTCCGACATGAGGGTCATGGTGGACGCCCCGACCGGATCGTAGTCCTGGATGGACTCGTTCAGGATGTTCGCTTCGATGATCTTGCAGATGTTCCGGGCGATGTCCCGGATGTTGGCCGCGCAGTACTTGGTGTGGATGTAGTTGATGTATTCCTGCTTCTGCTTTTCGTTCATGGCGATACAAAAATCGTAGAAGTTGAACGATAGGATTTTTGTAAGGTTATTGAAGCCCGAGAGCTTAATGGTTTCCTGCATGTTACTCATGGAAAAGCCTCTTCAAGGAAATTAGGAATTTAAAACTTTGTTATAGGGAAACATCAGGTGATTGACAAGGAAAAAGGGCCCAAAGCGTTAAAACTTCAGGCCCCCTATATTGTTAGAATTAGATAAGGCCTAAAGACTTAACCGCGTCTCTTTCGCCACGAAGCTCTTCAAGGGTCAGACGGAACTTTTCCTGACCGAAATCATTATGTTTGATCCCTTCGACGACTTTCACTTTCCCGCCTTCGGTCCGGCACGGGTAGGAGAAGATCAGGCCCTTGTCCACGCCGTACTCGCCGTTAGAGGAGAGGCACATGGAGTACGTGTCTCCGGTGTTGGTGTTGGTCACGAGGTTGCGGATCCCGTCGACGACGGCGTTGGCAGCGGAAGCCGCGGAGGACGCGCCCCGGGCCTTGATGATCGCAGCACCTCTCTGCTGGACCGTCTTGATGAAGTCCCCCTTGAGCCACTCGGAATCACTGATCACGTCGGTCACGGCCTTGCCGTTGATCTTGGTGTTGTAGAAGTCCGGATACTGAGTCGCGGAGTGGTTCCCCCAGATGGTCATGTTCTTGATCGCCGTCACGTCGACGCCGGCTTTCTGTGCGAGCTGGGTCTTCGCGCGGTTCTCATCGAGGGAGGTCATGGCGAAGAACCGGTCAGCCGGGATGCCCTTGGCGTTGTTCATGGCGATCAAAGCGTTGGTGTTGCACGGGTTCCCGACCACGAAGACGCGGACGTCGGAGGCCGCGCTCTTCTCGACGGCCTTCGCCTGAGCGGTGAAGATCCCGCCGTTGATCTTGAGGAGGTCCGCTCGCTCCATCCCCTCTTTCCGCGGAACGGATCCCACGCAGATGACCCAGTTCGCGTCTTTGAAGGCGGTGTTGAGGTCGGAGGTCAGGACGATGTTCTTGAGCATCGGGAAGGCGCAGTCTTCGAGCTCCATGGCCACACCTTTGAGCGCGGGGAGCGCGGCTTCGAGCTCGAGGAGCTGGAGCTCGACTTCCGTTTCGGCGCCGAACATCTGTCCGGAAGCGATCCTGAAAAGCAGGGCGTAGCCGATCTGGCCAGCGGCGCCTGTGACAGCAACTTTAACTCTATTCTTAGCCACGAAAACCTCCACATCTAAATGTTGAAATGGCCTAGATTATAGGAGAAACGATTTCCTTTCTCACGTTTTATTCGCTCCACCTAGACAAAATCTTTGCGTGAAGCATAGTATTAAGACTCAAAAGAGTTCATCCAGGAGATCGCCGTGAGCGAATCGCAGAATAATTCAAGTCAAAGTGGCCAGGGCGGAGGCGGAAACCGTCGCCGGCGTAGCCGAGGTAACCGCGGGTCCGGACAGGGTCAAGGCCAGTCTGCTCAAGGGCAGGGACAAGGTCAGGGCCGGCGGGATCAAGGTGGAAACCAGGGTTCACGCCAGGGAGGCCGCGATCAGGGTTCCCGGCAAGGTGGGCCACGCCAAGGCGGACCTCGCCAAGGTAGCGGCCAGGGCTCCCGGGGTCGCGGTTCCCAGGAAGGCGGCGGTCGCAGTCGTTCCGGTCGTCGACGCTCGAGCGGCCGTCCGCTGACCTCCAACCAGGTCCTCGTGAAGTACGACAACCTCCTGGAGCAACACCTCATCACCAGAAGAAAGTACTTCGAGTACTTCAACCGCGTGGACGAGCGCCAGCTCTACCGGCTCGAGAAGAACTTCTTCGACAGCATCGAGCACCTCCGGCGGTTCGAAGCCAACCTCGAACCCTGGCAGCGAGAGACGCTCGAGAAGCGCAAGACCGAACGCTACCGGCTCGACGTCACCTACTCCGGGAACCGGGGCCTCGACCCAAGCACCGCGGCCACCGTCGAAGTTTCACCGGAGGAAATCGAAGATCCGCACTTCAAGGATTCCCAGAAGGAAGCGTTCGAAGAGTACAAGGACGACACGGAGGAATCCGTGGGATCCTACGAGGACTATCTTCGGATGAAAGGGTTAAACTAGGCGTTCCCAACTAGGCGTTCCCAACTAGGCGATCCTACTAGATCCCGTCGGTGCCGGTGGCGGAGTACTGAGGAGCGATCGAAGCGGAAGCCTGGGCTTCCTTTTCTTTCTTCGACGGCTTGGTGTTGTAGAGGTAGTTGTTGAGGGTCTCTTCCTGGTCCTTCAGGATGGAAGCCTTGAGTTCTTCCGCGGAAATGTCCAGCACTTCGGAAACCTTCCGAAGCATCTTGAGGGGGATGTTACAGAGTGCGCGCTCGACGTTGGAGATGAACTGCCCGTTCTTGTACCCGAGCAGGTGAGAGAGCTCAGACTGCGAGTAACCCTTCGGATGATTCATTCTCTTCGTACGAATAAGTTGAGCGATATTCTTAAAGCAGCGCATGTGGTCTCCGTCAGGGTTGGGGCGAGATTGAAAATAATAGTCATTTTTTATAGAAAGTCATTCACCATTCAAAAAAAAATGATTATTCATCTTACCAGTCTTTGTGGTCGGAACTAACTGGGAAAAATTTTATGAAGTTGATTTCGTGGAACGTCAACGGGATACGCTCTGTGTACACCAAAGGATTTCCTGAATGGTTCGCTAAAGAATCACCAGATATCCTATGCCTACAGGAAACCAAGGCATCGTTTGAGCAGTTCCCTGTCGAACTCTGCGCGAACTCCGACTATGCCATTTCTCATAGTTCCGCAGAGAAGAAAGGCTACTCCGGAGTCGCAACTTTTAGTCGGCAGAAACTGCTTGACACTAAACTGCTGGAGAAGCCCTGCTTCGACTCCGAAGGACGGGTTCTGATCCACGAGCTGGCCGATTTCTTCCTCTTGAATTGCTACTTCCCCAACGGGCAGCGGGACCACAAGCGCGTGCCCTTCAAGCTCGAGTTCTGCGACGACGTCCTGGAGAAGATGACCGAACTCCGGAGGAAGAAACCCGTCATCATCACCGGCGACTTCAACACCGCTCACACGGAGATCGACCTCGCGAACCCGAAGACCAACAAGAAGACCACGGGCTTCCTTCCGCACGAGCGCGCGTGGATGGACAAGTTCGTAAGCTCAGGCTTCGTGGACGTCTTCCGCCACCGGAACCCGCAGGCGACCGGTGCGTACACCTGGTGGAGCAACTTCGCCGGCGCGCGGGCGCGGAACATCGGCTGGCGGATCGACTACTTCTTCGTCACGTCGGACCTCCTGCCGCGGGTGAAGGACGCGCGGATCCTGCCCGAGATCACGGGATCGGATCACTGTCCGGTGGTGCTCGAGCTATCGTGAGAGGAGGTCCTTCGCGGTCTGGACCAGGGCCTGGAACTGGAGCGGCTTCTGGATGAGGAGGTCGTAGCCGAACTTCTGCGCGTCTCCCTGCCTCTCCGCGTTCCCGGTGACGAGGATGATCTTCCCCTTGAAGTTGTCCTGCTTCCGGGCGATGGAGATCAGGTCGTAGCCGCTCCCGGAGGGCATCTTCGCGTCCGAGATGATGAGGTCGTAGTTGTTCTTCTTGATGAGCTCGAGGGCTTCCCTGAAGTCCGAGCTCGTGTCCAGCGGGAGGTTCTCGTCTTCGAAGAAGGACGCGGCGAGCTCGAGGAGGTCGACTTCGTCGTCAATGTAAAGGACCCGCGGATCGCTCATGCTATGCTTGTTCCCCTGTGGTAGACGGCCTTGACGAGAGTCTCGTAGCTCTCCCGCCGGGACTTGTGTTGTCCCACAAGAAGCTTAAGGACTTCTTCCGGACTCTGCAAACTTTTTTTTGATTTAAGCGGAACGACGATGAAATTCGCTGCCTTCTCCGCGTCGAGGTTCCCGGTTTCCTTGTCGCGGTTCAGGATCTTCGCCCCGGCGAGGGTCGACCGGTAGAGGGCCTTCACGTAGGTGGCCTCTCCCACCCCGGCCCGCCGGTTCTGCTCGACGAAGCTCCTCATCACGTCGAACATGGAGAGGATCGGCCCGCCGCCGATGTCCGAGCCCAGGGCCCACCGGATCTTCGACCGCTCGATCTGCCGGAAGTCGAAGAGGCCCGAGCCCAGGCCCCGCTCCTTGATGGGAGCGTTGGAGGTCGGACAGTGGATCACGGTGGTGTCGGTCTTCCGGAGGAGCTTCAGCTCCTTCTCCGAGAGGTGGATCGCGTGGCCCATGAGGGAGCGCTTCCCGAGCATGCCGGACTTCTCGTAGATCTCCGTGTAGGACGAGACGGTCTCGAAGCCC
>SXGU01560748.1_pt1 | contig 14079 bp, 15 predicted proteins | sample 3174531 | NCBI WGS metagenome assembly SXGU01 (sample SAMN11356863, study PRJNA531348) | freshwater metagenome | isolation source: freshwater sample F1-140 | place: China: Fuxian Lake, Yuxi | collected 2017-12-25
GCGTTCAAAAGCCATTGTGGAAGCCTTTAGTGAATTAGAGGAGCGTTATCCAAACCTTAGGGAAGTGGTTACTCAACGAAATTTGAGCGAAACCGAATTGCGCTTGCAAAAAGAAATCGAGAAAACCCGCCTTGAAATCAAACAAATCGAAGTGAATTTTTCTAAAGCTGTCCACCAACAAACCCTTTGGGTCATTGGTTCAGTGGGAACGATTGTCATGGGCGTTCACCTGCTCGAATGGTTCCTGGCTCATTTAGCCGCGTAGTCCGGGCAATGCTTTTCTGCTTTTCTAAAGTGTCTGACCCTTTGTTTAGAATGCGGATAATCTTTAACCGCTCAAAATGAAAGTCCGGTACGCGAAGCTTATGCTGCGCGTCCGGATGGTCTTCGGCCAATCCAGTTTCGCCACTCAATTCATCCAGTTTTCACTCGTGCCAAACACGGCGTGATGCCTTGAAGGGGGCATTTATCTAAAATTAAAGCCCGGCTTTCCTCATGCTATAAAAAATATTGTCTTCAAAATGAAATAAGCCGATAATAGTTTCGTATCGCTATCTTATTTGAGTCAACTTTATTTCCGGGAGCGTGTAACTATGAACATGAAAAGCCTATTACGTTACTTGGCCGTATTTGTATTTTCGTTTAATGCATTCGCTGTTGATGTTCAGGAAGAACCCAAAGGCGTTATGCCGGACACTTATTTAGCTACTCATATCGTTAACAGCCATACGATTCCTCAAGCTTCAGCCGAGAAACCCAGTGAATTTATAACGGCTCTTGGCGTATATTTAATCATCATTATTGTTTATTCGATTTATGGGGTTAAAGCTAACTCAAAGAATGCCAAAATTGAGCATTAATACAGCTAGTCGATACGGGCAAAACAAGGGGTGACCTTACCTTCATCGCTTATAAAGGATGAAGGTTTTTTTAGCCTCACACTTCTCTTTATTTCTGACGTTGACGTGGCGCAAAACGCAAGAAGGATAAAAGCCCTGCGAATACATTGTTATTTTAGCTTCCCGCTTCTGCCCGCGTGGAGCGACCTTGGCTCATTCATTTTCGCGATTGCAAAATTCACCAATAGACATCGTCATCTCCTCCACTTGAATTAAAATAAAATTTCAATTGTTCGAACCGGCTCTTTAACGACAGGCAACTCGAAAAATACCCGATAATTCAAAAGTTGTAGGCTGTGACAGGTTATTTTTGCTTTATTCCTGTGCAGTTATGGCTTGGGCAGAGTCCATTGAGCGATGCTGACAACCGCATCTACAATCAAATCTACCGACAGTGTGGCGAGGATTATGCCCATGATACGTTCCAGTATCGCGGCGCCGTTCTTCCCAATCAGACGCAGAAGATGTTCCGCAAGAAGCATTAACACATAAGTCACTGCCAGCACACTAAGCATTACGCCTGCTGTTATCGCCTGCGTGGTGATGGAGTAGAGGTAATTGTCGGTGAGTAAAATCACTACCATAATGGACTCGGGCCCGACGATGGAAGGTATCGCCAGCGGAAACACCGCCATGCCCTGCCTCGGATTGACTAAAGGCTGTTGCCGTTTGGCCGAAAATCATTTGGAGGCCAAAAAGAAACAAAATGATGCCGCCGGCAATTTGCAACGAAATAAGTTGAATGTGCATGGCGGTGAGAATAATTTGCCCAACAAGAATGGCGCTAAGTAAGACGATAGCCGAATAAATAATAGCCCTGGTTGCGGTTTTTCTACGCTCTGTCGGCGAAAGCCCGGAAGTCAGGGCCGCGAAAAGCACAACAGTTCCAATCGGTTCAATGGTGACCCAAATCATCAGTGCGTCGTGGACTATCTTGTTAAGCACATGTACCTCCTTAGTCGCCTTAACTTAATTTATAGGCATAAGCCCGCACGCTACGTAATTCGCACCTACATGGATTACCTTTATCCCGCTGAACAAAACCCGGTTCCCGAGCTCAGATCAGGCATTTTGTTATGCAGGCCTTCGCGCTTTCCTGTTTTCGCACTGCATTACATGCTAAGGCATTCTATTTTAACTAAAATTTGCGTTATCATAATCGGCAATCGTACTTATAAAACAGGCTTTATTATGGAATTACTTTGGGTGGGGAGCGCTTATTTGGCCGGTTTGGTAAGCAGCCGATTATATTTGCCGCCATTGGTAGGTTACTTGATGGCGGGCTATGCGTTGAATATGCTCGGCGTTGAAGCGAACGAAACACTGAACTATTTAGCCAATATCGGGATCGAATTGCTGTTGTTTACGGTCGGCCTGAAATTGAAACCCTCTTCGCTGTTACGGCGCGAAGTGCTTGGCGTTGGTAGTTTACATTTATTGATCGTGACCTCAATTTCCACGCTGGTTTTCTTCGGCGTTCATGGGCATCTTACCGGGGGCTTAGTGATCGGCGTGAGCTTGGCTTTTTCCAGCACCATTCTCGCGATTAAAGTGTTGGAAGACAGGGGCGAGCTTTCCACTTTGTACGGCCGCGACGTACTGAGTATTTTAATTTTACAAGACATTGTCGCCATCGGCCTGCTGGCTGTCGCTAATAACAAACAACCGTCGCCTTGGGCGCTGTGCCTGTTGCTGCTGCCTTTTCTGCGGCCTTTGGCTTACCGGCTGCTTAGCGCCAGCCGCGACGACGAGTTGAAATTGTTATTAGGCGTCACCTTGGCGCTGGCGGGCGGCGTATTGGCGGAAAACGTCGGTATTTCCAACGACATCGGCGCCTTGCTGATGGGGGTTATGTTGGCCGGTCATATCAACATAGACGATCTCGCCAATAAACTGTGGGGTTTAAAGGAAACCTTTTTAGTCGCATTTTTCGTTCAGATCGGTTTGGCCGATTTGCCGGGCTATGATGAAATTTTACAGGCGTTGACGCTAATCTCCTTGCTGCCATTGCAGGGCCTATTGTTTTTTGCGTTGTTTTTGTTGGTCGGACTACGTGCCCGCACGGCTTTTGTTTCTTCGCTGGCCTTGATGACCTACAGCGAGTTTGCCTTGATTACCTCGAACGTCGTGGTCGAAGCCAATCTGCTGCCGCCCGCATGGGAATCGATTATCGGTTTGGCGGTGGCGATTTCCCTGGCTGTTGCGGCGCCGTTAAATCGATTTTCTCACCGTTTGTTTTCCTTTCTAGAAACGACGCTGGTTCGTTTCGAACGCAAAGTCGAACATCCAGACCGGCTGCCCAACAGCATAGGCGGCGCGGAATGGCTGGTGGTCGGCATGGGCCGTACCGGTGTTTCCGCTTATCTTGCTTTTAATCAACGCGACACCCGTGTCTTGGGTTTGGATGCAGACCCTACCGTGCTGCAAAATTTACTGTCCGACGGGCGTAGAGTGCTGTACGGCGATGCCGAGGATTCGGCGCTATGGGAAACGCTGCCTTTGGAGAAAATTAAAGGCATTATCCTGACCATGCCGGAATTCGAAGTCAGAGCATCGTCGATCAGGCAATTGAAAAATCTGCAATTCGTAGGCAGCATCGGCACGGTTTATTTTCACCGTAATGAGGAAAGCGAACTTTATCGGCTGGGTGCCACGTTTGTTATTCATCCTTTTATCGAAGCGGGTAAGCAATTGACCGAGCTTATGCTGGGTTCAAGAGCCAACAAAGCCAATGTTAACGATTGATGGGCCGGTATAGAGTCCGCAGTTAATATAGAGACATTTGCTCCTTCTCCCTCAGGGAGAAGGTTGGGATGAGGGGAACATAAATAGCATTTTCCTTATTTTAGATTCCCCTCACCCAACCCTCTCGGCAACCGCTTCATGCGTTGCTCTACCTCCTGCATCCATTCAGTCGTCCCGCTGGAGAGGGTTTTCGTCGCTTTATCAACTGAGGTATCTATATCTTAGCGATACGGGCCGGAGTTTGGGAACAAGCGAAAAGCTAAGCGCGGCGATCGGGAAATTTCCCCGGTATATTTCAGCATCATTTTGTTTTTACACTAGCTTTTGTTCAAATTAATGAGTTTTCATTGCTCAATAAAGGCTATTGTATTAACACGCCGGGTTATTATTGATGGATAATAAAGTGCTTAGTGCGATAGCGCATGTGTACATCGCTATCCGGATATATTTTGTCTGTTATTAGAGGGCCTGCGGCTGTTATAGCTTTAACATAGAACGAACCTGTTCCGGAACGTTATATTGGTGGGTCAAGGTATTATTTTTTAACGGGGTTATTTTATTAATGATATTAAATGGAGGTTTATATGTTCGAAAAAGTTAAGTGGTGTTTTTTTCTGATCGTTTTGTTTAATCAAAACGTGTTCGCCCAACTACCGGATTTTACCGAAATGGTAAAATCCAACGGTGTTGCCGTGGTTAATATCAGCACCACGCAAAAAGCGCCACCCCAGGCTGAAAATGCCCCCGAAGAACCGCAATTACCGGAAGGCATGCCTCCCGAAATGGAAGAGTTCTTTAAACGTTTCTTAGAGGAACAGGGCGGCGGCTATGTGCCCCGAGATACCACATCCCTAGGCTCCGGCTTTATTATTTCTCCGGACGGATACATTTTAACCAATAGCCATGTGGTCAAAGACGCCGATGAAATCGTGGTCAAATTTTCCGACCGTCGCGAGTTGTTAGCTAAAGTAATCGGCTCCGATGCGCGCACCGATGTGGCTTTATTAAAAGTCGATGCCAAAGACTTGCCCGCGGTCACCATCGGCGATCCGAGCAAACTTCAGGTGGGAGAGTGGGTATTGGCGATAGGTTCGCCTTTCGGCTTTGAGCAATCGGTCACGGCCGGCATCGTCAGCGCCAAAGGGCGCAGTTTGCCCGGCGGCAATTATGTGCCGTTTATACAAACCGACGTCGCCATTAATCCGGGTAATTCAGGCGGGCCGCTGTTTAATATGGAAGGCAAAGTCGTCGGCATCAACTCGCAAATTTACAGCCGTACCGGCGGCTTTATGGGACTTTCATTTTCCATTCCGATGGATGTGGTGATGAATGTCGTCGATCAAATCAAAACCACCGGTAAAGCCGCGCATGGTTGGCTGGGCGTCCAGATACAAGACGTCACCCGTGAATTGGCCGAATCCTTCGGCATGAAAAAACCGCAAGGCGCGTTGGTTTCCAAAGTCCTGCCCGGCAGTCCGGCGGAAAAAGCCGAATTGCAGATTGGCGACATCATTACCGAATTTAACGGCCAACAGATTGAAGCCTCGGGAGATTTACCGCCGATGGTCGGCATGACGCCGATTAACAACAAAGCCACCTTAAAAATTATCCGGCAAGGTGAAATTAAAACCGTCGAGTTTAAAGTGGGGCTGTTGCCGGATGAAGTGGATAAATTGGCGGAAGCTAAAGCGGCCGCGCCGAAACTATCGCATAATCGATTAGGCGTTAGCGTTATCGATTTAACCGACACCCAAAGAGAAGCGTTGCAGATGGCTAAAAACGGCGTGTTGGTGCAAGACGTTGCCAAAGGCCCGGCCAAAGATGCCGGTATTCAGCGGGGCGATGTGATTTTACGCATTCAAAATACCGTCATTCGCGATGCTGAGGATTTCGAAAAAATAGTCAAAAAACTTCCGGCCGGAAAATCCGTCGCCGTGTTGATACAACGCCAAGGTAGTCCTGTGTTTTTGGCCGTTAAAGTGGATAAATAAGCGGCAGTTTCAGAGCTATATATTAAGTTTGTCCAAGAGTCGTCATAGCAATTGACGGCTCTTGGCTCATCGGGCTTGTGCTTAAAGACGGGCAGGGGAGCTCATCGGCATATGACCAACTTAAGGAAAAGCGGCGGCTGGACGGGTTATTTAACCTGTCCATACGTTTAAGTGTTCAATCCAACTCATTGGTAAAAACGTTACGGTCGGGGCGGATGCCCCGACCGGCGCCTTCCAATTTTCAACGACTCAGCTCTTAAGTGGGCGGGTATTATTGCCAAATCCGTTTAAAAACCTATTCTCCGCGAAGGCGCGAACGCCATAACATCCGTTACTTATTGCGAATTATCTAACACCTGTACTGAAGCCATAAACAAACTTAAGGGGATCACAAAGCGCTTTTGGCTGGGCTGGCAAATAACAGAAACTTGATCCACAGTACAGTTCTCAATATCAAGGCGCCATTTGATGGCAGACGAGGATTCGCTCTGATTAACCATGTTAATAACCAGATTCTTAAGTTGATCGTAAGTGAAAAAATCGTCCTCAAATTCAACTAAGCCAATCGTGCATAAATCAATAAAACGGCTGCGCTGCTTGGGTAAATAATCCTTACCGTTCTTGTAAATATACATTTCAATCACACCCAATATTTGGGCCATTTTTTTAATGGGTCCGAATTGATCCTGCATGATTTTTATCCTCTATTAACATTAAATTGGCAGCCGTCGGATGCTGTAACTGCGGGATGAGTAAGCCATTAACACGATTCATCAGGAGCCGTCATGCGTATTTTCTCGTATTTTAACGAGTAGCGGCCATTCAAAAGCTTGTATCGAAGAGTTTCCAACCCGCTAACGATGGGAGAAATTATTCCTCAACAATGCGGTTATCCCGTATAGTCAAGTTGTACATGGCTTTAAGGCCGGCATTAAAAATATTGCGATACATCGTGCTCGGCAACAAATTGTTCTCGGCCGCTTTAGCATCAACAAAAGCCTTAACTTCTGCACTATGGCGTAAATTCATCACAACCTTTTTCTTTCTCGGCGAGATAGATTCTGTCTGCATGGGGGATTCCTTGTATAATAAAAGAAAACTTATGGATCAAAAGAAACTTTAAATATGAGCACAATAACACGTAAAAACAGGAGGTCAATAAATAAAACACCTGAAATTACAAGGCTCCTTCAGGTTATGGAGGCATTGGGTTTAAAAGCCGCTGATATTGCAAGTAAAACTAAAATATCGGAACGGACGATTACTAATTTTATTTGGAACGATACCCCGATTGGCGCGCAGTTGTTGCGGGAGTTGCACGCTAAATATGGGGTCTCCATCGATTGGCTGTTGTCGGGATCGGGGTCAATGCTGTTAGGCCAAACGAATGAACCGGCCGGCACCTACGAGGTTACGCCCAGCAGCGATCTCCGTGTTCAGCGCATGTGCGCGCTGGTTCAAGAGCTGATGAGTTCGGCTTCGCCTGACGAGCAGGCATTGTTGGAAACGCACTTTAAATTTTCCATGCGTCAATATCAGCAAATGTTATCGACGACAAATCATGAATAGAAAGGAGCTGGGGGTATTTAATTGCCCTCAAGCCGGACGGGTCGATTAACCCGTCCACAGCTTGAATAGTTTCAACGCAACGCGTTGATCGAAGCGGCTGTCCGCAACGTTAAAAGCCAGGCTGTAAACCTCTACCGCCTGATGCACTGCATCGTGCGATTTCTTACGTTATTTCAGGCTTATTTTTTATAAAACTTTTTGGTGTAGCACGCCATAAGCAATCCCTTGACGGTGGCAACATCGCTTTGTTTATAGAGTTTGCTGTTTTTATCGCTCATCGTAGGCATCAGGTTTTTGGTATCGTCGGAGATATTACTGTTGCTGAACACGGCGTCAGCTGCGCAGTCACAGTAAGATTTGGCCTGTTCCACCGAACGCGTGGAGCTTTCCTGCTTGACACAGCTATTAATGAAAGCCGCTTTAACCGAGTATTCATTGCCTTTCTCCGCACCGCATGCGGATAAGCCCAAGCATAAAGCCGCGATAACCGCTAAAATTTTCTTATTCATTCCTGAGCCCATCCTATGCACTTAAAATTTGAGGCGGCAACTATTTTGCCTTAGCCGGAACACTGTTCCATGCTTTTTTATTAAAGCCTAAAGCTGTTGCCGCGGCCCGTTCTTCTTTGCTTAATTTATTCCACGAAGCCCCGTCGGATAAAACACTCCAGAGTTTTTTCTCCTCAGCGGACAAATCATTCCAATCGATTTCATCCCAAAATTTACTGACATCCCCGGTAGGTGTGCGAACGCCGGTTTTTGCTTCGACCACTTTTTCAGTAGGCGTAGTCGCTTCAGCGGCAGGCGTCGACCCAGCGTAAAGCCCATTAGAAACCACCGCTAACGCTAACATATAAACTAACTTTTTCATAAAACCCCCTCGGCAAAATTAAATATCAGTGACAGCTGATTAGAATAACATAGTGATATTTTTTTGAATAATTTGTGCTGGGGGTTTAGCGGAGCGGAAAAGGAGTGTTAGTAAATTAAGGCAATTCACAATAGATAAAATACCGGGTAAATCAACCCGGAATAGATCGCAGCAGGCACGGATGCCATTAATACGGATAAGCTATGAACAACTAGCGCTTTTTTTGCGGGTTACTTTATGAAATGGAAGCCGTCAGTTTGATGCTGGGGGCGGCGCGCCAACTTAAGAGCTAAGTCTTTGACAGTGGGAAAGTGCCGGTCGGGGCATTCGCCCCGACCGTAACGTTTTTTATCAATGAGTTGCATTGAACATTTAAAGGTGTGGACGGCTTAAATAACCCGTCCAGCCGCCGCTTTTCCTTAAGTTGGCGCATAGGGGCGCGCGGCCGCCTTTTAAAAATGCACACTAAGAGTACCTTGTTCTAAAACCACTCCAAGCGATACAAGTCCGGACGCCGGTTGGCAAGATTACGGGCCGCGCCGCGCGTGCGAACTTGTTTTAATAAATCCAGATTAACATCGGCAATCAAGGTCATCTCAGTGTTCGGGGTTGCTTCGGCTAATATCGCATCGTGGGGGAATGAAAAATCGCTGGGACTGAAAATCGCCGCTTGTGCGTATTGAATATCCATATTCTCGGCATGAGGTAAATTCCCGACACTGCCGGTAATCGCGACAAAACATTCATTTTCGATCGCGCGGGCATGAGAGCAATAACGCACCCGCTGATAGGCATTTTTGGTGTCGGTCCAGAACGGCACGAAAATGATTTGCGCGCCTTGTATAGTCGCCAAACGGGCAAGTTCGGGAAATTCGGAATCGTAACAGATTAACACCGCGATTTTGCCGCAATCGGTATCGAATACTTTCAGCGCATCGCCGCCTTGAACGCCCCAACAACTGACTTCATCAATGGTGACATGAATTTTGTATTGCGCTTCGAAAGTGCCGTCGCGCCTGAGCAGCCACGACACATTATAGAGTTCGTGGTTGCTGTACTCGGGCATGGAACCGGCAATAATATTAATGTTGTAAGACATGGCCATGTCCAATAAGCCATTTCTTATTTCACTGGTAAAACCGGCCAAGGCGCGGATCGCATCGGGAGGATTTTTATCGTTAAACAATCCCATCAGCGGCGCGCTCATGTATTCGGGAAAGAGGACAAAGTCGGCATGATAGCCGGCGACCGCATCGATAAAAAATTCGGCATGTTTGAGCAATTCTTCGACGCTGGTTAATGTGCGCATCTGCCATTGCACAACGCCTAAGCGAATAACGCTTTTGGAACCGCCGATGGAGGGCGCTTTTTCTACATAATCGAGATTGACCCATTCAAGCAGCGTCGCATAGCCCTTTGACTCGGCATCGACAGGAAGATAACCGGTCAATACCTTACGCACATGAAAGCCGTTAAACAATTGAAACGAAAGCACCGGATCGTAAATTTCCCGGTTTTTAACCTCTTCGATATAACGCACCGGCGTTAAGCTGTCGGCGTATTTGGCATAGCCGGGAATGCGCCCGCCGGCGATAAACCGGCGCAGGTTCAGGTTGCAGCATAATTCCTTGCGCGCATCATATAAGCGCCGCCCCAAGCGCAATCCCCGATATTTCGGATGCACGAAAATATCGACGCCGTACAAGGTGTCGCCGTGCGGGTCGTGATGAGTCAAGTAACCGTTACTGGTGATTTGGGCGTAAGTGTGGACATCGCCAAAGCGGGCGTAATCGACGATCATACTTAAGGCCGCGGCGACTAATTTACCGTTATCTTCAATGACAATCTGGCCTTGCGGAAAACGGGTGATTTGAGAGGTATATTGGTCTTTTTTCCAAGCCCCGCCCAAATTACCGTAGACATGCTCCATTAACACCGCAATGTTATCGTAATCTTCAAGCGTTAGATGCCGAAGTAAAAGCTTATGTTTTTCAATTTTAGTTTTTTTCATAACCAAAAAGTATAACTTTGCTTTTTGACGACTTTATGACAGTGCGATTATTTTTAGAGCCTTTAAAAAAATGACGAGAGACAAGTTTTATCTAAGCGCTTTGTTAGTGCTCGACGTGTGACACATTCACATCGCTCCAGACGGCCTCGATAAAATCCTCATCCATTTCCGGCATACCGTCCTGTATCCAGTGCACCAACACTTTGGCGATATTCGGATAGCTGATATGAACGGCGCGGTTGTCATGCAGCCAATGATCAATCGCATGACTGTTCATATCCTGCATGACATGGCCGTAGCCTAATTGGTGTAAAGCGGCGGCATTGGAAATCTGTTCCATTTGCGCATGCAAGGGCTTGGCCAGAATCTTCTTGCCCAGTTGCAACGATTCGCTGGCCAGTTCAAACCCGGCATTGCTGATAATGCCCGCGCAATCGTATAAATCTTTCTGGAAACCGTCGCGAGACAGCGGGTTGCAGATAATATGACTGAATGTAGAAGGCACCGGTTCCGGCGAGTAAAGATGAAATTCAAAGTTTTTAAACGGCGACAACAGCCGGATGACTTCATTCTGGTCTTCGAAAGGGAGGTAGACAACGATCTTGTTTTTGATCATGCTTTTCGGCATGTCCGGCGTTTCGATAATCGGCGGCAAAATCGGTTGGCCGAAATGATGCCAGTGCAAGCCTATGCCTTTATCGGCCGGGGCAAAATACTTCATGACTTGGTCGGCGATAGGGTCCGAGCCTTCCCTGGGGATTTTATGGTTAAACGCGTATTGATGGCCGATACCTAAGACCGGTATTTTCCGGCTTTTTGCGGCCCACGCGGTGACCGGTTCAAAATCGCTGATGACCAGATCGTAGCCGCTCAAATCCAGCGACTTCATGTCTTTGATAAAGGTGATCGGTTTGGCGTCGAGCGCGGTTTTTAAATAGCTGACTTGGCCTTTTTCGGTATGAAAAGTCAGGCCGGTACGCGATTCGTAGCCGTTAAAGACTTCCATGTCGAAATATTTATCCGCCGGGCGTCCGGTAAATTGAAAGTGAACGTCAATGCCGGCGGCATGAAGTTCTTTCGCCATCACCCGTGCGCGCGTGATGTGGCCGTTACCGGTGCCTTGTACGCCATAAAAAATTTTCATATTACGATATGTCCCAAACTAAAAAATGCGGTGCCGATGCCTAAAAGAGCGCCTACCAAGGTATCGGTCGGAAAATGCACGCCCAATACCACACGGGAAAAGCCGACCAAGGCCGCCCACGCGTAAAGCAGGATCATTAACGGAGGTAAGTAATAGCCAAGCAGCGTCGCCATCATGAACGCGGCGGAGGTATGCCCGGACGGAAAGCTGAATTTATCCGACGGTGTGATAATGCTGCGGAAGTTTTGTAAAGCGGCTTGCGGCCGGTTGCGTTTCAGGCCGTTTTTCAGCATGAAATAAACCGGTCTTTCGATTGAAAAAGCCAGCAGAATCGCTTGCAGAATGTGGCTTTCAAGACCGTAGCGCCAATAGAGCAAGCCGATAATGACCAAATACAGATAGCCGTCGCCGGTTTTCGACAGGTAGCGGCCGAACGTAGTCAAAGTGCCGTGCATCTTGGCGTTGATCAGCCAAGTGAACATGAAGACGTCGTATTTATGAATGGAATAGAGCAATTTCATGTCTTTATCCTCTAGAGGGAAGTTCTGAAAAGCATTAGCCTTCCGGACAAAGCATAAAGCGCTTCTATGACAAAGAAATGAAGGTTTGTTTAAGGTTTCGTGACGATGGGGTGAGCGTAGGGCGCGCCAATATAATCAAGATAAATTAGAGTTATCCACGCTACGAAAAGGCGCGCATGGCACGCCCGATGATAATCCGAATTCCCGTAGGATGGTGTGCGTTGCGCGCGCCGGAATATCGCGCAAATTCCGGTACGCGTAGACCGGAATAAGGCCATCCAAGGTTTTCCTGAGCAATGTCGAAGGACGCGTAGCGCGAGGTGGCGATTCCGTACAGGACTGATGGCGGTATCGGATCAATGCCCGTGTTTGAGGCGTCTTTTTTTAAGGCGATTTATTAACAACCCCGCATTGACAGCGGCCAATTTTACAGGCTACTTTACTGACTTTAACTTAACGAGCGCGCACCATGACTACAATAACTTTCGACACCCAAGAACTTGTCCATGAGCTTGAAAACAATGGATTTACTAGGCAGCAGTCAGAAGCAGTGGTCGCGGTTCTAAAAAAGGCCCAGAGCGAATTGGCAACCAAGACGGATATAGCGCTACTCGCATCCAAAACCGACCTGCTTGAGCTTAAAGTTGATTTGGTTAAGTGGGTAGGGGCCTTAATGTTGGCTCAGGTCGCCGTGATTGCCGCATTGGTCAAGCTTCTCTGAAGTATTGACAGTCGATAGCCTTGCCGATACTTTGCTGACTTTAGCTTAAACTTAACAGGAGTGCGTCATGGCTACCATCACTTTCGATACTCATAAATTGGTACGCACACTGAAAGATGCTGGTGTGCCGGAGACTCAGGCCGAAGCTTTCTCGGAGGCATTTAAAGAAGCTCAAGGCGAAGCTGAAATAGCCACTAAGCAGGATTTAAGAGAGGTTGAGCTTAGGCTTGAAGCAAAGATAAGCGACATCAAATACGACTTGGTTAAATGGATAGCGGGAATGTTGTTGGCCCAAGCGGGTTTGGTTGTTGCATTGGTTAAGCTTCTTTGATTAACAAGTCCCCGCTCTGCTATCAGCATCGGGCTTAAGTCCACCTCGGTGGCAGCTATGCATCGGAAATTGCAATCCAGCATAGTTTGGGAGGTGGTGTTTGCCGGAAACGCCGGTTCTCGCTATATCGGGTCAGAGGAGGCCGCAGCCTCCGTCTGCCCACAGAACCGTGCGTACGGATCCGTACACGGCTCCTCATGCAAGACCTATCCATTGAGAAACATCAAACCAGTGTTCCAGCTTTCGGTCAGACCGTATTTCTTGGCCTTTCAAGTTTATAAACCAACTGTTGGGGTAGGCTTTCGTGACCGCTCGCACGGCTGAAAGCGCCCACCGGCCGTCGTTTGAAAAGACCGCATCGGCTGCCTGTTTTCGTGGCACTCCCCTCTTAACCAGGGTTCGATAAAGATGCTTTCGCCGCTTTTGCTGGGACACCAGTCTTGACCTCAACCGCCGCCGTATATGGGCTTCGATTTTCCTAAGTTGGGAGGGGTAATAGGTCAAGCTGTAATAGTTTGACCACCCCACATACCACTGGTTAATTTCCTTCATCGTGGCATCCAGCGTTTTATGGCTGCCTCGCGGGGTCAATGCCTTAACTTTGTTCATGGCCGTTTGTAGGGCTTTTCGCGCTATCGCTATTGTCCCATCAACCACGGTAAAACCCAGGAATTTGACTTTATCGGATCGGGCCACTTGGCTCTTATCCCGATTTACTTTGAGTTTAAGCTTCTTTTCGATGAACCGGGTAACTGTTCCCATCACTCGTTCCGCCGCTTTTTGCGATCCCACGAAGATGTTGCGTCGAGTCACCCGAGGGAACCGCCCCCTCAGGTGCTCACAGAACCGGACGTGAACGTCTCCGCTCATCCGGCTCCTATCGTCCAGCCGTTGCATACAGCATTTTCCAATGAGCAAACAGATTCGACTGTTTCCGCGCAATGCGATTCAGCCACTGTGCCGCTCGTCTTTTATGATGCCGTAGGCGTTTGTATTTTCGCGTCGCCCAAATAGCTAAGCGCCGCTCAAGACATTTCAGGATCGGATAGAGGGCTGACTTGTAATAGCGACTGTAGTAGTTGATCCAGCCTTGAATAATCGGATTGAACATTCGGGCTAAATCTTCCAAGCTCTTGTGTAAGCGCCCAGCCGCCCCACATCATCAGACGTTGCAGGTTATGATTTAATCGAGGTCGCCGAAAGGCAGCAGTTCGTCGATGCGGCTATTGGGCCAAGTAGGGAGTTTTTCCAGTGTGTCTTTTAGCCAGGCCGAGGGA
>SXGU01182357.1_pt1 | contig 14077 bp, 13 predicted proteins | sample 3174531 | NCBI WGS metagenome assembly SXGU01 (sample SAMN11356863, study PRJNA531348) | freshwater metagenome | isolation source: freshwater sample F1-140 | place: China: Fuxian Lake, Yuxi | collected 2017-12-25
AGAAGGGCGCGTTCACTGGCGCGCACGAGCGGCGGCTTGGGCGCATCGAGCAGGCGCAGGGCGGGTCGCTGTTTTTCGACGAGATCGGCGAGATTGACGCCACCGTGCAGGTGAAGCTGCTGCGCTTCCTCGGCGAGCGGACCTTCGAGCGTGTCGGCTCCAGCAAGACGCTCATGTCCGATGTGCGCCTCATCGCGGCGACGAACAAGAACCTCGTGACGCTCGTGCAGTCCGGCGCGTTTCGCGAAGACCTGTTCTTCCGGCTGAAGGTGGTTGAGATTCACCTGCCGCCGCTGCGCGAGCGCGCGAGTGACATCCCGCTGCTCGCCCAGCATTTCCTCCGCGACTCCGCCGCCGAGAACGGTAAGGACGTGAGCGCCATCGCGCCCGACGCGCTGGAGCTGCTCATGGCTTACAAGTGGCCCGGCAATGTCCGCGAGCTGCGCACCGCCATCGAGCACGCCGTCGTCTTCGCGCGCGGCAAGGCTGTGACCGCCCGCGACCTGCCGCAGAACATCCGCCTCGGCCGGAGCAGCCTGCCTACGCCTGCCTCCAAGATGGCCACCGGCGACTTGAACGTGCATGACGTTGAGAAGGAACTCGTCGTCCGCGCGCTGAGGGAAATGGACGGCAACCGCACCGCCGCGGCGAAGAAGCTCGGCGTGAGCCGTCGCACGCTGCACCGCAAGCTGCACGAATTTCACCTGGAGGGATTTTGAAGAGGGGTGACGGGTGGCAGGTGGCAGGTGAAAAGGGGCGTGTTTCCGTCGCGCGCCCCCAAAGCCCGCAGCGCTTCTTCTCCCTCTCCCCCATCGGGGGAGAGGGCTGGGGTGAGGGGGAAGATCGAACGAGCAAATGCATCGCCGCCCATCCAGCAGAGTCTCCCGTCTCACTTGAACCCGAACATCCCGCTGCCTTCGTCGCCCGCCCCCTGCCCCTGCCCCTCTCCCCCGATGGGGGAGAGGGAAGTCGCCATCGCGCGCATCGGCTCACTCCTCAGCCCTTTCGTGTATGGCCGCTGCGCATTGACCGGTGGCATCGTCCCGCCACGCACACACTAAACACCGCGCCCCCCTTGTCACCCGCCACCCGCCACCTGTCACTCTCCTAGCCATGCCCACGCTTCAGGAAATGATTCACTCATTCGAGGAGGGCGCGGGCGCGCGGGCCTTGAAGTGGATCGGCTTCGTGGTCGGCTTCGCGGTGCTGGCGGTGGCGTATGACTTGCGCGCTTACAAGAACCTGTCGAACCCCGACGCGATGGACGCCGCGCAGGTCGCGCGAAACGTCGCCGAGGGCAAAGGCTTCACCACGCAGTTCATCCGCCCGGTGAGTCTTTACCTTGTCGGCCAGAAGACCGACGCAGCCTCGCTCACCAACGCACATCCCGACCTCGCGAACGCGCCGACCTATCCCGCCTTGCTCGCCGGCGCGATGCGCGTGCTGCCCTTCGACTACAAGTTCCCGGCCGAGGAGCAGTTCCGCACGTGGCAGCCGGAGCAAGTCATCGCATGGGTGAACCAAGGTTGCTTCCTCCTCGCCGTCGTCCTCGCGTGGCGGCTCGCGCGGAATCTCTTCGACCCGGTCGTCGCGTGGCTTTCCGTCGCCGTCATCCTCGGCTCCGACTTGCTATGGCGCTTCAGCACCTCCGGCCTGTCCACCATGCTCGCGCTCGCACTGCTGATGCTCGTGGCCAACCTCCTCGTCGCCGCCGAACGCGGCTCACGCGAGGACGACTGGGGCGCGGCGCGGCTCTACTTCACCGCGCTGCTGGCCGGTGTGCTCATGGGCGCGCTCGGCCTCACGCGCTACGCGCTGGGCTGCCTCATCCTGCCGGTGATGCTCTTCTTCAACCTCTTCTTCGCCCCGCGGAGCTTGAGCCTTGGCTTCGCGGCGCTGCTCGGCTTCGCGGCGGTGATGGCCCCGTGGCTGATGCGCAACCACGAATTGAGCGGGCGGCTCTTCGGCGTCGCCGGCCTCGCGGTGCATCAAGTCACTGACCGCTTCCCCGGTGACCGCATCGAGCGCCTGCTGGACCCGGAGAACAAGTTCACGCACGAAGACTTGCGACAAGTGAGCCTCGACGAGCACTGGGCCAAGGTCGGTGAAAATCTGCCCGGCATCCTGCAAAACGACCTGCCGCGCCTCGGCGGGAGCTGGGTCGCCGCGTTCTTTCTCGCCGGCTTGCTCGTCCCATTCCGCAACCCGGCGCTCGGGCGATTGCGCGTCTTCGTCTTGTTCTCGCTCGGTGCGCTCGTCGTCATCCAGTCCGTCGCGAAGACGCACGTTGCCGCGCTGTCGCCGGACGTGAACTCCGAGAACCTCCTCGTCGTGCTCGCGCCGTTGGTGTTCATCTTCGGCACCGGGCTGTTCGTGCTGCTCATGGACCAGCTCGAACTCCCGCCCTTCGGCGCGCGCGGCACGGTCATTGGCATCTTCCTCCTCGTCGCGTGCGCGCCGATGCTCTTCGCGCTGGGCGCCGCGCCGCGTTCGCCGATGGCCTATCCGCCTTACCATCCGCAAGTCATCCACGAGCGCGCAAGCTGGCTGGGCGAACGCGAGTTGATGATGAGCGACATGCCGTGGGCCGTGGCCTGGTATGGACGCCGCGACTGCGTCTGGCTGCCGAGCAACGTGGGCGAAGGCTTCGCCACCGTGCATCGCGTCCGCCCCGTCGCCGCCATCTACCTCACCGCGCTGACGCTCGACCAGAAGCTCGTCTCCGAACTTCTGCAAGGCGACGACCCTGCGTGGGGCGACTTCGCTGCGAACGCCATCGTGAAGCGCGAGATCCCCGAAGGCTTCCCACTGAAGTTCGCCTTCGCCGAAGGCTTCCCCTACCAGCTCTTCCTGTCAGATCGCGAACGGTGGAAGACGGTGGCGAAGTAAGCCCGCCGCCCCGTGCCGGCGACATCCCGTCACCGTTCCGCTCGCCCGCAACCACCGCACGGCGGCTGGAAGTTGCCGTCACGAGCAAAATTCTGTGCAGCCACGCGCGGGCTTTGCTACCAGTCCGCCACTGCTTCCCATGCGCATTCTCATCGCCACCGTCACCGCCGGGGCCGGACACTTGCAGGCCGCTGCCGCGCTGGAGGAGGCTTGGCGCGCCGCGCGCCTCGCCGACACCGTCGAGCGCGTGGACGTGCTGGACTTCGTCTCCAAGCTCTCGCGCAAGCTCTACTCGGAAGGCTACGTGAAGGTCATTGACCACGCGCCCGAGCTTTACGCGCACCTCTTCAAGAAGACCGACAGCCCCGCGCTCATGCGCAAGCTCACGCGCGTCCGCCGCAGCTTCGCGGGGCGCGCGAACGCTAGGTTCATCAAGCACGTAAAAGCCTTCCGGCCTGACGTGATGCTCTGCACACACTTCCTGCCGCTGGAAATTATACCAAATACGGATAGAACCTGTTCAAACGCTCTGGATCGGCGAGGCCGTTCTCCCTCACCCCGGCCCTCTCCAGCTGGGAGAGGGAGCTACGCAGTCTGCGGTTCGTGAACGCGCAGCTCAACTGCGATGCGAGCGTGGTCGAGTGGTCCCCCTCTCCCAGCGGTAGAGGGCCGGGGTGAGGGAGCAAGTGTCCAGCCGCCAGCCGAGTGATTATGCCAGCCTCCATCTGTGGTTGGTATTACCGGTGCGATGCTCGCAAAGGACCGGCCTCTCCGTCATCTCCGACGTGGACGACACCATCAAGGTCAGCCATGTCCGCGAACGGCAGAAACTGCTGCGGAAGACTTTCTACGAGCCGGACGGGATGGCGGCCGTGTATCGCGCGTGGGCGACGAACGGCGCGAGCTTCCACTACGTGAGCGCCAGCCCGTGGAAACTCTACGAACCGCTCGCGGAGTTCACGTCCACGAACCGCTTTCCCGCCGGCTCGTGGCACATGAAGCAGTTTCGCGTGAAGGACAGCACCTTTCTCGCGCTGTTCGACTCGCCCGAAGCCTACCAGCCGGGCGTCATCGAGCCGATGCTGCGGCAGTTCCCCAAGCGCCGCTTCATTCTCGTCGGCGACTCCGGCGAGCGCGACCCAGAGATTTACGGCGCGCTGGCGCGGAAGTTCCCGGAGCAAGTCCACCGCATCTTCATCCGCGACGTGACGGGCGAGGACGCGAAGGCGGCGCGCTACGAAGCTGCGTTCAGGGACGTGCTGGTGGAGAAGTGGCGCGTGTTCCGCGAGCCGGAGGAAATACAAGCCGCCGTCCGGTGACACCGTGCCAACGACTTGCAGCCGTCAGCGGGCAGCCAACCTTCACGCGCGGTCGAACTGCCATTCCCTTCGGACGGCGGCTGGAAGCCGCCGCAATCGCCCCGCTGCTCGCGCCGCCGATGGCGCGGTCGGTGCCGTTCTTGGACAACTTCACGCCGTGCTTCGCCTCAATGAACGGGAGCAGCTCATCGAGTAGGAACTTCGCGTAGTCGCCGCCGAGGCCGTCGTATTCGGAGCTGCGATTGAAGCGGTCCAGCGCGTTCGTGGACGACGCCTTCACGCGCCCGTGCTGCACGAAGACGCCGACCAGCGCGGGGAGATAGACGGTGTAATCGCGCACCGTGCCGGGGAAGACTTTGCTGTGCTCGAAGGTGCCCTTGACCAGCTCGCCCTTGGGCACGCCCGGCTGCGGGAGCGAGTCGGGGCCGGGCTTGTAGTCATCGGTGGCGCGGACGGAATCGCACAGGGAAAGGACGGCGAACAGGAGCGAAAGTGTTTTATGCATAGCGTGCGGGGAGGATGTCGCGGCGAGTCGGCAAGGCAATCTTCAATCCAACCCCAGCCGGTGCTGGTTTGCGCCCCTGTTCGCCCTCCAAAATGCATGCGTCCGAAACCCGCGAGAACACCGAAGTGCGTTGCCGCGTCCAACGACGGCTTGCTATGTTTCCCATCGTGAACACCTCGCCCTTCGCCTCGCGCCCATCTGCCTCCAGCCGCCGCGACTTCCTCGCGCGCTGCGGCATGGGCATGGGCACGGTGGGCTTGGCGGGCCTGCTGCCAACGGCGGGCGCGGCGGAGTCGGTCAGCCCGCTCGCGCCGAAGTCACCGCACTTTCCCGGTCGCGCCAAGCGCGTCATCCACTTCTTCCTCAACGGCGGGCCGTCGCATGTGGACACGTTCGACCCCAAGCCCGCGCTCGCCAAATACGCGGGCCAGCAGTTGCCGAACGAGAACCTCCGCACCGAGCGCAAGACCGGCGCGGCGTTTCCCTCCCCCTTCAAGTTCCAGCCCTACGGCCAGAGCGGCCTCGAAATCAGCGAGGTGTTCTCCCGCACCGCGCAGTTCGCCGACGACATCGCGGTGGTGCGCTCGATGTATGCGCAGGTGCCGAACCACGAGCCTTCGCTCATGCTGATGAACTGCGGCGACTCTGTGCAGGCGCGGCCCAGCTTCGGCTCGTGGCTGCTCTACGGCCTCGGCTCGGAGAACCAAAACCTGCCCGGCTTCATCGCGATGAGTCCCGGTGGCTATCCCATCAAGGACACGCAGAACTGGCAGAACGGCTTCCTGCCCGGCGTGTATCAGGGGACGTTCATAGATCCGCAGCACACGCAGATCGACAAGCTCATCGAGAACATCCGCAGCCCGCACGCGACCGCCGAGATGCAGCAACGGCAACTCGGTTTGCTCCGCCAGTTGAACGCCGAGCACCAGGCCGCCCGCGCCACCGACTCGCGGCTCGACGCGCGCATCCAGTCCTTTGAACTCGCCTTCCGCATGCAGATGGAGGCGAGCGACGCGTTTGACCTCAGCAAGGAACCCGCGCAACTCCGCGCGCTCTACGGCGAGCACGTCCACGGGCGGCAGACGCTCATCGCGCGGCGGCTGCTGGAGCGCGGCGTGCGCTTCGTGCAGCTCTGGCACGGCGCAGGCCAGCCGTGGGACAACCACGACAACATCGAGGGCAACGTCCGCAAGCTCGCCGCGCAGATTGACCAGCCCATCGCCGCGCTCATCGCGGACCTCAAGCAACGCGGGCTGTTCGAGGACACGCTCATCCTCTGGGGCGGCGAGTTCGGCCGCACGCCGACGGTGGAGCTGACCGACGCTGGCAAGTCCAAGCTGGGCCGCGACCACAACCACTACGGCTTCAGCGTGTGGATGGCGGGCGGCGGCATTCGGGGCGGCACCGTCCACGGCGCGACGGACGAGTTCGGCTTCAAAGCCGTGCACGACCGCACGTCCGTCCACGACCTGCACGCGACGTTGCTCAACCGCCTCGGCTTCGACCACGAGCGCCTCACCTACCGCTACGCCGGCCGGGATTTCAGGCTGACGGATGTGCACGGGCATGTGCTAAAGGATATTGTGGCCTGATTTGACGCAAGGGCGCTAAGACGCAAGGAAACCAAACCGGAATGCAACTTCTCACCAAGACTGCCATGCCGCGCATCCGGCTGCCCGTCAGTTCCGTCTCCCCGCGTCCTTGCGTCCTTGCGCAAAAGACTTCCCGCCTTCGCGTTGGACTCCGCCTTCCAGCTTGCTACGCTTCAACCATGAAACGCCTGCTCTCCCTCGCGCTGACCGCGCTCGCCCTCCCACTCCTCGCCGCCGACTCCGACGGCTTCGTCTCCATGTTCAACGGCCGCGACCTCGCCGGCTGGACGAACATCAACTGCGCGCCCGAGACGTGGACCGTGAAGGGCGGCGTCATCCATTGCACCGGGCGGCCTGTCGGGGCGCTGCGCACGCTGCGGCATTATGAGAACTTCATCATGGAGGTCGAGTGGCGGCATCTCAGCAGCGGCGGGAATTCCGGCATCTTCATGTGGGGCTCGCCCATCAGCGCGCCGGGCGTGCCGTTCCTGCGCGGCATCGAGGTGCAGGTGCTCGACCACGGCTACGCCACGAACTACGAGAAGCAAACCGGCAAGAAGTCCGACTGGTTCACCACGCACGGCGATGTCTTCCCCATCCACGGCGCGAAGATGATTCCGCTGGGCAAGCATCGCGGCGACCGCAGCTTCCCCAGCGAGGACCGCAGCAAGCCCTCGCCCGAGTGGAACCACTACCGCGTCGTCTGCACCAACGGCTCGCTCCGCCTGCACGTCAACGGCAAGGAAGTCTCCGGCGGCGACGACTGCAACTATCGCAAAGGCTACCTCGCCCTCGAAAGCGAAGGCGCGCCCGTCGAGTTCCGCAACGTCCGCATCAAGGAACTTCCCTCCAGCAACCCACCCGCGACCCACATCGCGCCCCTCGACCCCGGCTGGGCTCCGCTCTACACCGGCACCGACCTGCGTGGTTGGAAGAGCGCCGGCGATGCGAAGACCCGCTGGGCGGCGAACGGCTGGCAGCTCGCGCTCAAGGACAACGCCACCGCCGAAAAGCAAACCCTCTGGACCGAGGCGCAGTTCGGTGATGTGGAGTTCCTCATGGACATCCGCGCCGGCAAGAACGCCACCGGCGACGCCGCGCCCGCCCTGCTGGTGCGCGGTCGCGACGGCAAAGGCACTGAGGTAAAGTCCGGCATCGAAGCCGGCAAGGGTGGCCGCGTGCGCGTGCAGGTGAAGGGTGCGGAGGCCGTCGTCTTCCTCAACGACAAAGAGACCGCGCGACTGGCCGTTCCCGCTGGCACCGGCGCGCTCGGCCTCAAGGACACCGGGGCAGGCATGGACTTTGGCAATCTCCACGTGCGGAAGCTGTGAGTCAGTGCTGAGCTCCGGATTCCCAAGGAGTCTGGGTTCATTCGTTGGTTAGAAGCGAGCATGGGGCGCTCGTTCAATGAGTGCAGGCTTCCAGAATTTTTGGTAAGCCAATTGACATTCCTCGGGGGGGGGGGGTAAAAAAATTAAATGAAAGCACTCGGTTCCCGCCACTGCCATTGGCGTGGATTTACCCTGATCGAACTGCTCGTCGTCATCGCGATCATCGCGATCTTGGCGGGGATGCTTCTGCCAGCGCTATCAAAGGCGAAGATGAAGGCAGGGGCGACACGCTGCCTCAGTAACCTCAAGCAGATGGGCATGGGCCACCTCATGTATTCGTCGGACAACGATGACACCCTACCTTACGCCTTCGTCCTCACTCCTGCGGCCCAGAACTGGTCCTTCGATGACTTGATCTCCAAATACGCTGGTGGTTACAAAGACCTTGCCCAGTTGACCGGCGGTAACATGCCCGTTGCCGAGTCAGTCAAACTCTTCGAGTGCCCAGCCGACAAATACATCCGGATCAACACCGCGCTGGCGAAACGCAGCTACTCAATGCCACGATCTGGAGCCGTGGGGGTGTTTCACAATCCGCTGGCTGCTGGAGCGGTCGTGAACAAGATACGCATCAGCGCGGTTCTCGCTCCCGCAAACACTCTCATGATCCATGAGCGCGCGACGCCCAGCAATTTTCAGGGCGGTTCTAACACCAGCGTCACCGACAGCCCGGATCAGCTTATTTACAGTCCGGGCACCACCACTCCCATCCCCGGCATGGACCAGAACTATTATCACAACGCCAAGTTTAACTGGTTGCTTGTGGATGGCCATTCGGAACTCCTCCCGCTGGACAAAACGATCCGAGCGGGCGCGCCCCTCAACGCCCCATCGGGGATGTGGACCATCGCCACCTCGGACGACTGAACGGCCACTTACTTTGCAAGCACATGAATGCCCGCCCAGTTCTGCTGACCTTCTGCCTCGCTGTCGCTGTGTGCGGCGGTGCGTGCAAACGCAAGAAGGCGCCGCAACCCGAACTCCCTGCACCTGCCGCAGCCCCAGTCGCCGGCACTGCACCACCACAGCCCGGCCAGCCTTCGCCCGTTCCTCAAGAAGTAGCGACCACGCGGGAAGCACAGGTCGCCGACGCCTACATACAGGAGATGAGCCAGACGCTGAACGACTTCCTCGCCGACTACATCCGCCAGCACAAGCGCGTCCCCAAGGACATCAACGAGATGGTCAGCCTCAAGCTCATCACCTCCGTCCCCGTCCTACCCGCCGGGAAGAAGTGGGTCATTGACCAGCAGACGGGAAAGATTTTCGCCCGTTAGCTGCTCCGCCTGCGCGCGTTGGGTTTGAGCTTGGAGCGAGCCTCTCCAACGGTTAAGAAGGTTCCACCTTGCTCATGAATCTGATCGACGCTCAAAAACAACAAGTCTCCGCCTGGCTCGAACAGGGCCTCAAGGTCGCCGACGTGCAGAAGAAGATGGCCGCCGAACTCGGCGTGACCATGACCTACATGGAAGTTCGCTTCCTGCTCGACGATCTCCGCCTCAAGCCGAAGGACCCCGAGCCGCCCAAGCAGCCCGCGCCCGCCTCGCCCATTGCTCCAGCCTCATCCATCGCTCCCGCCTCCGCCGGTGCGCCCGCGCCCATCGCAGGCGTGGGCGCGGCCCCGGCAGCAGCCGCACCGGGACTCGGCGGCGTGAAGCTCTCGGTGGACACCCTCGCTCGCCCGGGCACGGTGGTCAGCGGCAAGGTGACGTTCAGCGACGGTCAGACGGCGGACTGGTATCTGGACCAGATGGGCCGCATGGGCGTCGTGCCTGCGCAGAAGGGCTACAAGCCCTCGCAGGCGGACGTGATGGATTTTCAGGAGCAGTTGCAGATGGAATTGCAGAAGCTCGGTTTCTAAAAACTTGAACCACTAACCGGCACTGATGCGAGCCGGAGGCGGGTGGAAGATTTCCTCCTCGGTTTTGATTAGTGCAGGTCAGTGCGGGTTAGTGGTTCACTTCCCCCATGCTCATCGTCCACGTCCATGTCCAGGTGAAGCCGGAGTGCGTCGAGGCGTTCAAGGCCGCGACGGTCGCCAACGCGCGTGCCAGCGTGCAGGAGCCGGGCATCGCGCGCTTCGACGTGGTGCAGCAGGCGGATGACGCGACGCGCTTCGTGCTCGTGGAGGTCTATCGCACCGCCGATGCGCCGGCCCGCCACAAGGAAACCGCACACTACGCGACTTGGCGCGACGCAGTGGCTCCGATGATGGCGGTGCCGCGCACGAGCGTGAAGTTTGGGAATGTGTTTCCTGAGGAGGCGGGATGGTGAGGACGTGTTCCGTGTTGCGTGTTGCGTGATTTAGTTCGAGCACTTCCGGCAATACTCACGCATCACGCATCCCTTCCAACCATGCCCTTCCAGTTCGCCACGGCCAGCCGCGTCATCTTCGGCCCCGGCACGTTCAAGCAGGCCGGGGTCATCGCAAAGGAGTTCGGGCGTCGTGCGCTCGTGGTGACGGGCAGGTCGGTCGCGCGGGCGCAACCGCTCGGCGAGTTGCTGGCGGCGGCGGGCGTGGCGTGGGAGGTTTTCCCGATTGCCGGTGAGCCGACGACCCAGGCGGTGCGCGAGGGGGTGACGCGCGCGCGTGCGGCGGAGTGCGACTGCGTCATCGCTTTCGGCGGCGGCAGCGCGATTGACGGGGCCAAGGCCATCGCGGGACTGCTAACGAACGGCGGGGAGTTGGGCGACTATCTGGAGATCATCGGTCGCGGTGCGCTGCTCACGAAGCAAGCCGCGCCGTTGCTCGCCATTCCTACCACGGCGGGCACGGGCGCAGAGGTCACACGCAACGCGGTGCTGGCCTCGCCGGAGCATCGCGTGAAGGCGAGCTTGCGCAGCCCTCACCTGCTGCCGCGCGTGGCGCTTGTGGACCCGGAGCTGACGCTGAACTTGCCGCCCGACCTGACAGCCAGCACGGGCATGGACGCACTCACGCAGCTCATCGAGCCTTACGTGTGCGTGCGCGCGAACCCGATGACGGACGCGTTGTGCGTGGAAGGGATGCGGCGCGCGGCGCAGTCGCTGCGACGGGCATTCGAGCACGGGAATGATGCGTTGGCGCGGGAGGACATGGCGTTGGCGAGCTTGTTCGGCGGGATAGCGCTGGCGAACGCTGGACTGGGCGCGGTGCATGGTTTCGCCGCGCCGATTGGCGGGATGTTCCCCGCGCCGCACGGAGCCGTGTGCGCGGCGCTGTTGCCCGGCGTGATGGAGGCGAACGTCCGCGGGCTGCGCGAGCGAGCGCGGGACAGCGGGACGCTTCGGCGTTACGACGAGGTCGCGCGGCTGCTCACGGGAAGCCCGCAGGCCATCGCCGATGATGGTGTGGCGTGGGTGCGCAAGCTTTGCGGCGAGTTGCAAATCGCTCCGCTTCGCGCATGGGGTGTGGCGGAAGCTGACATTTCCGCAGTGGTGGAAAAGGCTACGCAAGCCAGCAGCATGAAGGCGAACCCGGTGGTGCTGACGGTGTCAGAATTGAGCGCGGTGCTGGCAGCAGCGCGGTGATTCGGGAAGCGGTTTTCGCCGCCACAAATGGCGGAGAGGGGGGAGATATTGGGACAGGTTTCTGGCGGTTAGATGCAGCGCGCGGCTCCAAAAATCAGGCTGAATTCTTGGGGACGAGGTTTCCGGATTTAATTTCCCATCGGTGCAGGTCGCGTCCCAGTTCGCGCGGCCAGTTTTCCTCGGTGCAGGTCATGAAGACCTGACCGTGCGCGTGATGCGAGCGCTCCAGCAGCGGGAGCAGGCCGCTGCGGCGCTTCGCGTCCAGTTCTCCCATCACATCGTCAATGAGCAGCACCGGCGGCGAGCCGACCAGTCCGGTGACGTATTCGGCCTGGGCCATCTTGAGGGCTATGGCGAGCGTGCGTTTCTGGCCCTCGCTGCCGAACTGCGAGGCTGGCTGGTCGTTGAGCAGGAGAGCGAGTTCGTCGCGGTGAGGGCCGACGAGCGTGGAGCGGTAAGTGCGCTCGCGGTTGCGGGCACGTGCAAGTTCCACGGCGAAATCGGCCTTCACGCTGGGCTGGTATTCGAGGCGAAGTTCCTCCGCATCGTTGGAAATGCGGCGATAGGCGAGGCGCGCAAGCGGCGAGATGCGCGGGAGCAGTTCACGCCGCGCGGCGATGAGGTCGTTGCCGATGCTGACAAGCTCCTGAGAAAAACTGTCGAGCAGCGCCTGGTCGGGAGCGCGCTGCTTGAGGATTGAATTGCGAGAGCGAAGCGCCAGCGCGTAGCGCTGAAGGAGTGGCAAGTAGTTTGGCTGAGTCTGCGCGAGCAGGAGGTCGAGGAAACGGCGGCGCGCGCGTGCAGTGCCTTTGACGAGCTGCAGGTCCTCAGTGCAAAAGACGACGGCGCGCAGCGTGCCGAGATAGTCCGTGAGGCGCCGCACGGGTTGCTCGTCGAGCGAGAGCTTCCGCTCTGCTGCGGACCAATACATTTTCACGTCGTGCTTCGATGTGCTGACGACGGACGCGCCGACGAAGTAGCCCTTCGCCGTGTGCCGGATCATCTGCGCGCCGCCGACGCCACGAAACGAGCGCAGCGTGGAAAGCAGATAAATGGCTTCGAGGACGTTGGTTTTTCCCTGCGCGTTGTCACCAAGGAGGAGCTGAAATCCGGGGCTGAAATCCGCGTCGAGCCGCTTGTAATTGCGGAAATCACGGAGTCGCAGATGCGCCAGATGCACCTCGGAAAAGTATCTGCGAACATCCCGAAAGGCGAGTGGACACGGTCAGATTCCGCTCAAACAACAGGCTTGGGAGCGAGGTCGTTCGCGCCGCCTCGACGATAGCCCTGCGGGTCAAGCGTCACGCGGGTGTAGCCGATGTTTTCCAATTCTTTTGTGATTCGAGCAGCGGTTGACGCTTCGAGCAGGCGGGGCAGTTCGGCAACGCCGACTTCAACACGTGCGACTGCTGGTCGTGCGGCAGAAATGGTCAGATTGCTGAGGAGTGCAGATTTGCTGTCCGGTGACAAATCAGACAGCACGGGCAGTTCGTGATGGCGAACCCTCACGTCGAGAAACCCGAGATCCCGCAGCGCATATTCAGCTGCCTCAACCATTCGAAGTTTTATCACGGTGACCGCCTCCCCGTGCGGAACTCGAGAGCTGAGGCAAGCCATTTGCGGCTTTTCGGTAGTGGGCAGCCCGAACCGAGCGGAAAGCGATCGGATTTCCGATTTCGTTAGACCTGCTTCCTTGAGGGGTGCACGTATGCAAAACTCCTCCGCTGCGAGTGACCCGGGTCGAAATTCTCCGAAGTCGCTCGCGTTTTCTCCGTAGGCGATGGATGAAAGCCTAAGGTGACGAGCTATCGGAATCAATTTAGTGAACAACTCATGTTTACAGAAGTAACACCTGTTCAATGGGTTAGAAGTGTATTCTTGGTTAGAAAACTCAGCAGTATCCACCACTCTTACGGGAAAGCCAAAACTGACTGCGACCCCTAAAGCATCCTGAAACTCGCGTCGCGGAAGGCTGGGAGAATCAGCGACAACTGCCAGGGAACTCCCCGATAAAGCGCTGTGAGCAACAAAAGCAAGAAACACCGAATCGACCCCGCCGGAATATGCGACTAAAGTTGGGCCATAACTGCGGATCGTGGCACAAAGATTTGAGAACTTGGAGTCGAGCACGTCAGGAGAGTAGGCCTCGGGTTGGTGCTTGTCGAGTTTGAGGCAGCATGCAATTGGGGAAAGAATTTGGGCCGTAGCAGAAAGTTAAAAAAAGATGTTGCGCGAATTTGGCGGACAGGTATTGTGTTGCCGTTCTTTTGAGCGACGAATATCGCAAGGTTTCAAATGACCTGCAAGTTTGTCCGAAGTTTTTGGCGCAAACGATTTTGTGAAAAACATACGTCTGGGCTCTAAACAAACTTCATACTGGTTTGGTCAATGGGTTTGTTGGTCATTGTTTTGATAAATCTTTGAAAATTGAATTGTGCGACAGGTATAAAAGCTTTGGACAATGCCAAGTAAAAAATGGTCCAAAGTGTTTTGGTTGCGAAATTTGAGAAGCGTCGCGTTAAAATGCGACGTCAATCAAGGTGCAGCTTTTTAACGGAGAGTTTGATTCTGGCTCAGAACGAACGCTGGCGGCGTGGATAAGACATGCAAGTCGAGCGGGACATCTTGTGTAGCAATATTCGAGATGTTCAGCGGCGCAAGGGTGCGTAACACGTGGGTAATATTCCCTGAAGCTTGGAATAACCCCGAGAAATCGGAGTTAATACCAAATGTGATGATTCAAAGGCATCTTTCAATCATTGAAGTTGGGGACCGCAAGGCCTGACACTTTAGGATTAGCCCGCGGCCTATCAGCTAGTTGGCGTGGTAACGGCACACCAAGGCTTAGACGGGTAGCTGGTCTGAGAGGAC
>SXGU01470896.1_pt1 | contig 14077 bp, 15 predicted proteins | sample 3174531 | NCBI WGS metagenome assembly SXGU01 (sample SAMN11356863, study PRJNA531348) | freshwater metagenome | isolation source: freshwater sample F1-140 | place: China: Fuxian Lake, Yuxi | collected 2017-12-25
CGAAGCAAAAGGCGGAAGCCGATGCCCGCCACAAGGCCGAGGCCGAAGCGAAGCAAAAGGCGGAAGCCGATGCCCGCCACAAGGCCGAGGCCGAAGCGAAGCAAAAGGCGGAAGCCGATGCCCGCCACAAGGCCGAGGCCGAAGCCAGACAAAAGGCGGAAGCCGATGCCCGCCACAAGGCTGAGGCTGAAGCGAAGCAAAAGGCAGAAGCCGATGCCCGCCACAAGGCCGAAGCGAAGCAAAAGGCAGAAGCCGAGCGAAAAGCCGAAATCCAGCGGGAAATCAAGGCCGAGCAAGCACGTCTGGTCAAGGAGGAATCGGATCGTCTGGCTCTGAACGAACGGTTACAGCAGGAAGAAGCCGATAATTCCCGGCAAAAAGCTGCCGAGAATGCGGCCAAATCCTGGGCTAATACCTACATACGACCCAAGGTCGAGCATGCCTGGTTGCGTCCACCTTCTGCCAAAAACGGCATGTCCTGTATAATTCAGGTCAAGACCGTGCCCGGCGGGGATGTGATCAGCGTACAAATCAGCAAGAGCAGTGGTGATGCAGCCTTTGATCGTTCGGCTGAAGCGGCTGTTTACAAGGCATCCCCCCTGCCCATGCCCAATGATCCCCGGGTGGCACAGCAACTCAGATCTTTCACATTTACATTCAAGCCTGAATAGAACACAAGGTATACAATGATCAGACGATTTGTAGCCGCCCTCTGTCTCGCCCTGCTGGCAGGGCTTTCACTGATGACCCCGGCCCGGGCAGAACTCAACGTGCAGATTACCCAGGGGGTGGAAGGTGCTGTCCCCATTGCGGTCGTGCCCTTTGCCCAGTCTTTGTTACCGGGTGAAAACATAGGCCACATCGTAGCCGCCGATCTGGCCCGAAGCGGTCGTTTTCGGTTACTGCCGGCTGCCGACATGCTGGAACAACCCACTGCACCGGAACAGGTTCGATTCAAGACCTGGCAGGTTCTCGGGCAGGATGATCTGGTCATTGGTCGTATCATTCCGGCGGGTGCCGGTCGCTATGAAGCCGAATTTTTTCTGTACGATGCCATTCGTGGTATTCAATTGGTCAGTGCCAGAGTACCCTTTGCCGAAAACGAAGGCCGCCGGGTCGCCCATCGCATTGCTGACATCATCTACCAAAACCTGACCGGTGAAATGGGGGCCTTTTCGACCCGGGTCGCTTATGTGACCCAGGTCATGGAGGCCAACCGTAATCGTCAGTATCGTTTGCAGATTGCTGATACCGACGGGTTTAATCCCAAATCGATCATCACTTCGCCTGAACCCATCATGTCACCCGCCTGGTCGCCAGACGGCAAGCAAATCGCCTATGTTTCGTTTGAACGGAGAACCTCGGCGGTCTTTGTACAGACACTGGCGACCGGTGAACGGCAGAAGGTTTCGGAATTGCCGGGTATCAATGGTGCACCTGCCTGGTCGCCGGATGGCAGCCAACTGGCTCTGACGCTCTCCAAGGATGGTAATCCCGATATCTACCTCATGCACCTGGCGACCCGCTCGCTGCGGCGTCTGACCGACCATCCCGCCATCGATACCGAACCCAACTGGTCCAGGGATGGCAGGTCACTGGTATTCACTTCGGATCGTGGCGGAAAACCCCAGTTGTATCTGGTGCCTGCGTCCGGCGGCAATGCACAGCGTTTGACCTACAACGGGGACTACAACGCCCGGGGAGTTTATTCTCCCGATGGGCGCAGCATTGCCATGGTACACGGTAACGGAGGGGATTATCGCATTGCCCTGATGGATTTGCAGACGCGTGCCGTCAGGATACTGACCAAGGGACGACTGGATGAATCACCCGGGTTCGCGCCCAATGGCAGCATGATACTTTACGCCTCTCATGGTGGAGGGGCAGCGCAACTGGAAGCGGTTTCAGTGGACGGAAAGGTACATCAAAGCCTGCGAATCGATGGAGGACAGGTTCGTGAGCCGGCCTGGTCACCCTGAGTCGCTCGTGATCGGATTGCTTTTGACCGGATACCGTAAGCCGGGAGTCCCTGACCGGGTCATGACACACAATTTGTATTCCTGAAATCAATAATCCTTAATCGGAGAATCAACGATGAAATTACTCAAACTGACTTTACTGGCCTCGGCCCTGAGCCTGGGCATCACCGGTTGTAGTTCAAAGGGTGGCCCGGCCAATGAGGGTGCTCTGGGCGCAGACGCTGGCCTGGGTGGTGCGGGCGGTCCCGAAATCAGCGGATACAATGATGCTGCCGGTCTGGGTGGAAGCGGAGCCGGAGCCGGAGCCGGAGCCGGTGGCGGAATGGGAGGCTATGGCAGTGCGGGCATGGGGGCCGGTGCCAATGGCAGCGACTTTGATCCCGCATTGAATGACCCTTCCAGTCCACTGTCCAAACGGGTGATCTATTTCCGTTATGACAGTTATGAAGTGTTACCCGAATATCAAACGGTATTAAAGGCCCACGCCGGTTATCTGGCTTCCCATGGCGGGCGTTCGGTGGTGCTGGAAGGTCACGCCGATGAACGCGGCTCTCCCGAATACAACATCGCACTGGGTGAGCAGCGTGCCAAGGCCGTCTTCAGGATGATGCAATTGCAGGGTGTGGGTGCCGGGCAACTGCAAATCGTCAGCTTCGGAGAGGAAAAACCGGCGACATCCGGTCATGATGAGCCTTCATGGCAGCAAAACCGTCGTGTGGAAATTTCCTATTCGGGTCATTGAGTCCATGTTCTCCCGAACGATCCGTACAGGGGTTCTGGGTGGGATGATGTTTCTGTCGTCCCACGCACTCCAGGCTGAACCCTACAATAACCAGGCCTGGGATACGACCGGTTATGGTGTAGAGACACTTGATGAGCGTGTTGCCAAACTGGAGAAGCAACTGACGGGATCCACCCTGCTCGAAATGTTCAACAATCTGGACAGGTTACAAACCGAGGTGTCGCGCCTCGGCGGTCAAATCGAGGAGTTGAACCACGAGCTCGAGTCGGTGCGCAAGCAACAGCGGGATATGTATACGGATATCGATCAACGGTTACAGGCCAGTCGCACGGTGACTCCGGCGGCTTCGATGGCCGCCCCGGCGGGAGAAGCCGCAGAGCCTGATGCCCCCCCCGCAAAAACCGCACAGGACGGTGCGGTGGCCTCGCAGAAATCACCGGCTGCCACGACCGCCGCAGCAACCAATGACGCGGCTGCCCGACAGGCGGCTTATCAAAAGGCTTTCAATTTGCTCAAGGAGGGTAAATATCCCGAAGCGGTCAGGGAACTCAAAGCCTTTATCAATACGTACCCCAATGGCGAGTTTTCCGATAATGCCTGGTACTGGCTGGGAGAGGCCCAGTATGTTTCCGGTGAAAAAAACGCTGCCCGGGATACTTTTCGTGACATGATCAAAAAATATCCCCAGAGCAGTAAGGCGGCGGATGCCCTGCTCAAGATCGCCTACATCGAGTACGACGCAGGGCAGTATGCCAATGCGAAGGATTTGCTCAACGAGGTGATCAAGCGTTACCCTGCTTCCAGCGCGGCCCGCATGGCTGAAAAGCGACTGGAAAAGATCAAGTCCGAAAAGCATTGATTGTGCTGCGATATCCTTCATGACCGAACTCAGAGTCACCGAAATTTTTTATTCACTGCAGGGGGAAACCCGCACGACCGGTTGTCCTACCGTGTTCATCCGCCTGACCGGGTGTCCCTTGCGGTGCGTGTATTGCGATACGGCCTATGCCTTTACCGGAGGGCATCGGTGGAGTCTGGATGCGATTCTCGCAGAAGTCGCCCGTTATACGCCCCGTTATGTTACGGTAACCGGTGGTGAACCGCTGGCTCAGCCGGAGTGTTTGCAACTGCTGGATGCACTGGTTGAGCGCGAATACGAAGTCTCGCTGGAAACGAGCGGGGCTCTGGATGTATCGGGCGTCCACCCGGCGGTGAGCAAGGTGATCGACCTCAAGACACCGGGTTCGGGCGAGATGGGGAAAAATCGCTATGAAAATCTGGATTACCTCACGTCCCGGGATCAGGTCAAACTGGTGATCACGGGGGCTGATGATTACGCATGGGCCAAAAAACAACTGAGCCAGTACCGTCTTGCCGAGCGTTGTGAGGTGCTGTTCTCGCCGGCTGCCGGGCAGCAGGATTTCACCACATTGGCGGATGACATTTTAAGGGATCGTTTGCCGGTACGGTTTCAAATCCAGCTTCACAAACTGTTATGGGGCGATAGCCCGGGACGATGATCATGAAGAAGGCGGTGGTTTTATTGTCAGGTGGACTGGATTCGGTGACCACGCTGGCGTTGGCCAAAAGCGGGGGATTCGATTGCCATGCCCTGAGTTTCGATTACGGTCAGATTCATGGGGCGGAACTGCGTGCGGCCCGCTGGGCCGCCCAACATTACGAGGTGGCCGAACACAAGATCATTCATATCGGTCTGAATGACATTGGTGGTTCTGCCCTGACGGATCGTTCGATTCCGGTACCGGATCAACCGGGAACGGGTATACCTGTTACTTATGTACCGGCACGTAATACCCTGTTCCTGACTTTCGCCCTGGGCTGGGCCGAGGTCATCGGTGCCCTGGATATTTTCATCGGTGTCAATGCCGTGGACTATTCCGGCTATCCCGATTGCCGTCCCGAGTACATAGAGGCTTTCGGTAAACTGGCCAATCTGGCGACCAAAGCCGGTATCGAAGGTCGGCATTTCACCATTCATGCCCCCCTCATCCATCTGGCCAAAGCGGACATCATCCGCACGGGGGTCGAATTGGGCGTCGATTACTCAAAAACCCTCTCCTGCTACGGTGCGGACTCGGAGGGACTGGCGTGCGGTACCTGTGATGCCTGTCGATTTCGTGCCCAGGGCTTCACCGAAGCCGGTATTCCTGATCCCACCGCCTATAAAAAATGACGGACACGGTTCATATCTATACGGACGGAGCCTGTCGTGGTAATCCCGGGCCAGGTGGGTGGGGGGTGGTGTTGCGTTACAAGGGGAACGAAAAGGAGTTGTTTGGGGGGGAGGGGCAGACGACCAACATCCGGATGGAGTTGATGGCGGCCATACAGGGACTCGAAGCCCTCAAGCGTCCCTGTAAGGTGATTCTGACCTCGGATTCCCGGTATTTGCTCAAGGGGATCTCCGACTGGTTACCCCAATGGATCAGCCGTAACTGGATGACCGCCAATCGCCAACCGGTCAAGAATGTCGACCTTTGGCAGCGACTGGCCAAGGCCAGGGAGGCTCATGACGTGGAATGGCGATGGATCAAGGGGCATTCGGGCCATCCCGAAAATGAAAGAGCGGATCGACTGGCCAACCAGGGGGTTGATTCATGCCGATAGTGCCACGCGCTTTGCCACATTGGTGATACCCGGTGCATGCCGGTTACGGTATGCGGTCTTACGGGGTTACTCTTCACCCCACCTTACCCCACCGGCCTGCAATTTTGGATGATATCCCGGCTGGCGCGGCTAACCCAAAATGGGTTGTCTGATGATGCTCTTGTTATACCCGGGGTATGTCACTAGAATACGCCTCTTTTTTCCGGCGTTTACAACGCTTCTCCTTGCCTTACCCTCCCGGGAAGGCTGCAACAATCCGAAAGGAGCTTCAATGCGACATTACGAAATAGTTTTCATGGTTCATCCCGATCAAAGTGCCCAGGTTCCGGGCATGCTGGAACGCTACAAGTCCTTGATCGAGTCATCATCCGGTCGTATCCATCGTCTCGAGGACTGGGGGCGGCGGCAACTGGCTTACCCGATTGCCAAGCTTCACAAGGCTCATTATGTACTGATGAACATTGAGTGTGATCAGCCCACCCTGGAAGAACTGGAAAGTGGCTTCCGCTTCAATGACGCAGTACTTCGCAGCATGACGCTGGTGCGTGATGAAGCCATTACCGAGCCTTCTCACATGGCCCGTGCCGGTCAACAGGAATCTTCATCGACCCATTTGCGGGATGATGACGATGAGGCTGAAGGCCTGGAAGCAGAAATCACTGCCGAAGAATAAGGCATTCCTACACTCCTCCGGATACATTCACCTACACTGGATCAACCATGGCTCGTCAATTCAAACGCAAGAAATACTGCCGCTTCTCTGCTGAAGGCATCAAGGAAATCGATTACAAGGACATCGATCTGCTCAAGGAATATATTTCCGAAACCGGCAAAATCGTGCCTAGCCGCATTACCGGCACCAAGGCCAAATATCAACGTCAACTGGCGACAGCCATCAAACGTGCCCGCTTCCTGGCACTGCTGCCCTTCTGCGACTCTCACGCCTGACGTACACCAACCCGCGACTCAATAACGGTCATGCGCTTCCTGGCCAGTTTCATCATGACAGGGCGTATTCATGCCGCCGGCATGGTGCTCCTGTTTACGTTCCTGTCCTGGTTGATGCCACTGGTCAGTCTGTTTGCCGTATCGGCGCTGGCGTTACCCACCCTGAGAAACGGGGCGAAGGAAGGTGGCATCGTTGCCCTGATTGCGCTGGCCGGTTTGGTGACCTTTGGCGGGTATCTCATGGACAGTCCGCTCAATGCCCTGGTCTACGGATTACTGCTGTGGGGACCCGCCTGGATCACTGCCACGGTACTGAGGGAAACGGGGCGTCTTTCCCTGAGCGTATTGTTCGCCGCCGTATTGGGAATCCTGGCGGTGGTGGTGGCTTACGTCGTGCTGGATGATCCGGCGGCGTTCTGGACCGGGATTTTCAGCGATATGGCCGGACCCGTGCTGGCGCAGGCACCCAATCCATCGGATCGACTGGAGTTGCTGGATCGTTTCAAGGCGTTCGCCGCCTATCTGACCGGGTTGGTTGCACTGGGCTCGGTGGCCAGTTTGATGCTCAGCCTGTTCATGGCGCGTTGGTGGCAGGCGATCCTGTACAACCCGGGTGGATTCGGCACTGAATTTCGCCAACTGGTACTCCCCCGCTGGGCGGCTTACGGTCTGCTGGGATTGCTGGGTCTGGTTCTGGTGAGTCCGCAAAGCCTGGCTGAGGTGTCCTGGAACATCATCCAGCCTTGCTTCATGCCATTTGTTTTTGCGGGCTTTGCCTGGCTGCATGCCTGGTTAGGGGGGCGAAGTTTCTGGTTGCAGGGTGTTTATGTCCTGTTATTGATCGTTCCTTACATCCTGTTGCCCATTCTGTTGCTGGGATTCTTCGATACATTGCTGAATTTGCGTCAGCGGTGGCTAAAAAATTGAAACTGGTTTGATTTTGGTACGACCAATTAAAATTGGAGTGCAAAATCATGAGTAAAAAACTTCTACATTGAGGTATTGAACCTTGGATATCATTCTTCTGGAAAAAGTAACCAACCTGGGTAACCTGGGTGACAAGGTTACAGTCAAGTCCGGTTACGGTCGTAATTTCCTGATTCCTCAGGGCAAAGCGGTTATTGCGACGGCTGCGCGAGTGGCTGAATTCGAACAACGCCGCGCCGAACTGGAAAAAAAGGCCGCAGAACAACTGGCCGCTGCCCAGGCCCGGGCCACTTCAATCGAAGCCCTCAAGCTCGTTATCAGGCAGAAAGCCGGTGACGAAGGGCGTTTGTATGGTTCGGTTGGTGCCAAGGATATTGCTGAAGCCGCCAGCAAAGCGGGCGTTGCCGTTGAAAAAAGCGAAATTCGTTTACCCTCCGGGCCTCTGCGTATCATCGGTGATTATGAAATCAAGGTGCAACTGCACGGCGATGTGGTGGCGGTGCTGGCCCTGAACCTGCAGCCCGAGTAACACACCAGTTCCCGTTCCCTGAATCCCCTCAAAGGGCTTCGGTTTCCTGGTTGTTCAGGGAACGTACTGAACGCATACCTTATCCGTACCAACGGCGGTGGCCATGCGGATCATCCTGACCGCTCACTTCACGGTGAACGATCGGGCACGGTATCCGATAAATGGTGACCCTGATTGATCCTGGTACCTGCCATGCGTTTTATCTATTCGCTGTTTTTTTATTTCGCACTGCCATTGGTCATGGCCCGGATGGCCTATCGTTCCCTGCGTTTACCGGCCTATGGTTACCGGTGGAATGAGCGTCTGGCCTGGTATTTTCGAATCCATGCCAGGGAAAGCACCCCCTTGCTCTGGTTTCATGCCGTCTCGGTCGGTGAGGCGGAATCCGCCTTCCCCCTGATTCGGGCTATCCAGGCCGAATACCCGCTGATTCGTATTCTGGTCACTACGACCACCCCGACCGGCTCTGCCCGTGTCGTGGATACCCTGGGTGATTCGGTACAGCATGTCTACCTTCCCTACGATTTACCGGATTGTGTCGGGCGTTTCCTGACGCATTTCAATCCTGCCCTGGGTGTGGTGATGGAAACGGAAATCTGGCCCAATCTTTACCAGGCCTGTTTGAAGCGGGATATCCCCCTGGCTTTGGTCAATGCCCGCCTCACTGAACGCTCTGCCCGTGCTTATGGCTGGATAGGGGGGGTGATCCGGCACTGTCTACAGGCACTTTCCCTGCTGGCCGCACAAACCCCGGCAGATGCCCGGCGTTACGTAGGTCTGGGGATGGATCCACAGAAAACCGTCATTACCGGCAATATCAAGTTCGATTCCGAGCTGTCTCCCAATCGTCTGGCCGAGACCCGGGGAGCCCGGGAAACCTTGTTCGCCGACCGTCCCGTCTGGATAGCCGGCAGCACACACCAGGGGGAAGAAGAAATAATCCTGGCAGCACATCGATCCTTGCTGCAGCAGCATCCTGATCTGGTTCTGGTTTTAGCCCCCCGTCACCCTGAGCGGATGAACAGCGTGGCTACCTTGACAAGCATTCAGGGTATGACCCTGAACCGCCGCAGCCACATCAGCGATCAAACCGTTGATAGCCAGGTCTATTTGGTCGATACCCTGGGTGAGCTCAAATTTCTCTATGCCATGGCCGATGTCGCCTTTGTGGGAGGGAGTTTGATTCCGGTTGGCGGCCATAACATGCTGGAACCTGCCGCCATAGGGCTGCCCATCGTCTTTGGTCCCCACGTAGATAACTTCAAGGAGATTGCCGAACGGATTCAGGAATGTGGAGCCGGTGTGATGGTCAGCAATGCGGCCCACCTGGTGGAGCAGGTCGACAGACTGATCAGGGATCCCCTGTTGCGCACCCAGTGGGGTATCCAGGCCCAAGCCTTTGTCAATGCCAACCAGGGTGCGGCCCGCCGGGTACTCGATCAATTATCGCCCCTGATAGAGGCCGGCATCATCAAAAAGGGTCGAGGCATCTGAATCAGGTTCCCTTGTTTGGTCCATGAGGTTCGATTGTGGCTGGTCATCATCATTCCCACTCCCCTGTTGCAGGTCACACCGTCCAACTGCGTCTGGGCTTGGCCATTCTGCTGACACTGGCACTGGTCGTGGCAGAAATCGTGGCCGGTCTGGCCGCTCACAGTCTGGCATTACTCACGGACGCACTGCATAACTTTACCGACATTGCAGCCCTTTTGTTGACGGCGTTTGCCTTCAAGCTCGAACAACGCCCTGCAAACGCCGACAAGACGTTTGGTTATCACCGGGTTGGCATACTGGCGGCTCTCATTAACGCGACCACCCTGGGTTTCGTGGCCTTTGGCATTTTTCATGAGGCCTGGCAACGTTTTCTGGTTCCTCCCGCGGTCGATTCCACCCTGTTGATGGCGGTAGGCGGTGTTGCCTTTGTCGTTAACCTGTTCACCGCCTGGCTGGTGGGACACGGTTCACACGATGACATCAACCTGCACAGTGCCTTTCTTCATCTGATGGGGGATGCCTTTTCGACACTGGGTGCTGTTGTGGCAGGGTTTTTCATCCGCCTGACCGGTTATGACTGGCTGGATCCGGCCATCAGCCTGCTGATCGGTGGGCTGATTCTCTGGAATGCCTGGCTGATCATTCGGGAAGCCGTCGATATCCTGCTGGAAAGTACACCGGACGGCATCGAGGTCAGTACGCTGATTCGGGATATCCTCCAGATAGAGGGGATTCGCGGCGTACATCACCTGCATGTCTGGAGCCTATCCAGGAAATTGCGGTTGCTGACGGCTCATCTCGTGGTTGAGGATATGCCCATCAGTGCGGCCAACCTGTTGAGGCATCGGGTGCAACAGGTGGTTGAACACCGACATGGCATAACCCGTTGTACCTTGCAGCTCGAACACCAGGGTTGTGAACCGGATACGCTTTACATTGACATCAAACAGCATGAGCATCAGCATGTTTAGGCGATGGCCCGTCGTTCAGGCTTGGTGCCGAATGGCGATTGGCCTGTTATTCAGTGGGCTGATCTCATCCTTTGCCGGTCAGGTCGGGGCTGCGGCAGATACCGTCGCCACTGTCAGGCTGGGAATCCTGCCGTTCGGTACACTGAATTGGGAAATCCAGGCGGCACAATCGGCAGGGCTGGATCGTAAGCATCGAGTCACTCTCGAAACCGTGCCACTGGCCAACGCGGAAGCCGGGAAAGTGGCCTTGTTGGGTCACCGGGTCGATATGATCGTCTCGGACTGGATCTGGGTAGCGGCTCAGCGTGAACAGCACAGAGACCTGCAGTTTCATCCATACTCCACGGCGCAGGGTGCCTTGATGGTGCCTGCCGGGTCGTCCATTCGCCAAGTCGGTGATCTGGCCCATCGCAAGTTGGGAGTAGCCGGAGGGGCTTTGGATAAAAACTGGTTGTTGCTCAAGGCTCTGGTTCAGAAAACGACGGGACAGCAACTGGAGCAAATCACTACCCCGGTGTTTGCTGCCCCCCCCTTGTTGAATCAGCAAATCAGCCAGGGAAGACTTGATGCCGTACTCAACTACTGGAATTTTTCCGCAAAACTGGAGGGTCAGGGATACAGAACCGTGCTGGATGGCGCGACGGTGTTACAGGGACTGGGATTTACGGCTCCGATACCGAGCCTGGGCTATGTATTCAGCGAATCCTGGGCGAATCGGGAGGCGAGTGGTGTCAATCGTCTGTTTGCTGCCTTGAGGGAAGCCCGGGATAAACTCTGCGAATCGGACGAAAGCTGGAACCGGGTTGCTTCCCTGAGCGGGGAAACCGATCCCCGTGTTCAGCACAGTCTCAGGGTTCGCTATTGTGCGGGACGTATTCAACATTTTGGCGATACTGAAAAGACAGCCATCCAGTCACTGTATGCCATGCTGCATCAACTGGGAGAGGGCAGGGCGACAGGCCCGTCACCGGTATTGCCGACAGGTATTTTCTGGACAGGCGGCCAGTGATGGCTTGCCCCCCGGTAGTCGTCTGCTTTTCGGGCCATGATCCTACCGGGGGGGCAGGGTTGCAGGCCGACATCGAAACCCTTAGGCATTTTGCTTGTCATCCCGCCAGCATCATTACCTGCCTGACGGTACAGGATTCGGTCAATGTGCGACGATTGATCCCGCAGAATCGGATGGATTTTCTCGAACAGGCCCGCGTCTTGCTGGCCGACCTGCCGGTTTCGGTGTTCAAGATCGGTTTACTGGGTGATCCGCAGATAGCAGAAACCGTAGCCGATCTACTCGACAGTCATGCTTCCGTGCCGGTGGTCCTCGATCCCGTTCTGGCCGCCGGTGGTGGCCACGAACTGGCGAACCAGCAACTCTTGTCGATCATCAAGACCCGACTGATTCCCAGAACCACCCTGTTGACTCCCAATACCCCCGAGGCCATTCGCCTTACTGGCTCAAACGACCCGGAGCAGGCCGGTTGGGCCTTGCAGGCGGCGGGGTGTACTCATGTATTGTTGACAGGAACGCATGAGCAGGAAACTGAAAAGCGGGTTATCAACCGCTGGTTTTCGCCCGATGGCATGCAAAGCTGGCACTGGCCTCGTCTGCCTGGCTGTTATCACGGATCGGGTTGTACCCTGGCCACAGCCGCCGCCGCCCTGCTGGCGCGGGGTGATCGTTCCCTGGAAGACATGTTGTTCCAAGCTCAGCAGTTTACCTGGCACAGTTTGAGTCAAGGCTATCGGGCAGGACAGGGCCAGTGGTTTCCCGCCCGTTGAATCCCGTGTGAGCGTACCCTCTTCTATTGCATTTATCCCCTTGATTCTCTATAAAAGTTGCCGCCCTGATTTCGGGGACCCCAGCGTTTCAAACGACGCTGCCATGATCATCGAAAAACCATTCCCAATGAGGAGACGCAACATGATGAAAACAACCACAATGCTGGGAGCTTTGCTGCTGGTCGGCATGTCCGCCGTATCTGCCGCCGAATGGCAGGCTTTGCCGGACAAGGCCCCCGAACCGACAGATAATCCCACGACACCAGCCAAGGTGGCACTGGGTAAAATGCTGTATCACGAAACCCGTATTTCTTCCAATGGCGTTTTATCCTGTAACTCCTGTCATAACGTCATGGGAGGGGGAGATGACAATCGGGGAGGTTCCATTGGGGTGAAGGATCAGGTGGGCGGACGCAGTGCCCCTACTGTCTGGAACTCGGCTTTCAATTCAGTACAGTTCTGGGATGGTCGGGCTGCCAGCCTGGAGGCGCAAGCCAAAGGTCCCGTTACCAATCCCGGGGAAATGGGGATGAAAAGCTGGGATGATGTCGTTGCCCGCCTCAATGCCATTCCAGGTTATCCGGAAGCTTTCAAGGCGGCATTCGGTGCCGGTGATGTCGTTAACGTTGACAACGCGGCAAAAGCCATTGCGGCCTACGAACGCACCCTCATTACGCCTAACAGCCCTTATGATCAGTACGTGAAAGGCAACAAGTCAGCCCTGACTGAACAGCAAGTGCGTGGCATGAACACTTTCGCTGAAGTAGGGTGTGTACAGTGCCACTCGGGTGCGGCCTTCAATGGCCCACCGTTACCGGAAGGAACGGGCTTCTTCATGAAGTTCCCGATGTTTGACAACGGTGTCCTCGAGGCCAGTTATAACTTCTCGGCAGACAATGGACGCTTCGATGTCACTAAAAACGAGGCCGACCGGCATTTTTACAAGGTGCCCACCCTGCGTAACATCGCCCTGACCGCGCCTTATTTCCACAATGGCAAGGTCAAGACACTGCAAGATGCGGTCATGGTGATGGGCAAGACACAGTTGGACAAGAACCTGACCGATCAGCAAATCAGCGATATCACGGCTTTCCTCAATGGCCTGACCGGGGAATTCCCCAAAATGGAAATGCCGCGTTTGCCGGCACTGGCCAATCAAACATTCCCGTTTGAATGAAGCCGTTAGTGATGCAGTAAGAAGCGGGAACGCGGCCAGGATAGCCGCGTTCCCGCAAGGGCTTAGCGGAGTAGCAGGAAAAACCCGCCCTCGGCCCGCTGAATGTTGAGCAGCAGTTCCTGGCTGCCGCGGGCGACCGCCTTGAAATCCGCAATCGTACGGACGGGTTGCCGGTTGGCCATGACGATCAGGTCACCCGGGCGTAATCCAGCCTGGAAAGCAGCGGATGCCGTATGAATTTTCTCTACCTGTATGCCTTCCATGCCCTTGGCCGGGTCCAGTTCACGGAGCAGCGTTCCGGCCAGTTTCGAATGAATTTTCTTGCCATCTTCCTGCGTGACTACCGGTTCGGCGATCCGGGCACTGAGTGTTTGGGTATCGCCCTTGTGCAACACCTGGACATCGACTTTCTCGTTGACACCCAATAGTCCCACCGTATTACGTACATCGGCACTGTTCCTGACTTTCTTGTCGTTGATGGCCAGCACGATGTCACCGGCTTCCAGACCTGCCCGGGCTGCGGGTGAGCCGGGTTGAACCCCGGTGACGACCGCCCCCTGGGTTTGCGTCAAACCGAAAGCCTGAGCCAGTTCGTGGGTGAGATCCTGCACCGTCACACCCAGCACTCCCCGTTTGACCTCACCGTGTTCGACCAGGGTTTGCATGATCCGGTTGGCCATATTGGTGGGAATGGCAAAACCGATGCCCACGTTACCCCCATTGGGCGCGAGTATGGCGGTATTGATACCAATCAGTTCTCCCTTGAGATTGACCAGTGCGCCACCTGAATTGCCCGGATTGATGGACGCATCAGTCTGTATGAAATCTTCATAGCCTTCTATGCCCAGACCGGAACGTCCCAGGGCACTGATGATACCCGAGGTGACAGTCTGTCCCAGACCG
>SXGU01218414.1_pt1 | contig 14075 bp, 15 predicted proteins | sample 3174531 | NCBI WGS metagenome assembly SXGU01 (sample SAMN11356863, study PRJNA531348) | freshwater metagenome | isolation source: freshwater sample F1-140 | place: China: Fuxian Lake, Yuxi | collected 2017-12-25
CAACAAATTCCTCCTCGCTTTGTAAATGACGAACTTGGAAGATTAATTTCAACAATAAACGATATGTTGATTCGGCTTCAAAATTCATTTGAACTTACACAAATGTTTTCAATTGATGCTTCACATGAACTTAGAACTCCACTTACAATCATTCGTGGAGAAATTGAAACTACATTAAATGAAACTGATGTTGAAAAACTCAAAGAAACTTTTTCATCTATTCATGAAGAAACATTACGAATGCAATCTATAATTGATTCATTGATGTTAATTGCAAGAACTGATTATAGACAGTATAAACCTAATTGGGAAAATGTACAATTGAATTCTATCATTGAAGAATTATTTGAAGATGTGACTATTTTAGCAAACAAAAAAAGTATTGAAATTCAACTTTTAAAAAATGATGAATTTATAATTATTGCGGATTTAGTGCGACTGCGACAACTGTTATTGAACTTAACTGATAATGCAATAAAATATACTCCCGAATGTGGAAAAGTTTTTATTTCATCTGAACATGAAAAAGATTTTGCTGTTATTAAAATTAAAGACACGGGAATTGGAATTCCAAAAAATGAACTTCCAAAAATTTTCAACCGATTTTATCGTGTTGATAAAGCACGTTCAAGAGAACTTGGTGGAAGTGGTTTGGGACTTTCAATTGCAAAATGGATTGTGCATCTACATAATGGACGAATTGAAGTTCAAAGTATTGTTGAACAAGGTACAACTTTTACAATAAAACTTCCAATAAATCAACCAACATAATTTACTCATTCTGAAATGTCAAACGAAACTAATTTCACTCCTTTGATGAAACAATATTATGAAGTGAAAGCAAAGCATAAAAATGCAATTTTGCTTTTTCGTATGGGAGATTTTTATGAAACATTTAATGAAGATGCAAAAGTTACAGCAAGTGTTTTAGGAATTACGCTTACAAAAAGAGGAAAAAAAAATTTGGAAGAAATTCTACTTGCGGGATTTCCATATCACGTTTTAGATACATATTTGCCGAAACTTTTGAAAGCTGGACTTAAAGTTGCAATTTGCGAACAAATGGAAAATCCTAAATTTGCAAAAGGAATAGTAAAACGAGATGTTGTTGAAGTTTTATCTTCGGGAATAAATTTTTCAGATAAAGTTTTAGAAACAAAAAAAAATAATTTTTTGTGTGCAATTTATCTTCCTTCACAAATTTTAAAAAGTGAAGATACAATTGGAATCTCTTTTATTGATGTTTCAACTTCAGATTTTTTTTGCAACGAAATTTCACTTCACAATTTACCAGATGAATTACAAAATTATTTTCCTTCTGAAATTTTAATTCAAAAAGAAAACTTTGAAATAATAAAGCACTATTTAAAAAACAATACAAATTTTAACTTCACCAAACTTGATGAATGGGTATTCAGTTTTGATTATACAAAAGAATTACTTACAACACAATTTCAAACAAAAAACTTAAAAGGATTTGGAATTGAAAATTTGAAATTGGGAATTATTTCAAGTGGAACCATTTTACACTATTTGAACGAAAATCAAAAAGGAAATATTTCACATATAAAAAAAATTTCTGCAATTGAAACCAAAAATTTTGTAGAAATTCCAACTTCAACTCAAAGAAATTTGGAACTTATTTTTCCACTCAATTCAAATAATGAGAACTCAACTTTAATATCTGTTTTGGATAAAACATCAACTCCAATGGGAAGTAGAATGTTAAAAATGTGGATTATAAAACCATTGAAAAATTTGGAGAAAATTAACTTACGATTAAATTCAATTGAGTTTTTATCAAAAGAAAATAGTTTGAGAAAAAAAAATTTAAATTTACTTTTGCAGTTTGGAGATTTGGAAAGATTAAATTCAAAAATTTGCACACGAAGAGCAAATCCAAAAGATGTTTTAAATTTAAAAATAAGTTTGAATTTAATTTCTGAAATTAAAATTCAACTTCAAAACACAAATTTTCTTTTAAAAAAAATTTTTGATAACATAAAAGAACTTAACGATTTACAAAATTTTTTATTTAACACAATTGAAGAAAACGCTCCACTAAATATTTCTGATGGCAATGTTATAAAAAGTGGATTTAATGTTGAACTTGACGAACTTAAAGAAATATCTCGTTCTGGAAAAAAATGGATTGCAAATCTTCAACAAAAAGAACGAGAACAAACACAAATCAATTCTCTAAAAATTGGATTCAACAATATTTTTGGCTATTATATTGAAGTTACAAACACACATAAAAATAAAGTTCCACAACATTATATCAAAAAACTAACAATGACAAATGCGGAAAGATTTGTAACTGAAGAATTAAAAAATTATGAAGAAAAAATTTTAAATGCTGAAGAAAAAATTTTAGAAATTGAAACAAAAATTTTCAATGATATTTTAACTGAAATTTCAAAATTTGCATCTGAAATTCAAGAAAATGCAAAACTAATTGCAACTCTTGATATATTGATTTCATTGACTGAGGTTGCAATATCAAATAATTATGTGAAACCAATTGTAGATGAAAGCAACATAATTGATATAAAAAAAGGACGACATCCAGTAATTGAAAAACTTTTGCCAATTGGAGAAAACTATATTCCAAATGATGTTTTTTTAGATTCAAAAACTCAGCAGTTGATTTTAATTACAGGACCTAATATGAGTGGTAAATCAAGTTTTTTGCGACAAGTTGGATTGATTACTTTGATGAGTTTGTGTGGAAGTTTTGTTCCTGCAGAAAGTGCAAAAATTTCAGTTGTAGATAAAATTTTTACACGAGTTGGTGCAAGTGATAATATAGCTCAAGGTGAAAGTACATTTCTTGTTGAAATGCAAGAAGCATCTCTTATTTCAAACACGGCAACAAAAAAAAGTTTGATTCTATTGGATGAAATTGGAAGAGGAACTTCAACATTTGATGGAATTTCAATCGCATGGTCAATTTCTGAATTTATTCATGAAAAAATTGGAGCGAAAACACTTTTTGCTACACATTATCACGAACTAAATGAACTTGCTCAAAAATTTCCACGAATAAAAAATTTCAAAGTTGATGTAAAAGAATATGGTGAAAAGGTAATTTTTTTACACAAAGTAACAAGTGGTTTTGCCGATCATTCCTATGGAATAAATGTTGCAAAAATGGCAGGACTTCCAAATGAAATTATAGAAAGAGCAAAAGAAATTTTATTCAACTTGGAAAAAAGCGAACTCATAATTCACAGCGATGATAAAAATTGCCAAACTACTTTATTTGAAATGGTAGATGATAAATTACGAGATGAAATAAAAAAAATTGATGTAGATAAATTAACTCCTCTTGAAGCACTAAAAATAATTTTTGAATTGAAGAAAAAAATTTCAAATTAGTTTTAACTTTCCAATTACATCGTCTATTGTTTTATAATTTTTTTGTTTAAGAATTTCTCTCAATTCATTTTCAATTCTTTCAAAACACTTCGCTCCTTCTTCAACAAATGTAGTTCCAATTTGAACAGCACTTGCTCCACAAAGTAAAAATTCAAACACGTCGATTCCTGTTTCAATTCCACCAACACCAATGATTGCAATATTTTTATTGAGTAATTCAAAAAATTTTCTAACATTTGCTAATGCTGTTGGTTTTACATATTTCCCTCCAATTCCACCAAATCCACCTTTGGGTTTTATCACAACAGATTCGCTTTCGATATCAACAAATAAACCATTTCCAATTGAATTTATACAAGTTACAAAAGAAAGAGGAAATTGATTTAAAATTTTTGCAACTTCTTCAAAGTGGACAAAATCAAAATATGGAGGGAGTTTTACTCCAAGTTTTTTTTTATTGAATTCAAAAGTTTTTTCAAGTAAAATTTTAGTTTGAATAAAATCATATCCAACTTGTGGTTTTCCAATTATATTGGGACAAGATAAATTTAACTCAATAAAATCAATATCAGAAATAGAATTTATTTCTTTGATAATTTTTATATTATCGCTTTCAGATAAACCTGAAACACTCACAATATATGGTTTCCCGTTTTTTTTTAATTCACTCGCAAATTCAATATATTTTTTGTATCCCAAATTTGGAATTCCCATTGAATTTATTGAACCAAATGGAAGTTTTTTATATCGTGGAAATTCATTGCCATTTCTAAATTCAAGAGTTGAGGATTTAGAAACTATTGCTGACGATTTAGATTTTCCAAGTTCAATAAGTTCGTCATAAGTTTCACATCTTGCTCCTGATGCATTCATCAAACAAGAAGAAAAATTTACACCATTAATTTTTGTTTCAAGCATAATTTTTTTTAGTAATTGTAAAAACCTATTTTTGTTTTTCTTCCAAGTTCATTTTTTTCTACTTTCCTTTTTTGAATTTCATTTGGACGAAATCTTTCTTCAAAATTACTTTGTTCATAAACTGATTTTGAAACTGCATAATTTATATCAATTCCTATTAAGTCCATTAGTTCAAATGGTCCCATTTTAAAACCTCCTTCAAGTTTTACAATTTTATCAATCTCTTCGACTGTAGAAATTTTTTCTTCTAAAATTTTTAGAGATTCAAGATAAAATGGACGAGCAATTTTATTTACAATAAATCCCGGTGAATCTTTTGCAGATACAGGAATTTTTCCAATGGATTTTGCAAAATTTATTATTGTTTCAATTGTTTCAAAAGATGTTTTTTCGCCTTTTATAACTTCTACAAGTTTCATAAAAAATGCAGGATTGAAAAAATGAAGTCCTGCAATTCTATTTGAAAACATTGATGAAAATGCAATTTCTGAAATTGAAATTGAAGATGTGTTAGAAAGTAGAATCGTATCTTGAGAAACAATTTTTTCAAGTTGAAAAAAAAGTTGTTGCTTTAAACTTAAATCTTCAATAATTGCTTCAATTACAATTTCACAATTTAAAAAATCATTTAGAGAATTTCCAATTTTAATTTTGGAAAATATTTTTTCTCCTTCATCCTTTGAAATTTTCTCTTTCAAAATACTTGTTTCAATTTCTCTTTCTAAAATTTTAAATCCATTTTTCAAACTTTCGTTAGAATTATCAAACACAACTACTTCATAGTTATATTTTGCACATGAAAGAGCAATGCCTCTTCCCATTGTTCCAAAACCAATTATACCAACTTTTTTCACTTTCAATTTTTTTTTAAAATTTATGAAATTTAAATTTCATAATTCTTTTTTTAAATTTGAAAAAAATTTTTTAATGATAAATGAAGAATTAGAACTCCAAAAGTTTGAGCAAAAAATTGCAAATGGCGAAAAAATAGAACCAAAGGATTGGATGCCAGAAAAATATCGCAAACAATTAATAAGAATGATTGCTCAACATGCTCATTCAGAAATTGTTGGAATGTTACCAGAAGGAAATTGGATAACAAGAGCACCATCACTTCGCAGAAAAATGGTTTTACTTGCAAAGGTTCAAGACGAAGGTGGTCATGGACTTTATCTTTATAGTGCTGCTGAAACTTTAGGGGCTGATAGAAAAGATTTGATTGAAGCATTGCTCAATGGAAAAATGAAATACTCAAACATTTTCAATTATCCAACTTTAAGTTGGGCAGATATTGGAATCATTGGATGGTTAGTGGATGGCGCTGCAATTGTAAATCAAACAATGTTAGCAAAATGTTCTTATGGTCCATATTCGCGAGCAATGATTAGAATTTGTAAAGAGGAAAATTTTCACAAACGACAAGGTTATGAAAATGTTTCTGTTTTAGCACAAGGAAATGCAAAACAAAAACAAATGGTTCAAGATGCTTTGAATCGTTGGTGGTGGCAAACACTTATGATGTTTGGACCTCATGATGAAAATTCCACAAACACTGTTGATTTAATGCGATGGAAAATAAAACTTGAAACAAACGATTCATTGCGACAAAGATTTATCAACTTAACAATTCCACAAGCATATGCAATAGGACTTACAATTCCTGATAATGATTTAAAGTATAACGAGAAAACTCAAAATTGGGAAATTGGAAAAATAAATTTTGACGAACTTTACAACGTGATAAATGGAAATGGACCTTGTAATAGAATTAGAATTGCCGAAAGAAAAAAATCTTACGAAGAAGGAAATTGGGTTAGAATTGCAGCAGAAAATTATGCACTAAAAAATAAAAATAATTATGGCACAAAATAAAATTGATACAGAACTATATCTTTGGGAAGTTTTTGTTCAAGATAAATTTGGTGAACCATTCACTCATTGTGGAAGTGTTCATGCAAGCGATTCTGAAATGGCTTTGCAAAACGCAAGAGATGCTTATTCAAGAAGAAACGAAGCAAAAACTATTTGGATTGTAAAATCATCTGAAATTATTTCTACAACTCCAAGTGATGAAGGTCCATTTTTTGAACCTTCAAACGATAAAATTTATCGTCATCCACAATTTTATACAATTCCTAAATCGGTAAAAGACAAATTGTTTTAATTTATGTTTGAAAAAAAAATTGAAGAAAATCTTTTCCAATTGCTCGTTCAAATTGCTGATGATAAATTGATTTTAGGACATCGCCTTTCAGAATGGTGTGGACATGCTCCAATTTTAGAAGAAGATATCGCACTTGCAAACATTGCTTTGGATAACATTGGACAAGCAAATTCACTTTATCAAATTGCTGTAAAATTGGAAAATAAAAATCGTTCAGAAGATGAACTTGCATTTTTTAGAGATGAAAGAGAATTTAGAAATATTCAAATTGTTGAACTTCCAAAAGGCGATTTTGCTTTTACAATTGTACGCCAATTTTTGTATGACAATTTTAGTTTTTTACTTTTTCAAAAATTTTGCGATTCAAATTTTATTGAACTTTCTGATGTTTCAAAAAAAATTGTAAAAGAAATTTCTTACAACTTACGACATTCAAAAGAATGGATTCTACGACTTGGAATTGGAACAGAAGAAAGTAAATTCAATACTCAAAAAGCAATTGATAAAATTTGGGAATTTACAAATGAAATGTTTGAATTTGGAAATGTAGAAAATTTTTTAATTGAAAAAAATATAATTCCAAATTTAGATACGATAAAAACTGATTGGGAATTAAGTGTAAAAAAAATTTTTGACAACACAAACTTACAAATTCCAAATATTTCTTATTTTGCAAGTGGAGGAAGAAATGGATTTCACACAGAATATTTAGGATATTTACTTGCTGAAATGCAAATTGTTGCTCGTTCAAATCCAAATGTAAAATGGTAAAAAAAAAAGTTTTTGAAATACTTTCTCAAGTTTTTGATCCCGAAATTCCTGTTGTAAATATAGTTGAACTTGGAATTATCAAAGAAGTAATTTGTGAAAATAATTCAATTGAAATAAAAATTTCTCCAACATATTCGGGATGTCCAGCAATGAATATTATTGAAGACGATATAAAATTTCAACTTCAAAAAAATGGATTTGAAAATATTGTTGTAACAAAAGTTTTTTCAAATTGGACAACTGAACTTCTCTCAAATGAAACAAAAGAAAAATTGAAATCATATGGAATTGCTCCACCAAATAGAATTAATGCTATTGAAATCAATAATGAAAAAAAAATTTTTTGTCCAAAATGCAATTCTTCAAAAACAAATTTAAAAAGCAAATACGGTTCAACTGCATGTAAATCATTTTACTATTGTGAAAATTGTTTAGAAATGTTTGAATATTTTAAAGAAACATAAATAACATAAAAATGAAAACAGCAAAAAAAAATATCAACGCAATGTTAAAAAAAGATGCATTCAGCAAATGGCTTGGAATTAAAGTGATAGAAATAGTTTCTAAAAAAGTTACACTCAAAATGAAAGTGCGAAAAGAAATGTTAAATGGATTTTCAATTGCTCACGGTGGAATTACTTTTTCATTTGCTGATTCCGCTTTGGCATTTGCTGCAAATAGTTACGAGAACATTGCTCTTGCAATTGATAATTCAATTTCATATACATCTCCCGTTTCGGAAAATGATATTTTAACTGCTGTTGCAAGAGAACTGAATTCAACAAAAAAAATTGGTGTCTATGAAGTAGTTGTTACAAATCAAAAAAAAATTACCGTCGCACATTTTAAAGGAACTGTTTACAGAACAGAAAAAAAACACACCTAATTATTTCATACTTTACATTGAAAAATATTTTTGTAAAATAAAAATATAATTGACTTTTTAAGGAATAGTTTTACAAGTAAAATATTTTCAAATTTTGTTTTTCACTTTCTTTGTGATTAAATTTTTGAATTAGAATTTCATCATTATTTGTGATTGTAAAAAATTTAATTGTGAATTTTGGAGTGTTTTTACTCGTCGGAATGGTTTACTTTTGACCGAAATGATAGTACTTCTGTAAAAATACACTCTATTTTCGGAAAAATGTAATCAAATCGGTCACAAATATGCTTCACCGAGACGAAAATGAAGCCATTTTTGACCGAAACGGTGCGTATTTATTGACTGAAATCGTTATATTACAAAAAATCATTTTATTACAATATCAATCAATTAAACAGAAAAAAAATTCCACTTTTAGACAACAAAACGGAAAATTTTTCAATTCCAAACCATTCTCCAAAACACCGATTTGGACAAATAAATACCGTACTAAAATCGGTTTTCACAAATACAAAGAAAATCTATTTTAACAGAAAAATAAAATTGTTTTTCCAATTTATATTTTAACAAAAATTATTTTTTTAGATAAAATAAAAATGGGACATAAAAAAAATTATGTCCCATTATTTTTCAACAACGATAACAAAAATTTATTTTATCAAAATCATTTTTTTCATTTCAGAAAAATTATCTGCTGAAAGTTTGTAAAAATAAATTCCACTACTAAAACTACTTCCATCAAATTCAATATCATAAGTTCCACTTTCCATTCGTTCATTTTCAAAAAGTGTTGCAACTTTTCTTCCTAAAATATCATACACTTTTAAATTTACATTTGCAATTTTTGGAAGTTGAAAACTAATAATAGATTTTGGATTAAATGGATTTGGATAATTTTGATACAACGTAAATTCATTTGGAATATCTGCAGACGCAAAACTGATTTCACTTTTTCCCGAAGCATTTGGATTGTATCGCAAATACGAAACCGACGAAATTGAAATTGCTCCCGACATTCTCAATCCATTTACAAAAAAACTTGTTGTATCATTTGTGCTATCGCTTGACGGCATTGCAACACGAAAAGCACGATTGATGCGAGTTATAACTGAATCAACAGTCGATGCATAAACAACATCGCTATTCATTGACGCAAGCGCTTTTCCTCTAAATGTGAGAAGCGAATCTGTGATGTTTGCAATTTCACCAATTGTAAATCCATTCAAATAATTTGCAGTATTTCCATCGTCGTAAATTATATTTTCAAGTCCAGATGGAAAAATTAAATTTTTACTTGCAATTAAATTCATTTTCAAAGTAACTTGTTCTTGCGCAAGATGATTATTGTGTTTAGTTACTGTGAGAGATTTTTTTTCTGATTTTTTTGCATCGCCAACAACATCTTTTCCACCATAAAGTATAAACCATTTTGCTTTTTGATTGTGTGGATAAACTTTTTGAATATCAGTTACCTTTGGTAAATAAACCCACCAACTAGTTGCAGGACTATCTACAACACCAACTATAAATTTCTTCGTAGTTTTCTTTGGAAATTCGTGTGCAAAAATTGTATCTCGCAAGTTTGCAGAATTTGGAAAGAGCAAAAATCCTTTTTTCTTGTCATAGATTTTTCTTCCTTTTTTAAGTTGATAATCGCTACTTATCATAGTTCTATATTTTGCTCCATCTTCTTGATTGTAAATTATAAAACCATTATTTGTACTTGTTTGACTTTCTTGAACATAAAGTGAAATTGAATTATCAGAAACAACAACTTGAGTATTTCCTCCTGTTCCTGCAATTGCTTGAAGTGGATCCCACGCAACATCACTTTCATCAGGAGAAAGGTTTTTTAAAATATATTCACCGTCATCTACAAGTGGAAAAGAAAAGTTTCCTTTTATATCGGTAACTGTTGATTGAACTACAATCTCACTTTGTTCCAATACAATTCTTGAACCCGCAAGTGCAATCTGATCACCTGTTGAAGAAGCATCACCATCTGCATCTCGTTTGACATATCCATTGATTGCATTTCTAGATTCGTATCTTATCACAATAATATCAGTTGAATTTGCTATACTTGAATCTGAACCAACTACATAAACTGCACCAGTATTTCTATCAACAGTAATTGAGGAAAAATTTCCAGGAAACGGAGAAACCGTATCAGCAATTTGAAGACCAGTATATGTTTTTGCTTTTCTCAAATTTCCAGATTTATCCATCATCAATAAAAGACCATCAATTGAAGATGAAATTCCATCTACTTGTCCTGTTTCATTTCCAATTACGAGAATGTTATCATAAAAATCAATTATACTTCCACTTACTTCATCTTTTCCGTTTCCTGTTCCATTATATGTGTTTATCCATTGCTGTGTTCCACTGGAATTATATTTTATTGTAACAACATCATGTTCAGAAGTTACATAACTTGCTCCCGAAACAAAAATATCTCCACTTGAGTTTGTAATAATTGTTCTTGGATAATCAGTACGAGTTCCTGTGTAAGATTTTTCCCATTGTTTGACTCCACTGGAATTGTATTTAATTGTAAGATAATCTTCAATTGTTCCAATACGAGTTCCTGTAACAATCACATTTCCTGAGCCATCAATTGCCATTGCTCGTGGAATATCACTTGAAGTGGATGAATTGTTGTTATTGTAAGTTGCACTCCACACACTATCTCCATTTGTAGAAAACTTTGTTGTAAAATAATTGAAGTTTTGACTTGCTTCATAGTTTTCACCAGTTATAACAATTGAATTATCAGTTTGTGAAAATTCAATTACCCTTACATAATCTTCAAATGAACCAGCTCCAGAAAATTTTTTACTATAAACTGTATCACCACTATCACAATCAAATTTTACAATAAGCATATCAATATTTTTAAGTTGAGCAGCACCAATCAAACGATGCCCCGCAAGATATGCCATTCCATCACCATCCATTGTCATTGCAGTTGCGTATTCATTTCCTCCTGCAGAATATGTTTTAGACCACACAACTGAGCCATCTGAATTGCTTAATCTCAAAATAGCAAAATCAGTTCCTGAACTTGAAACATAAGTTCCTCCTACAATAATATCTTGTCCATTTGCGTAAATTTCAATATCAACAAGTGTATCAATTGCTGAAGAAGTTTGTGCCCATTGTTGAACTCCATCTGCATTATATTTTATTACAACAAATTTTCCATTTGCAGTTCCTCCAACAAACACATTTCCATCAGTATCTAATTTTACAATTTTTCCAACATCAACATTTTTTCCACTAGATGTATAGCGGTTTATCCAAAACTGTTCAATTTGTGAATATGAAAAATCATATAAAAATAAAATTGAACAAATCAAAAGTAAGTTTTTAAACATATTCATTTACTACTCCGTGTTTTTAGTTTTTGAAAAAAATAATATAAAAATAATTTGTAAAAAGTTAACCATTTTTTAATTAAATTGCAAATGTTCTAAGTATATTGATAAATATGATTTTCAACATTTTTCACTTTCAAAAATTTTCCTGATTTATATTTTTCAAATTCAAAACCTTCTTCAGTAAGTTTTTTAAATTGAAACTTAACTCCACATGGAAATTTATCAAAAAGTTTTCCATCATCTTTTACAACTCTCCAATATGGAATTATATTTTTTTTGCCATTTTTGCCATTTTGAAATTCATAATATCCCAATTCTGCTGAAATGCGAATAAAAATTCCTGTAACTAATGGACAACACATTTTCACTTCCTCAAATTTTATGGAAAAATCAGTTGCCAATTTTTTTCGCAATTCAAAAATTGTTACAAGTTTTCCTTTGGGAATTTCTTTGATTAACTTTTCAACTTCTACACCTTCTGGAATAAGCATCTTTCCAATTCCAAATTTATTTTGCCAAACTTCTGGAATATCTACACCTTCTGCTTTGTGTTTTTCTAACTTTTCTTTCCATGAAGTTTTAGAATTAATTTTTTTTGCACTCGTTTTCATATATTTAAAAATAATAACTTAATTTATGTTCATAAAAAAATCTCTCATTCTTTTTTTCTCATTTTTTTTATTCACTTGTAACGACACACCAGTTGATTCAAATGACAATGAAATCCCAAATTCAAATGTAAGTTATAGCAAACACATTCAACCAATTTTCAATTCAAAATGTATAATATGTCATTCTGAATCTCCACAAGGAACTAGTTTAAAATTGACAAACTATTCAAACTTAATTACAAAACCCGGAATCGTAAGACCAAATGAACCTTTGAGTAGCGTTTTATATCAACGAATTTCTGGAATGTCTTATCCAAGAATGCCACTTAATCAAGATACTTTGACAGCAAAACAAATTCAAGGTATTAAAACTTGGATATCAGAAGGAGCAAGAAATAATTAAGTTTTCCTAAAAATATTTACCATTTCTTTCACTGCTTCAAATATTCCAACAAATTGAGCACGAGAAATTATTGAATGTCCAATACTCATTTCTTTGATTTCTTTTATCTCAAGAATTGGAAAAATGTTTATGTAATTTAATCCGTGTCCTGCATTTACTTTCAAATCCAATGATTTAGCATATGATGCTGCAACTTGTATTTTTTGAAGTTCCATAATTTGTTTGGATTCTTTTTTAACGTTTGCATAATTTCCCGTATGAAGTTCAACTTCATCAGCAAAAATACTTTTTGCAATTTCAATGTCATTTTTATTTGGTTCAATAAACAAACTTACATTTATTCCCAAATCATGAAATTGTGAAATAACATTTTGAATTTTTCTTTTATTTTTTTTTATGTCAAGACCACCTTCTGTTGTAAGTTCCTCTCTTTTTTCGGGAACAATTGTAACTAAATCGGGAATAATAGTTTTTGCAATTTTTACAATTTCATCGTTTGTAGACATTTCCAAATCAAGTTTTGTTTTAATTGTTTTACGAAGCAATTTTACATCCTCTTCGTTAATATGCCTTCTATCTTCCCGAAGATGACACACAATTCCTTCTGCTCCTGCAAGTTCAGCAATGTGAGCTACGGTAATTGGATCTGGTTCATTTCCTCCACGAATATTTCTTAAAGTTGCAATGTGATCAATATTTACAGATAGTTTCATAAACTTTTAGAAAAAAATGGAAATTAGATTGCTCCAATTTCCATTGAGATTTTAAAAAAAAATAAAATGTAATTACTTTTTAATTTAAATTAAAAAAATTAGATCGAATTAAAACAAGTGCAATTTCTTCTGCAATTGATTTTTGAAAATAAAAACCACTATCAATTTTTTGGCGAATTGAAGCATATTGTTGAGATTTTTCAGAAGTAAATTTTGCTCGCGATTCAAGTGAAATAACAATTTTATCTTGTTGTACTTTCTGTTCTACTTTTAAATTTATTTGTGGTTTTTGAATTACAATTTCTTTTTGATTTTCCAATGGTTGAATTTTCATATTTGTATTCCCTTATTTAAATTTTTTTGAATAATATAATTTGAAGCAAGTTTTTTTCTGTTTGCTTCCTTTAGATTTTTAGAAACTTTTGAGTTCCATTTTTCAAACACAATTTTTAGTTTCTCTTCTTCTTGTTGAAGTTTTAAAAGTTTTTTGTTTGCATTATCTTTATAAAATTTTTGAAACAATTGAATTTCATTTTTATATTTTAAAGCAAGTTGAATAAGAATTTCCCTTTCTTCCACAAGAGAGGAAACTTCTTCTATATTTTCATTTTCAGCATAAAAAATTAAATCGCTTGTTGTGTCAATCAATTTATCAAGAACTTCTATACCTTTACTATTTTTTCTATTAGACATATTTTATGCTTTTCTATCAAATACAATTCCGCGTTTATCAAATAAATCATTTATAGATTCTTCTGTATTACTTTTTTTATTTTCATCATCAGAAGATAAACTTTTCAAAACTTCTTTTTCTGCATTTACGTAATCACTTTGAGAAAAGTCAA
>SXGU01211291.1_pt1 | contig 14074 bp, 7 predicted proteins | sample 3174531 | NCBI WGS metagenome assembly SXGU01 (sample SAMN11356863, study PRJNA531348) | freshwater metagenome | isolation source: freshwater sample F1-140 | place: China: Fuxian Lake, Yuxi | collected 2017-12-25
ATGATGACTTGAGCTTCCGCAGGCTGACGAGCGATCATCTCTTCCGTGATTCCCAGCGACATGCTCCCTCTGTCGCGAAAATCTCGAATTCACACCAGACCATTTTCAACAACTCATCGCCCCGGATCGTGAAGGCTTACATCGGCACGTCCCCGACTTACAACCCGGCTTACTATGGCACGGTCCGGTTGGGGCCAAAGAGCGGAGAGGCGAACGAATGAAGGAGGTTACATGACACGCGGCGTTATTCTTCTCTCGGCGCTGTTGTTGAGTTCGATGACCACGATCTTTGCCGACGATGAGGTGCTTTCGGGAACAACGCTGCTGACTGTGCAGCAACCGCTGGATGAAGTCATGGTGGCTGGGCTTCATCGCTATTGCCTGCGCGAACTCGCGGCTTCGCGGGAGAAGCGTGTGGCTCGTTGGAATCGGGGTGACGCCAGCACACCGGCTTACCTCGCGAGCGTTGCCGGGCATCGCGAGCGATTCCGGGCAGCGGTCGGTGTGGTCGATCCTCGGTTGACGGCCGAGCTGTCGAATCCCCAGCGCTTTGAACTTGTTTCGTCATTGGACCGATCGTCGATCGTTGCGCAGAACCGACTGGTGACCGTTCATGCCGTTCGATGGCCGGTGCTGGAGGGGGTGACTGCCGAGGGATTGTTGTTGGTGCCTGCGACTCTGCACGCGGGTGTCGTAGCGTTGCCGGATGCGGACTGGACGCCGGAGATGTTTTGCGGCGTGAGCGACGGCTTGTCCGAGTCGGTGCAGTTCGTTCGCCGTTTGGCGGAGTCGGGCTGTCTGGTGGCGATCCCGATGCTCATCAGTCGCCGCGACGAGTTCTCAGGAAACTCGCGCGTCGCGTTCACGAATCAGCCGCATCGCGAGTTCCTCTCTCGGCAAGCGTTTGAAGTGGGCCGGCACGTCATCGGTTACGAAGTGCAAATGGTGCTCGCGGCCGTTGATCTGATGGAGCATTGCGCGTTGCGGCCAATTCCGATCGGCGTGGTCGGAGTTGGTGAAGGAGCGCTGCTGGCGATGTACTCGGCAGCGATCGACACGCGGATCCAATCCAGCCTGGTCTGCGGATACTTTCAGGAGCGGGACGATCTCTGGCAGGAGCCGATCTACCGCAACGTGTGGGGGCTGTTGACGGAGTTCGGTGATGCGGAACTGGCGGGCCTGATCGCGCCGCGGAGGTTGGTGATCGAAGCCTGCGCCGCGGTCGAAGTTGCTGGACCGCCCGCCATCCGAGAAGGTCGCCGGGCCAGCGCGGCACCCGGTCGGATCGTCAACAACCGACTCGCGTCGGTGCGATCGGAGTTCGAGCGGGCAGCGGCGATCTTTCGGAAACTGGGACGCGAGCAGGAACTCGTTCTGGCCGTCAGCGGTGCGGAAGGAACCGGTCACTGCGGAACCGACGCGGCGTTGCGAGCATTCGCGTTGGGACTAGGGATCAAAGAAGAACTCGTTGCGAAACCGGAAGTCTGGCAAGCGGACGCTGCACGAACCTTTGATTTGCCCGTTACTCGAGAGAAGCGGCAGTTCGACGAGCTGCAGGTTCACGTTCAAAGCGTGCTCCGCCGGAGCCATCAAGAGCGCGACGCGAAATGGTTGCGGAGTCCAACGTCGGCCGAGGAATGGGAGAAGACTCGTCTGCCGCTGCGCGACTGGGTCCATGACGAATTGATCGGCCGCCTGCCGCCGGCGCGCAGTTCGTTTAATGCGCGATCTCGACGGGTTCTCGAAACGGAGCAATACGTCGGCTACGAGATCGCGCTGGATGTCGTCGAGGATGTGATTGCCTCTGGCATCTTGCTGCTGCCGAAGAGCATGTCGGCCGGCGAAAAGCGTCCGCTGGTTGTGTGTCAGCATGGGCTAGAGGGAACGGCGATGGACACGATCACTCGCGACCCCAAACCCTTCGCCTACTACAAGGCGTTTGCCGATGAACTCGTGAAGCGTGGCTTCGTGGTCTATGCCCCGCAGAATCCGTATCGCGGCGGCGACCGCTTTCGATCGTTGCAACGCATGTCGAATCCGCTGAAGCGATCGCTCTTCAGCTACGTCATCGCGCAGCACGAACAGACGCTGGACTGGTTGGCGACGCTGCCGCAAGTGGACTCGAAGCGGATGGCGTTTTACGGGCTGTCTTACGGAGGCAAGACGGCGATGCGCGTGCCGCCGTTGGTCGATCGGTATTGTCTGTCGATCTGCTCGGGGGACTTCACCGATTGGCCGCGAACGATCGCCTCCAACGAGGAACGCTACAGCTATCTCTTCACGAGCGAGTACGAAATCCCGGAGTGGAACCTGGCACATGTGGCGAGCTACGCCGAACTGGCAATGCTCATGTCCCCGCGACCGTTCATGGTCGAAGCGGGACATCGCGACGGCGGGCAACCGACCGAATTGGTGCTCGGAGAGTTTGGCAAAGTCCGCCGCCATTATGACCAGATGAAGATCGGCGACCGGGCGGAGATTGAAATCTTCGACGGCCCGCACACGATTCACGGCCAAAACACATTCGACTTCCTGCACCGGCAGTTGAAGTGGCCGAGTTCACGATAGATTACCACACGCTCTCCCTCATCCGTGCCTCGGCTTTGCCATCCGTGCACGCTGATTTGAAAATGCAACTCGCATGGATGGCAAAGCCGGGGCACGGATGACGTTTCTAGTCCTGCAGCATCGCGAGGTTCGCTTCAGCGAATGCCTTGCCCATCAGAACGAACGTCTTCGCGCAACCGAGGTAGTGATAGCCGGCATTCGAAGCACCTCGTTTCCACAGGGCGACTTCAGCGGGTGAGATGAGGTCCGCTTCGTACTTCTTGACGTACTCACGCTTCTGCTCGGGAGTCATCTTGCCATCGGCGTTCGCGTGATCCTTGTGCTTAGAGTCGAGGTAGTAATTCATCTGTCGGACTTTGCCGTACTTCTCGTCGATGGCACCGAGTTCCTCGGACCAGAACGGTGCCGTCGGCACAGCGGTCACGTTCCCTTTGAACTCCGGCAACAATGACGGAGCCGTCATCGCCGAGCGAAAGGCCACGACATCCGAGCCAGCCTTTGCGCCACCCACTCCCATCACGCCAATCACAAAGGGCATCTTCGGAGCGGAGAAATCACGTCGCACATCGCGAATAAAATGCGAGAGCAACTCACTATAGAGGTCAAAGCGGTTGGGCTTGCCGTGAGCCGGATACGTGTGGCCGTCGACCATGTCGTTCCAACCTTGGAGCCACACAAAGCCCGCGATCTCGTAACCGGCCGCCGGGTCGTAGGCCGAACAGACTCGCTTGATGTCCTTCAACACATGCCGAACGTGCTCGACCATCAGCCGGTAATACACGCCGGTCTCTTTGATCTTGTCGGCCTTCCACTTTTCAAAATCCTTCGGGATGCCGTGCCCTTCTTGTTTGGGATAGTTCTGCTTCTGCCATTCGCTGAGCACATACGGCCCGGCACTCGGCGGTCGAAAATCGGTATGCAGCGACTTCCCGCCCCACGCGGTCTTGATGATGAGCACCGGTTCGTTGAGCTTCTCATCGAGAGTCAGCCCGAACGTGAACTCCGGCCCGATCTTTCCGCCGTCTTCGCTTGGCTTTTGCCGCGAACCATATCCCGCCGTGAGCTTCCCGAAGCCCTCACCATTCGTTTCACCGCTTCCGGTGTAATAGGAGATCCACACATTCTCGCAGACCGCCGGCTTCCCATCTGGCCCGCGCATTTGTTTGAGCAACGGAGCGGTCGCTGGGGCGTCTCCAATGTAGTCGAAGGTCTCGATCCGCGCGTGCCCCTCCATGTTGGACTGCCCGGCAAGAATGAAGACTCGCAGCGGCTTGGACTGTGCCATGACCGAACTGGTCGTGAACAGTAGGAGCACCAGCACGCTGGTGATGAAGATCGGGCGCTGACTCATGGATAGTGTTTCTTGAAGAGGATTGGCAGGGGAATGAAGGCATCGAGAGTCAGAATAAGAGGTTGTTTTAGACCGCATTCTTATGGGCCAATCAACTGCACTTCTTGAAGCGATGTATTCTCACCGATGCGGGTGATTGAGTGGACTTGCCATAGCAGCCAGCGGAATCGTCCTACGGGTTGATTGGTGGAGGAGCGAACGCTTGTGGCGTGGAAGGGCTTGTCGGAGTTTGCGGGTGAGTCGATCTCGGCGAGCGGTTGGAAGAGTTTACGGTCGCTCGTGGTCCATCCGGGATCGGTTTCGCTGTTGCTGCCATAGAGAGTGAAGTGTTGCGAGCCTCGGATTCCGGTTTGTTGGAAGGACCAGGTGTTGATCGACTTGATGTCGCGGCTTTGGCCGAGGTCGACTTTATAGAGACCACCCTCAACGCCGTTGCCGAATACCGGGCCGTAGTTGCGAGCCAGCTTGCCGTCGAACAGCGACTGCAGCGGTTCGTTGTTCGTTGTCGGTTGAGTTGTCAGCGCGGCGATCGGCAACACGTTTGTCGCAGGTAGCAGCGAGATCATCTTGAAGCTGTCGGCCTCGGCGGACTCGGACGTTGCGAAGAGGTAGTGATCGACGGCGATCAGATTTGGCGACTGGGCACGCACGAACCGAATCTCCAGCCGCTTGCCTGCGGCTGCGTTCTGAAGTTGCAGCAGGTCGGACATGGTCTTCACCGGTTGGTCGTTGAGCGACTGAATCAGGTCGTTGGATTGGAAGCCGTTGGCCGCCGCTGCGGAATCGTTGGGCACCGACTTGAGATGCACGCCGCCCGATTCCTTCGTCACACCGAATGCCGAGAACTCGTCGCCGGAGAGGTTGCGAATGGTGGCTCCGCGCCAGACGTGCTCGACCGAGTGTTTGGATCGTCGCGGTGCCGTTCGGGGCGGCGGTTCGTTGCCGGGCAGCTTCGGTGTGCGAGCGACTTTCTTCAGGTCGGGCTTCTGCACGCCGAAGTCGTCCATCGAGAAGTTCTGGAAGCTCAGCTTCAGCGCGGGAGAATCCTCCTTCACGCGATAGTCGCCTGCATCGCGGTTCATGAAGAGCGGATCGCCGGTCAGCGAGTGCGCGTCGCAACAATTGGCCGCGAACTTCAGACGGTCAGCATCGGAGGTCGTGAAGAGATTGAAATCGACCTCGCGCCCCCACTTGCCCGACGGCATGATCGCCGGGGCATGCGCTCCCGCCCAGATGTTGCGAGTGACCTCGTCGTTGCTGATGCCGTCCCCTTTGACGTGATACCAGACATGCGGATGGAAACCGCAGCCGACGCCGATATTGTTGGTGACTCGCCGATGAAAACCTTCGCGCAGTTTCAAGCCGCCGTGCAGGAAGACGTTGTTCGTGATCTCGTAGTTGCTGGAGCCGTCGTCGAGGTCCACGTCCCAACCGTGATCGCAGCGCCAACGGTTGTGACGCAAGACCGTCGGCTTCACGGCGTCGAGCTTCGCGAGATCCGGCAGCGATTCGGTCGGCGCGTCCTTCAAGCCCCAAAAACGATCGCGGCCCCACGAGTTGAACGAGCCATGATCGCCGGTCTCTTGCACGGTATCGAAGACATCGCAGTGCTCGATGAGATGCCCGCCCCAGCAGCCGTCGCCGATGTTGATGCCGGCTCGCGACGCGTCGTAGATCGAGCAATGTCGCACCGTGATGCCTGACGCCATCGCGATCTGCACTCCCGCCGCCTGCTTCTCGACCAGGCCGATGCCGTGAATCAAACAGTCCTCGACGAGGCAGTCGGACGGATAATTGTCGGTCTGCGGTCCCGGCCCTTTGTCGATCTTGTCGAGGCTTTGTCGCTGCCCGTATTCGAAGAGCGGGTTCCTCACTGCGGTCGGATGGCCGACGAAGGCGACGCCGCTCGCACCTGTCTCGCGAATGTCGCAGCCGGTGATGCGCGTGCGACGGTTGTAGTTGCTGACAAAGATCGCGTTGCCGCCGACTTGATCGAACTCGCAATCGACGATGCGGCAATCCTCGGTCTCTTCCAGAAACACGGCCCCGTCGCGAGCAATCGTCCAATCGCTGCGGAGCAACGGCTCTTTGGTTTGCATGAAGGTGCGACGGGCATGACGAAACGTCAGCCCGCGCAGCGTCACATTCTTCGCCGGTCGCTCCTGAGTCCCGTCGATCCGAATCAATTGGCTCGAGGTCGGAAACTCGACCGTGGCCTTCGCGAGATCAAGCCCATCCGGCGGCTTGAAGTAGAGCGTGTTCGACGTCCCGTCATAGAACCATTCGCCCGGTGCATCGAGCTCCTCGAAGATGTTCTCGACGTAGCGATGCTGCTTGTGCATGCCGGACCCACGGTTGTTCTGCGTGCCGCCACCAAGCTGCAAATCACCATTCTTATCTTTGCCATTGATGACGAAGTGGATTCCCCCCCACTCGCCGGGATGCAACGCGTGCAGATATCCGCCAGCGGGATTCTTCCACCGCGCCGCACGCTCGCGACTGTTGGCATCCGCCGCGAAGCCACCCAGCGGCCGAATCGCCGGATCGAAGTTGGGGTAGCGCGCCATCCGTTGCCGCTGCCCATTCACAAATAGCTCGTCGATCTGCAGCCTGTATTGAGACCGGTTTTCTTTGGGCCGGTTTGGGTGAGCATAAATCTGCATCCCAAGATCGGCCTGCCAGATGCCGTCGCGAAACGGCTGCCACTTCAGGTCGAGCTTGCGGTCGCTCGTAACGACGACCTTCTCACCCGCCGCCGCGCGAAACTCCGTCCCTGCATCCTCATGCGTGAACCACAACCACTGTCCGAGCCGATACGTCCCCGCATGAACGACGACCGTCGTCCCGCGAACCTTCCGCGCGTGTGACTGAGCGGCCTCCAGCGTCGCAATGGGACTCTTCTCGCTCCCATCGTTCTTGTTGTCGCCCTGTGGCGAGACATGAATCTCACCGGCTTCCCGCTCGACGTTTGAAGACGACTCCTGCGCATCTGCAACGCCAAACGCAGCCAGGCACAGCGAGGCCAAGAGAACAAAACAGTGATGCGCGGGGTTCATAGAGTCATTCAACTGAGCGGCCTTGATTTGGCATGCTGCGGCCATTGGCTTTGGATCGATCCAAAAGCCCTTTCAGTTCGGCCACGACTTCTGGCCGGGCATGGTACAGGTTAGTCGTCTCGCCGGGATCAGTGGTGAGGTTGTAAAGCTGGCCGGGTGCGTTGGGTGCGGTGTCGGGGAAATGAAACGGCTTGAGTCTGTCTTCATTCTTCTGCCAACAGCTCGTCGATCATTCATTCGGAGCGGAACTGCTACGTTTTCTGATCGCGATCTCTGCGTCGTTTGCTTGTTTCGGGCCGGGAGCGCTGCGGCCATCGGCGATGATCTGCTCCAGCAATTTCGTGAGGCGTGTGACTTCCGCAGGGTGCTCGGCATACAGGTTCTTGGTTTCGCCTTTGTCGGTGCTGAGGTTGTAGAGCTGGGTTTTTGGGAGCGCCTTGGATTGTTTGCTGCCCGGTTGTGGGTCGCTCCAGCCGCCGGAGTCCGCGCAGAGGGCGAGCTTCCATCGGCCTTGCCGGATCGCGAACGAGCCGTTGATCGAGTGATGCACGACGGTCTCATGCAACGGTGCTTTGTCCGTGCCGAGCAGCGCGGGCAGGATGCTGAAGCTGTCTTCGGCCGCGTTGTCGGTCAGCTTCGCATCGAGGATGTCGGCGCAAGTGGCCATGAGGTCGGTATGACAGATGAGCTGCGGGGATTTCGATCCGGCCTTCACCTTGGCCGGCCAGCGGACAAGGAATGGCACTCGATGTCCGCCGTCGAAGATGTCCGCCTTGGAGCCGCGCAGGTCGGCGCTTGGATAGTGGCCTTGTGCTTCGAGCTGGGGGATGGCCGCTGCTTTGGAGCAGCCGTTGTCGCTCGTGAAAATAACGAGCGTGTTGTCCGCCACGCCCGCTTTGTCCAAGGCCGAGAGCACTTCTCCCACGGCCCAGTCGGTCTGCATGACGAAGTCGCCGTAATCGCCGAGTCCACTCTTGCCCTGCCATTCCTTGCTGGGAACGATGGGTGAGTGCGGTGAGCTGAGTGGCAGGTAGAGAAAGAAGGGTTGCCCCGCCTGGGCCCGTTCGGCGATGTAGTCGCTGCTGCGTCTCGCCAGCGAAGGCAACATGTCCACCGGCTCAATGATTTGCGTGACCCGATCCTTCTCAAACACCGACTTCATCATCCGCGCATGATGAAAGCCAAAGAACTCATCAAAGCCCCGCGTCACCGGCCCATCGCGTGTGATCGCCCCGATTGGTGCGCCTTCCAGCTTGGCCTGGCCTTTGCCGCCGCCTCTCTTGCCTTCGCCTTCGATGGTGTAGCCGAGATGCCATTTGCCAACGATCGCGGTGTGATAGCCGTTCTGTTTCAGCAAGCCCGCAACGGTGAGTCTGTCCGCAGCGATTAGCGACTCGACATAGCCATCAAGCACGCCGTTCTGCAATCGCGTGCGCCAAGCATAGCGCCCAGTGAGCACTCCGTACCGAGTCGGCGTGCAAACCGACGAGCCGCTGTGCGCGTCGGTGAATGTCATCCCTTGCGAAGCGAGCTTGTCGAGATGCGGCGTCTTGATTTTGCCTCGCTCGGGGTTGAGACACTGCACGTCGCCATAGCCGAGGTCGTCCGCAAGGATGTAGACGATGTTGGGCTTGGATGGCTCGGCTGCGGTCAAGCCTGAGAGTGGTGAGAGCAGCAGTGCGGTAAAGAGTGCGATAATGGTTTTCATGAAACGGGATGGTTGAGAGATTATTTCGCCCGGGGATCTACATACTCCTCGCGGCTTAACTTTCCGTCGCTGTTCTTGTCGTAGCTATTGAAGGTCGCTTCGAGGCCTTTCTTGCCCTTTTGGCCGAGTTGGAACTCTTCAAGCGTCACGAGGTCGTCTTTGTTGGTGTCCCAGTTGGTGAAGTGCTTGCCGCTGTCCACGCGGATTCTTCCGGCGGGCTGTGCGGTGGTTGCGGGCGCGGCGTCGAGTGTTTTTGCTTCGGCCTTGCTCTTGGCTTTCTTGGCCGGTTTGTCCGCTTTGTCGCCCGGTGCGGGTGGCGTCCATTCGGCAGGTTTGGGATTAGCGACAGTCAGCGGAGTCGTGTGGGCATAAGCGGCCATTTCCTTTTGGAGCAACGCCTTGAATTCAGCGACCTTGGCCGCGTTCTCCGGCTTGTCGGCGAGGTTGGTCCACTCATTCGGATCCTTGTCGTGGTCGTAGAGTTCTTCGCTGCCGTCGGCGTAGCGGATGTAGCGCCAGCGTTCGGTGCGGAGGGCGTGGTTTCCCTGTCCGTGGGTGGTGATGGCGGGACTAATCCAATCGAGCGAAGGGTTTTTGAGCAGCGGGACGAGACTGGTGCCGTCGAGTGAGGTGATGGCGGGCAGCGAGCACAGCTCATTGAGCGTGGGAAAAAGGTCGATGGTGCCGACAGGGCGCGCGGTGCGTAACCCGGGCTGCTTGACGCCGGTCGCGGCGATGATCATGGGGATGCGCGTGGAGCGTTCCCAGAGGGTGAACTTGTGCAGGTGCTGCTTTTCGCCGAGGTGCCAGCCGTGATCGGACCAGAAGACGATGATGGTGTTTTTCGCGGCGGGACTGGCGTCGAGGGCGTCGATCAGACGGCCGATGAGCGCATCGCCGAAGCTGATGCTGGCGAGGTAGGCTTGCACGAGTTCGCGATGGCGGTTCTCGCGCAAAACCAGCTCGTAATCGCCGCGACGGTTGGCGGCCATTTGTTTGCCGGCTTCGGGAAGATCATCGCAGTCGTCGTTTTTGATCGGTGGCAGGACGATCTGGTCCTGCGGATACAGGTCGAAGTATTTTAGCGGCGCGTAAAACGGCAGATGTGGCCGATAGATGCCTGCGGCGAGGAAAAAGGGATCTTTCGACGGTTTCGCGAGGAACTTCACGGCCCACTCGACCATCCTGCCATCGCCCATCTCGGCATCCGGCTTGTCGAACGCGCCCCAGTCGAACTCGTTCGGATTCTGCGGCGGTTTGGAAAAGGTGCGCACAGCTTCGAGACGGTTGAGCGGGAAGCCTGCGGGCCAGGTGAAGCGCTTCACGTCGAGTCCGCGAGCGAGCTGATCCTGATAGTGGCTGTCGAAGACCTGGTCGAAGTAGTCGTGCCAATCCGTGCGGCGATTGAAGCCGGGCATGTGGTGGTTCACCTTGCCGCCGCCAGCGACGTGGTAGCCGTTTCTTTTGAAGTGCTGCGGGATGGTAGGCACATCGGGCAGGGCTTCGAGCCACCTGGTTTCATTCCCATAGATGCCGGTGGTGGACGGACGCAGTCCAGTGAGCGTGGCGACGCGCGAGGGATTGCACACTGGCGCGGCGACATGGGCGTTGGTGAAGAGCATCCCGCGTTTCGCGAGCCGGTCGATGTGCGGTGTCTTGACCTGCGGATGACCACCGAGGCAGCCGACCCAGTCGTTCATGTCATCCACGACGATCATGAGGACGTTCGGGCGTTGGTCTGCGGACGAAGCAGATCGACAGAAGAATGGGGACAGGAGAATGAAGAGAAAGAGAAGGTTCCTCATGGTGCGGATGGCGGGATTTGCACCGCGAGAGTTTTGAGAGACGCAATGGAAGATGCTCGAAGGATTCCCTTCCAAAGACTCTCGCGTCTTTCTCATCTCTTGCGGTGTGGTGAACTTCATTGTGCGGTGAGCCATTCGAGGTTGAAGCGGGCGAGGGTGAGATTGGCATAGGCCCAGTCGCGTTTGCGTTTGATCTTCGGCATGTCGGTGCCGTTCTCGTAGAAGCAGAGCAAGGTGCCATCGGGCAGGACGGCGAGGTCGCTGTAGGCACTGGGGCCGGGTTGGAGCGTTTTGGAAATGGGCCAGGTTTTTCCGTCGTCGCGGCTGAGGTTGATCATCACATCGCGCCGAGCGGCGTGCTTGCGGTCGGTGGTGTGCGGATGGGAGAAAAGCAGCAGCGGACCATTCATGGCGGCGGTGCCGGGATGGGCGGTGATGCCGGCCATGCAGCCGGGTTCGAGCAGTTCATCGGCGAAAACGGGCGTGGACCACTTGGTGGCACCATCCGCGCTGCGAGTGACGAGGCGGCGGCTCTCGGCATGGCTGTTGCGTGCGGTGATAAGGACGCCGCCGTCGGACAGCGGGGCGATGTTGGTTTCGCCGGCATCGCGAATGGCCAGTCCGCCGTGTTGCCAAGTCTTGCCGCCGTCGTCGCTGATGATGGTGCCGACAGCATTGCGCATCGGCGCTTTTTTCTCATAGGTGGCCATCCAGAAGGGCACGCAGAGGCGTCCGCTTTTCATCTCGATGGCGTGACCAGGACCGGTGGCGATGGCCTGCCAGTCGAGTTCGTCGCGAAAGGCGTCAAAGGCGGCCGTGATCTCCTGCGGCGTGCTCCAGGTCACTCCATCATCATCGCTCCGGATTTGGAAGGCACGCATGTATTCCACGCAATAGATGAGATGCACGGCGCCGCCGCGCGTGGTGAGGGCGACGGGGTTGTTCACGGTCTGCTCCTCGGGGCCGCCTATGTCCTTGCCCTGTTTCTTCGAAGGCATGTGCGGATTACGCGGCAGTCGCGACCCCATGTGGGCGACCTGTTTCGCGGCTGAGAACGTTTTACCGCCATCGGTGCTGCGACGCAGATGGATCTCGATCTCGCCACGGTCCGCATCGCTGAACTTCCGCGCCTCGCAGTAGGCGAGCACGCTGGCCTTGGCGGTGACAACGATGCCGGGGATGCGGTAAAGAGTGAAGCCGTCGGAGCGCTCGGTGAAAAGGATGGTCTTCTCAAGCAGCGGCTCGGCGGAGACAGATCGACGCAGGAATGGGGACAGGAAAATGAGGGTGGGCAAGAGACCAACGGCAAGCGTCTTCACGAAGGGTGTTTTTACACCGCGAGACAGGGGAGAGTCGCAAGGGGTGATGTTCGCGATGGTCATTGCTGGTCCTTTTTCTTCCTCTTGGTCGGTTCCATTGTCTTCGTGGCGGGCTCCTTGCCGAGGAAGTAATCGGGATAGCCCCAGGGGCGCTGTTTGCCGTCGGACTTGGATCTCACGGCGGTGACTTCGGCGGTGAGGCGGGCGAGGTTTTGAGCATCCAGGAGCGGGTCCCTCGTTCGTTCGCGCCATGCGGTGAGCTGCTTTTTCAGGTCGGCGAGCGTGGCGGCGTGCTCGGGGGCGGTGGCGAGATTGCGGAACTCGTGCGGATCGCTTTGCAGGTCGTAAAGTTCATGGCGCGGTGGCTTTTCCATCACGGCGTAGGCGGAACGGACTTCGGGTGTGGCGGCGGCGATGGCCTTCGGTAGGCTGTTTTTGAAGTCGGCCTGTCCGCGGTCTTTGGCATCGCCTTCGAGTTTGCGGAGGGTGTCGGCGTAATCGGGGTTCACCGCGTCGGGCAGCAGGTTTTCGATGAGCTTGAAGCGGTCGGTGCGCACACTGCGTTGCGGATGGTAGTTCGCGGCGGCGGCGTGGGTGTGATACTCGGCAAAGAGATGCGTGCGCCATTTCGTGGGCGTATTGGCGAGCAGCGGTTGCAGCGCCATGCCCGGCAAATCCGCCACCGGGGAAGCAGCACACGCGGCGAGCAAGGTGGGCATGAGGTCGATGGTGGAGACGAGTTCCTCGCGGATCTGCGGTTGGGCTTTGCCAGGCCAGCGGATGAGCAGCGGGATGCGCAGGCCGCCCTCGTAGCAGGTGCGCTTGCCGCGCAGGAAGTCCGCGCCGTGATCACCGATGTAGATGACGATCGTGTTGGACGCCTTGCCGCTCTTTTCGAGCGTGGCGAGCAACTCACCCACGCACGCATCGAGCCGGGCGAGCGAGTTGTAGTAGTCGGCGACCATCTCGCGCATCGCGGGCGGGTCGATGCCCATGTAAGGCATGGCCTTGACCTCCGCGCCGGTTTGCGGCGACTTCGGCAGGCCGTCCACCTGCCGCAGCCACGGGTCGTGCGCATCGGGGAGGTTCACGATGAGGAAAAACGGCGTGTCCGACACGGTGATGAAGCTTTCGGCGTGCTTCGCATAGTCGGCGAGATTCCTGCGTCTGAAGTTCGCGCCGGTGATCTCGTGGAAGTCGAAGGGAAAGGCCGACTCGGGATTGATGTGCAGCTTGCCAATGATGCCGGTGCGATATCCCGCCGCCTTCAGACTGCGCGGGAGGTTCGGCGTGTCTTCGCGATACATGCGGAAGCCCCACGTCGCGAGACCGATCTGCCCGTGTTGATGCGGAAACAGCCCCGTGAGAAAACTCGCCCGCGACTGGCTGCACCCCGCCTGCGGCACGAAGGCGCGATTGAAGCGCACGCCCTCGCTCGCGAGCTTGTCGAGATTCGGCGTGCGGGCATACGGATCGCCATAGCAACCGAGTTCGGGACCGTTGTCCTCCGACACGATGAGCAGGACGTTGGGCGCAGCGGCCTGAAGTGAAACCACAGAGGCACCGAGGACACAAAGACAGTTGATGAGGAGCTTCATGGTTGCCGGAGCCATTCAAGATTAAAGCGGGCGCAGTCGATGGCTTCCGCTCGCTCATAGAGACAGAGCACGGTGCCATCGGGCAGCACGGCGAGGTCGGAGTAGGCGGCTTTGCCGGCTTCGAGCACTTTGTTGATGGGCCAGGTCTTGCCGTCGTCGCGGCTGAGCTTGATGGAGAGGTTTTCGCGTTTGCCACGACCCCCGGGGACGGGTTGGCCGGCTTTGTCGAGGCCGAGCGTGTGTGGATTTGAGAACAGGAGCACGCCGGAGGGATGCGCGACGATGCTGGCCATGCAGATCGGCTCCCAGAGCTGCTCATGAAACACGGGTATACTCCAGCCCGTCGCGCCATCAGCGCTGATGGTGATGATCTTGCGGCTGGCCTGCGACACGCTGCGCGTGACGAGCATCACGCGGCCATCGGAGAGCTCGGCGACCATCGTCTCATTCGGATTGCCGAGGTCGCCTTCGTTCGGCAGGCAGAGATCGCCGGCCTTCCAGGTCTTGCCGTGGTCGTCGCTATAGATTGTAGCGGCCGCGGAGGGCTTGTGATCCCCTTCGTTGCCATAGGCCAGCCAGATGGGCACCACCAGGCGTCCGCCTTTCAGCTGGATGCCGTGGCCGGGTCCGGTGGCGATGACCTTCCAGTCATACGTCTTTCGGAATGGC